>Ga0315289_10006838_pt1 | contig 16709 bp, 17 predicted proteins | sample YL17G11_40_MG_FD_203452 | JGI IMG/M metagenome (GOLD analysis project Ga0315289, IMG submission 203452) | Sediment microbial communities from Yellowstone Lake, YNP, Wyoming, USA - YL17G11_40 | ecosystem: Environmental > Aquatic > Freshwater > Lake > Sediment | place: USA: Wyoming | collected... | reverse complement strand
AAAGACCTTCCTCAATACTTTCTCCAGAGACCTTTGCCCACACAAGAATTCACAACCCTTCAAGATTACGAAAAGAATCTTATTTTAAAAACTCTACAAAAAACCAATTGGAATAAACATAAGGCAGCAAAAAGACTGAACATTAATCGTTCTACCCTTTACGGGAAGATAAAACGGTATGGGTTATTTAAGGCCTAAACCCCGCTAAAAAGGGACGATAAAGGGAGGTTATGGATTAATCAAATTTTCGAAGATGACTCGCCATTCCAGCCTCAGGGGGTTTCAGATGGAGGACACCACTTCTCAAATCTCTCTTAAGATCTTTCGCGACCGAAGGTTCGTACCCCTTGTGACCTCCTTTGCTGAAAAATCTGCTGAGGCCTTTAGTCTTGGCAGAGAGGAGGTTCTCAAACTTACCCTCGCCTGCGAAGAGATCTTTGTTTACCTCTGCCAGGCTGGCAAAGGTGCCGAGACCATCACAATCGAGGCATCTAATGGGGTCTATTACACCCGGGTCAAATTTCTTTTTAAGGCCCATGGTTTTAGTCTTAGATCCTTCAATCTAACAGCCAGTGTCTCATTGGATAGCCTGGCAAGCCTGGAAGAAATGGGCCTTTTGATTGCCTCCCGGTCGGTAGAAAATTTCTGCATTACCGAGGACCCCCAGGAGGGATATGCACTGGCGCTCATTAAGGAAAAATCTTACCCAGAGTCGACCGAGATTGAAGCTCCTAAAATCAAACCCATCAAGATTTTTACCCCCAAGATCCCGGGCCCTGAGGGCCTCAAGTTATTCTCCCGCCTTGTGGTAGCCTTTTATCCAGCCAGATTCCCTCCAGCTTTTTGCTTTCCGGGCAAGATCGTGGACATGGTCAGCAGTGGTGAGTTTAATGCCGCAGTGGCGATGGATGATGGAGGGCAGATCGGTGGCGGGATCCTTTGGAGATGGCTTGGAGAGAAGTTGGTGGAGTTCTTTGGACCCTATCTTTTCAGTCAACCACCTGACACAGGGATGGCTGAAGGGTTAATCGATGCCTGCATCGGTCAGATCGCCAAAACCGACGCCATGGGTCTGGTCACCCGCTACTCCACTCCTGAGTTACCTAAAGGATATTTTGAGTCTTCAGGATCAGTCGATTTCATCCAACCAGATGGCCCGATCAGAACCTCCCCCGTCTACTATCGCCAACTCCATGAGGATTTAGGGTGCCAGGTATGGGCCCATCCCGATCTGGAGGGATTTTTGCGGATCGAATACAATCGACTCTTTTTCGCCCGGGAGATTCATTTAACCAGACATGAAGGCGAGGAGCGATCACCCTATTCGGTCTTCGCCCCACAATTTGATCGATCTCATCATCAAGTCACCCTTCGTCCCATCCTGGAAGGGAACGACGCCTTTAACAACCTCTCCCAGCACGTCACGGTCCTTAGGGCAGAGGGATTAATGAATATCTTCTTTGAGATCGACCTTGGTCAGGCGTGGCAAACCAGTATGACCCCAGCCTTATTGGGTAATGGATTCCGACCTCGATTCATCCTACCCTACGGCGGAGAGGCTGATGTTGTCGTATTTCAGTACCAGGAAGGTAAGTAACACTTAATATTGCGCAGGTTTATCAGACAGGAATGCTTTCATGCGTTCATTCTATATTTCTTATGGGTATCGATCGTCGTCACCTTCTATGAACTCTACAATACCTTTTGAACCTCAGGAGTCTACCTTTAAAGGTGCCGCTATAAAGCTTTTGGAAGCTAATGCTCAAATGAGCAGGGTTTCCCGAAAAGGTGATGTTGTTCTGTATTGTGTCCCTTCAGGACACACTGCCGCCAGCATCCCTGTCTGATTCTTATGGAACTTTTTTACAACTGACAGGTAGATCGTATGGTCGAAGTTCCCCTAACCCGATTGGTTCCCGAGTATATCAGACAATTTGAGCCCTACATCCCGAGCAAACCCGACCCGGAGCTGATGAAACTCTATGGCTGCGATCACCTCTACCGCCTTAATAATAACGAGAACCCTTTGGGGCCTCCACCAGCAGTTCAGGAGATCCTGCGTCGTTTCAACCCCCCCAGGGCGGCCATCTATCCAAGCGGCGACTCTTGCTACCTCCGTTATAAATTGGCTTCCAAGCACGATTTGGACCCGGATCAGTTTCTCATCGGCAACGGGGCCAATGAGGTGATTGCTTTTGTTATCAAGGCCTTCTGCCAGGAAGGGGATAACATCATCACCGCAGACAAGACCTTTGTTGTCTATGAGTGGGTAGCAAAGTTCTCCGGTTTTGAGGCGCGGTTGGTTCCGCTCAAGGATTTCTGTTTCGATGACCAAAGGATGCTTGATCAGATTGATGAAAGGACGAAGATCCTTTTCATATGCAATCCGAACAATCCCACCGGAACTTATTGGAATGAGGCCAAGCTCCGTCAGTTTTTAAATATCGTGGCCGGCCGTCAAATCGTGGTCGTGGATGAGGCCTACTTCGAGTTTGTCGAGGAGGAAGATTATCCAGACGGGATCGAACTCCTCAAGGAGTATTCAAACCTGGTGATCTTCAGAACCTTTTCCAAGATGTATGGCCTCGCAGGACTAAGGATCGGTTACCTGGTGGGTAACCTTAAGGCTGTCGATATCATTCGGCGCACCTGTGTGGTTTATTCGGTAAATATCGTTGGCCAGGAAGCTGCTCTATTGGCACTGGATGATGAAGGCCATATCCAACGGACCCGCAGACTGGTCAGGAATGAAAAGGCTTATCTCAAAAAGGAACTCGAAAGATTGGGGCTTGAGACCCAGATGGCTGAAGGATGTTACCTGATGGTCAAGTGTCCCATGAGCGACACCCTTGCCTATCGCAAATTGATGGCGCATGGGGTGATGGTCCGGAGTATGACAGGATTCCGATATCCCAACTGGATAAGGGTCAGCATTGGCACCCATGAGGCGATGGAGGCATTTGTCGATGCCTTATCAAAGATCCTTCCTTAAGAGACATTCATAATGATGAATAAGAAAGCCCTTGAGATTGGGAAAATAGTCCCCCGGATGGATGCCTACGGCAAGGTAACCGGTCAGGAAAAGTATGCCGCAGATTATTATGGAGAGAATCTTGTTTGGGCTGGGGTCAAACGGGCAGGGATTCCTCATGGCCGAATAAAAAGCATCCATATCGATGAAGCAAGAGCCCTCCCCGGAGTCATTTCAGTTCTTACCCATAAAGATGTCCAAGGATCGAATAGGCAGGGGGTCTTCAGGAAAGACCAGCCCGTTCTGGCAGGGGATAAGGTGAGGCATTGCGGTGATGCAGTTGCATTGGTATTGGCTGAAGATAAGGGAGTCCTAAATAGAGCTCTTAACCTGATTACCCTTGACCTGGAAGCGTTCCCAGGGATTTTTGATCCGGAAAAGGCCCTTGAAGAAGGCGCTCCGTTAGTTCATGAGGATAACCCCCAGGGAAATATTTTGCTTAAGGGGGATCTTGAAAAGGGTGATGTGAACATTGCCTTTAACGAGTGTGATGCCATTGTAGAGGCCTGTTTTGAAGTACCCCATCAGGAGCATGTCTATCTCGAAACCGAGGCTGGATTGGCCTTCTTCAAAGAGGATGGGAAATTGGAACTGGTAGTATCCACCCAGGCTCCTTTCAGGGATCGTTCGGAAGTGGCTGAGGCCCTGGGAATTGACCCGGAAAGGATACGTATCACTGCCCCTTATTGCGGTGGTGCCTTTGGTGGGAAAGACGGTGTGACCGTGCAGACCCTTCTTGGACTTGCTGCCCTTTACTGTCCGGACAGGCCGGTGAAGATGTGGTGGAATCGCGAGGAAAGCTTCATGGCAAGTCCTAAGCGTCATCCAGCCCGTCTTTACTATCGGTTGGGTTCTAAGTCTGACGGAACACTTCATGCCCTTGATGTTCGTTCTTATTATGACACCGGACCTTACGACCACTTGGGTGGAGCCGTCATGGCCCTGGGCTTAGAGCATTCCGGAGGACCTTATCGAATTCCCAATGTGAGCCTAAAAGCCTGGTGTGTCTATACGAACAACCCCATTGGTGGTGCCTTTCGGGGTTTTGGCGTTCCCCAGGTCACTGCCGCCATGGAGCAGATGATGGACCTCCTGGCCGCTAAGTTGGGTCTTTCCCCTTTGAATATTCGGCTGCGTAACGCATTGACAAAAGGAAATACGAATCCGATTGGGATTACCCAATTAGGATCGACGGCTCTAGTAGAATGCCTGGGGACACTCAAAGAGCATCTCCTGTGGAAGAATAGTCAAGATTGGAAGTCATCATCCGGTCCGTTCAAAAAAAGAGGGGTAGGGTTAGCCTGTGTGATGCACGGCATGGGCTATGGACCGGTGGTGCCGGATTCAGCCATTGCCAAAATCGAACTCACGAAGGAAGGGAAGTTCCGCGTTTTTTCTGGAGTGGTTGATATGGGCCAAGGAAATGCCAGCACCTATTTACAGATAGCTGGTTATATCCTGAATCAGGATGCTGAGCACATAGAGCTGGTTCTCCCCGATACGGAAAGGGTGCTTCCTTCTGGATCTGCTTCAGCAAGCCGCACGACATATACCTTTGGAAATGCCCTTATCGGGGCAGCTCAAACCTTAAAACACCGCATCCTCCAGCGTGGTGCGGATATTATCATGAACGGAGAAATGGAAGCGATGGTTCTTATCCCTGGCCATATAAAGCACCTCCCCACGGACAAGGAAATTCCTCTATCTGACATGGCCCAAAAACTCGATGACTCCGAGAGAGTGGCCATCCATCACTTTACAGCTTCCGTATCTAAAGAGACTCCTACAGAAGATCCAAACCTGAGATTACACGGAATCCCCCATTTCATTTTTTCGTACGGTGTCCACCTCGCCTATGTGGAGGTGGACGAGCTGACCGGCGAGGTCGAGGTCAAGAGATACCTGGCGGTGAGTGATTGTGGCCGGATCATGAATCCTCAAGTCTTTGAACAGCAGATACACGGTGGCATCGCCCAGGGCCTGGGATACGCCCTCTGCGAAGAATTCATTGCAAAAGAGGGAAGGATAATTACGCCCGATCTTGCTACCTACATCATTCCTACCGCTTTAGATATGCCAGATATGGATTCAATATCCGTTGAGTCGTATGAACCCACAGGACCGTTTGGTCTGAAGGGGGCAGGGGAGATTGCCATCGATGGTCCTCTTCCAGCGATTGCCAATGCTATTGCCGATGCCTGTGGAGTGAGGCTTTTCCGCTCGCCCTTTACCCCGGAGAGGGTTTTGAAGGCTTTAAATGAAAAAAGGAACAGAGGGGTCGGATATTGAAGATCAACTTTGTTCTAAATGGAAAAGAGATAGAATTGGTTGCCCCTCCCGATCGCCGGGTGATCGACCTTCTGCGAGAAGATTTAGGAATGACGGGTACAAAAGAATCCTGCGGAGCGGGAGAATGCGGTATCTGTACTGTTTTGATTGATGGAGCAGCAAAGCTTTCGTGTCTGATGTTTGCAGCCCAATTGGAAGGGCGAAACGTCATCACCCTTGAGGGCCTGACCTCTGAGGAAGGACTTCATCCCATACAGGAGGCATTTATTCAGTTCGGTGCTGTGCAGTGCGGCTTCTGCACCCCCGGAATGATATTATCCGCTTTGGATCTTTTAAAACATAACCCTAACCCATCCCGCAAAGAGATTAGAGAAGGCCTTAGCGGAAACCTATGTCGTTGCACAGGATACCAGAAGATCATCGATGCAGTGGAAGCAGCTGCGTGCAAAATGAAGAAGGAACCGCTCTTATGAAACGGGTCTTTCTCCCTCAGAATTTGGGACAGCTGTGCCGGATCATGGAGGAAGAACCCCGGGCCATGGTCTATGCGGGGGGCACAGACCTGCTTGTTAAAGTCCACCAAAACCTGATCGACCCACCTTCCCTCATCTGCCTGGATCGAATAGAGGATCTTAAGGAGGTTCATGAACAGGGGGATGAAGTGATGATTGGAGCCTGTTCCACCCATACCTCCCTCTTTGAAAATCCAACCATCCAGAGTAATTTCCCCGTCTTGGTAAAGGCTCTCAAAGTACTGGGGTCCCCTCCCATAAGAAACATGGGAACGATCGGGGGTAATATCTGCACCGCCTCCCCTGCAGCAGATACCCTTCCTCCATTATACGTTCTGGAGGCGGAGGTAGAAATTTGGTCACAGAATGCTTCGAGACGTATGGCCTTGAGGCAATTCATTTCAGGGCCAGGAAAAACATGTTTGAAGGCTGGCGAGATCATTTCTGGAATATGGATAAAAAAAGTCCCTGAATATAACCTTCATCATTTCGAGAAAGTTGGACAGCGTAAGGCATTGGCCATCGCCGTCGTCAGCCTGGCAGCCATTCTAAAGGTTTCGAATTCAGGCATCATCGAAAAGGCCCGCCTGGCCTGGGGGAGTGTCGGGCCAATGGTGGTCACATCAACTCAAGTGGAGGAGGCTCTTATCGGACAGTCTCTATCCTTAGAAACCTTACAAAAAGCCCAACCATTGGTTGATGAGGCTGTAAACCCGATTGATGACATACGAGCAAGCACTTGGTATCGGAGGGCTGTAGCTGAAAATCTCCTCTTGCGATTGTTTGAGACAAAGTACGATTAAAGAATCATTTTTAATTAGCCCTTTGGAACTTGATCGAGGAATATTGAGAATGTCTCATCCTGAGAAGTTGTTCACCAAAGGATTTATCGCACTGAATGGCATCTCCTTCCTTACCTTCTGCAACATGGTTGTTTTTTTCCAGTTCTATTTGTATCTCCATACCCTTCCCATTTCCGCTGAAGTGTATGGACTGCTCATCGCCATTTTTTCCGTAACGGGTCTCCTTCTGCGTCCTCTGATCAGTCCCTTCCTCCATTCCGGTAATGCACGAAGATGGATGCTGATCAGCACCGCAGGGGTAATGATCTCGCTCTTAGGTTATAACCTCGCCCGTGATTTCTGGAGTATGCTTCTGATACGGGCCATACACGGCATCGCTTATATGGTTTTGGGGGTAGCTATTTATGCCCGTATGATGGGTTTCATTCCACCATCGAAAAGCGGCCAGGCATTTGGTCTCGTCACGGTTATCACCCTCCTGCCCCTTGCTCTCATTCCACCTATCCTGGACACTTTAACGAACCGATTGGGTGGATTTATCCCCGTCCTCAACCTTGCAGCCCTCGTCATGGTTCTTATCTTTCCCCTTTCCCTGATGACAAAAACTTCCGAAGGCTTGGCACAGAAAGAGAGAGGTCGGCATATTAGTGGTCATGATTTTATCCAGAACCTGAAAGACCACCGGATCTCCTTATTGCTTTTGATCATGCTCCTGCTCTATTCAAGCTTCACGCCTGTCTTCTTTTTTTTGGAAGGCTATGCCAAAAAGATGGGAATTCCGAACCCTGGACTTTTTTTCACCCTCTCCACAATGAGTGAGATTGGAGTACGGCTTTTTGCTGGATCCCTATTTGATAGGGTGAACAAGATTCATCTGATTAGCGGTTCCTTAACCGCCATCGGAATAGGCTATCTTGCTTTGGCCCATTTCTCAGGCCATCTTATGTTTTATGCATTGGGTGTCTTCTTAGGGCTGGGTTGGGGAGTGGTGATGCCCATCCTAAACGCTTTGATGTTCGATATCTCACCACCCCATTTAAAGGGCCTTAACATGAACCTCGGAGTCCAGATGTTTCAAGGCGGATTCTTCCTGGGACCTTTCATCGGTGGCTTCATTTTAATCCACTGGGATTTTAAGGCTCTTTATTACTTCTGCTCCATGATTACCTTTGGCTCAGCTGCCTTGACATTCTTTCTGATGGCAAGGAGCAGATCATGATAGATAAAATGGCCAACAGGAGAACATTCGAAGACGCAATTGAGCCAGGTCAAAGTTGGGAGATCGATCTCTTCCGTCCTGAAGATGCAGAAGGCATATCGCAACTTTTCCGGACCGTCTACGGTGAGGATTATCCCATTCACCAATTTCTAAAACCGGAGCGCCTTATTGAGGAAAACGCAACGGGACAGACCATTTCCAGTGTGGCTCGGACACCCAAGGGCGACATTATAGGCCATAATGCCCTTTTCTTTTCCGCCCCTTACAGTGGAATCCGTGAATCAGGAGGAGGTCTGGTCCACCCCACATATCGTGGGGGGGCAGGAATCTTCACCCAATTGGTGGCCCATGGAGAGAAGATTACTCCAGCAAAATTTAATATCGAATCCATTTATGGAGAATCGGTTTGTAACCACATTTATACTCAAAAGGCAGTTTCCGGTCTCGGCTGGATAACTCAGGCCATAGAGGTAGACCTCATGCCCGCTGAGACTTATGATAAAGAAAAAAGTGCCTCAGGTAGAGTCGCTTCTTTATTGGACTTCAAGACCCTTAAACCCAAACCTCACACCATCTATCTACCGGCGGTTTACGAAGAGAGCATTCGGTTCATCTATTGTGGTTTGGACGACGATCGCAATTTCAGTCTTTCCCAAGATGAGTTGTCTTCTCATATAAAAACAGAGATTAAAACTCAGATCTTTGACTTCGCGCAGGTGGCCCGTCTGGCGGTTCATGAAGTTGGGGCAGATTTCGAAAGCGCCTTTGATGAGCAGGAGAAAATGATCTGCGAAAAAGGGATGGCGGTTGTTCAAACCTGGCTCAAACTGAGTTGGCCATGGATCGGCCGAGTAGTGGATGTTTTAAGAAAACGTCGCTATTTCCTGGGTGGCATCTTACCTCGCTGGTTCGATGTGGATGGACTGCTTATGCAGAAGATCATCGGAAAACCCAACTGGGAAGGGATCCAACTCTATTCCGACCGGGCCAAGAAGATCTTGGAGATCGTCCGGAGGGATTGGGAAACGACTGTTGGGTAGACAATCATGGGTTTAAAGAAACTTAATGATTTAGAGGGAGCAAGAGCCATAGTCATGGTCCGGGCGTGTTTCTTTAAATTGTGAGAATTTAAATTTGGTCTTATCGCCTGTATCAAATGAAGTTTTGAAGGGCTGTTTCACCCACCCATCCTCAGATTTCTAAATAGAATTTGCTGTTTACTTTGGCCCTTTCATATTACACTCGACTTTCACTATCAACGAAACACACCTCTATTATTAAGAAAAACTTTCTTAATGGCTTTACTTTTTTTTCGTAATGGTATATTACGTAACACCTTAAACAAATATCAACTCCCGTCCGTGTTAAGGACATATAAAAATTCTTTTATTCTTTTTTGGAGGGAAGTATGTTCCGGGACGAATACCGACGAAAACTCACCACTCCGGAAAAGGCAGTGGAGGCCATAGAAAATGGTGCTGCTCTGATCTTTGGGCTGGTTATGGCTGAACCCCCTGCTCTGCTTGCTGCGATTGCAAAGAGGCTTCGCTCCGGCGATCTGAAGAGCCTCAAAGTTTATTCCCTCCTTCCTCAGAAATGCGCTTGTGAAACGGTGCTGGCCCTCGATCTCTGCGATCAAGTGGAGGCCTATAGCTGGTTTGTGAGTGGCATGGAGCGCGGCCTTGTGCGTGCGGGACTCAACTACTTCGTTCCAAGCCACTTCCATCAGATCCCCAGATTGATAAGGGATTTCATGGAGGTTGATGTCACTGTGACGACAGTTTCCTCCATGGACCAAGCCGGGTACTTCAGTTTTGGAACGGCCAACGACTTCACTTCAACGGCTGCCCGAAAGGGAAAGAGGCTCATCGTAGAGGTAAACGAAAATATGCCCCGTGTCTTTGGAGACTCACTTCTACATATTTCCGAGGTGGATACCATCGTAGAAAACCATGTTTCACTTTTAGAATTCCCATCAGCTGAGCCGAAGCCTGAAGATGAAATCATCGGAAAAACCATTGCCGAGATGATGCCCGATGGAGCCACCCTTCAATTGGGATTTGGTGGCCTCCCCAATGCAGTAGCTGCCTATCTCAAAGATCATAAGGATCTTGGAATCCATACCGAGATCTTCGGAACAGGGATGGTAGACCTTATTAAAAAGGGAATTGTCACCGGTGCTAAAAAGACCCTTCATCCAAGAAAGCATATATTTACCACGGCGTTGGGGGACAAGGCCATGCTCGATTTGATAAACGACAATCCGGCCATGGAAAGTTATCCCGTGTCCTATACAAACCATCCGTCAATAATTGCAAAAAATGACGATATGATCTCCGTCAATTCGATCCTCCAGGCAGACCTCCTGGGCCAGTGTAATGCGGAGTTTTTGGCTGGTTATCAATTCAGTGGTACAGGAGGACAGCTTGACTTCGTCCGGGGTGCTTTTGACTCGAAAGGGGGGAAATCCATCCTGGCCTTCCATGCCACAGCTAAGAAAGGAGAGATCTCCAGGATTGTGCCTCGTTTCGATGAAGGGACCATGATCACCACTCCACGAATGGATACTCACTTTTTGGTGACGGAATTTGGTGTAGCCAACCTAAAGGGCAAATCGACACGAGAACGGGCCCTGGCCATCATCAACCTGGCCCATCCAAAGTTCAGGGATGAACTCTTCAAGGAGGCGGAGAAGATGTATCTCTTCTAATAGAGAAAGAGGACAAATACTAAAATATGGAGCCTAATGATAGACAAATGATTTTACGAAAACTCAATGCCCTGGTTGAATCCTTACCAGTTGTCCTATCCTATGTAGAAAAAGCATCTAATATATTTGGACTCGGCAAAAACGAAACCCTTCAACTGACCTTGGCTACAGAAGAGATTTTCGTCTATCTCTGCAAATATGTATGCCCAGGAGCGGCAATCAATATCGAGTGCTTTAATGGTATCTATTACATAAAAGTAAGCTTCCGGTTCTCTGCTTCCGCACTTAATCTAAGTGGTTTGAATATTACGGCGACTATCTCGTTTGAAAGAGAATCCGCTCTGGAGGAAATGGGTCTGATCATCGCTACCCGTTTTGTAGACCGACTCAAAATTATTAAGGGAAACCACAACGAGATCGATCTTACCATCATCAAGGAGAAAATGTATCCCAAGGGGCTGAAACAAGAGATAATAAACCCTCAATCGATGGAAAACTTTACCCTTGAGGAACCAGATTCAGAGATGCTGAAAATTCTTGCTTTGATGGTGGAAAAGTACTGCCAGGGTGTTCGGAAACCCACCTTTTTTAAATATCCGGGTAAAATCGCTGATATGGTTGCGAGCGGTGAGTATCAAGCCTTTGTGGCTCTTAATGAAAGGAAGGAAATAGGTGGGGGCATTCTATTTTCCCAGCGCAACGAAACCTGGTCTTTCGCATCGGCATTGCCAAAAAAGTAAGGCTGGAACTTGTGCCGGGCACAGATTCTTCCGAAAAGATTTATCAATTCATGGAACAGAATGGGAGGACATGGGGGGCACGGGGGGAGGTGATTCAAAGAGCTATTTTAGTGATGAATGAGTTTCTGGAATCGGCAACCCATTTGAAGCTATCCCAAGGAACATTGAAGACCGAAGTTGCATTTGATGAATTTCGCCTCGATGTCGATTTTACCTATGAGGGAAAATTAATGGATTTCCCTGAACGCCCTCCATCGGAAGCCGAACTCCTCCACGATGAGGAAGCATTTATTGAATTGTCTAAATTCTTAATGAAGAAAAATGTGGATCGGGTAAAATCCTTTGAGAAAGATGGAACCTGTCAGATCCAGTTCCACTTTGATCATTAGGAGGTCCTCCACGAAATCACAAGGAATGGAGGATGGTGTTAAAACGCCCAGAAGAATGATAAATGCGATAGTGTAGAGACATTAAAGTTCACGATCGGTCAGCTTTCTTAGAAGTATGGACCCGGTCTTGAGAAATACAGTTAAAGGAGGATCTATGAAAATCAATTCCAGGAAGGAAAGAAACGTAATGGTTGTTTCGGTGGAGGGCAGAATAGATGCCACGACAGCACCCGAATTTGAAATAAATTTATCCGATTTCATCTCGAAGGGTGAAAATATGTTTCTTTTAAATTTCGGTGGGCTTGAGTATATCAGCAGTGCTGGGCTACGAAGCATTTTGGCCACGGCAAAAAAGCTGAAAGAAAAAGAGGGGAAAATAGTGTTGGCCAGTTTAAAGGGACCTGTGGAGGAGGTCTTCAAAATATCAGGGTTCCACTCTATTTTCAAAATATTTAACTCAGAAGAGGCTGCCCTTAAAGAGATCTGATTCCAAATGGTTCAACTTCTCAACCACATCAGGCTCCCTGCCAAACTTGAGAATCTTGCAGGATGGACGAAGTCTGTCTCAGAATGTGCAGGGGTACTGGGGTTTGATCAAAAGAGAATCAGTGAGATAGAACTTGCCCTTGAGGAAGCCTTGGTGAATATCTGCACTTATTCTTATTCGGAGAAAAAGGGCGAGGTTGAAGTCAATTGTAAGCTGGACAATCATCATTTGATTATCGAGATCATCGATTCCGGGATGCCTTTCGATATGACTTCACTGCCAAATCCGGATATCACCTCTGATATTTCTGAGAGAAAAATTGGCGGGGTCGGAGTTTTTTTGATCAAGAAGATGGTGGATGAGGTGCAATACCGCCGGGAGAATGACCAGAATATCCTGAGCCTCATCATTAAAAAGGGCAAGGGATAAATGGTTCGAATTCTGTGTTTTTTCCTGATGCTGATTTTTTCTGGGGCTTCTCCTGTAGATGCCGCTCAGGAAATTTTGAGAAAGGCATCCTTGATCCCTCAGTGGAGTCCGCAGGCGCAGTTCGCAGGATATTATGTGGCCTATGAAAAAGGGATGTACAGAAGATATCATATGGATCTGACCATCCTCCCTGGAGGTCCCCATAGCCCTTCCTCAGAATTTTTAGAAAAAAGAAAAGCGGATTTCTCCACCCTTTGGCTTTCCACTGCCATCCAGAAACGCTCTCAGGGGTTGAAGCTCGTCAACATTGCCCAGATCCTTCAGCGCTCAGCCCTCATGCTGGTGGCCAAAAAGTCCAGGGGGATTTATAAACCGGAAGATATGGATGGAAAAAAAGTAGGACTCTGGAGAGCAGAATTTCAGATTCAGCCTAAAGCTTTTTTTAAAAAATACCGTCTTCATGTGAAGGTCATCCCCCAGTCCTATTCCGTGAATCTCTTCCTCCGGGAAGGCATTGATGTGGCCTCTGCCATGTGGTATAACGAATATCATACGATTCTTAATTCGGGGCTCAATCCTAAAGATCTCACCACAATTTTTTTCTACGAACATGGCCTCAATTTCCCTGAGGATGGGATCTATACCCTCGAAGAAACCTTCAAAAAGGATCCGTCTCTTTCATGTGCTTTTGTGAAGGCTTCTATAGAAGGGTGGCAATATGCCTTTTCCCATCCCGAGGAGGCGCTGGACATTGTGTTGAAATATATGTTACGGGCGGGTGTGCCCGCCAACAGGGTCCACCAGCGATGGATGCTCAATCGGATGAAGGAACTGATCCTCCCTTCGGACCAACAGATTTCCGTTGGCAAACTTCAGCCCTCCGATTACGGGAGGGTTGCCCAAGAACTGAAGGAAAGTAATTTTATTAAAATGATTCCAGACTACCAATCCTTCTTCGTCGAATGTGATAACCGTGCTGAAAAATAGAGGGATCGCTTTCAAACTCATTCTCTTTACTATGGTGAGCAGTGGCTTCATCTTTCTGCTCATCTTCACTTTCAACTACCGTTTCTCCAAAAGGATGATTGAAAAGAATGTGGAGGACAATGCCAGAAACCTGGTTCAAACCACAGTAAACCGTATCGAAACCGTCCTCCTCTCCGTCCAGAAGATCCCGGAAAGCCTGGCCTGCTTCCTTGAGAATAGTTCATATAGTCGAGAAGAGTTGCTTCATATCCTGCGGGTGGTGGTGGAAAACAACAAGGAGATTTACGGTTCTGCCATTGCCTTTGAACCTTACGGATTCGACCGAAAATCGCAATATTTTGCCCCCTATTATTATAAATGCGACGGGTTGACTGAATTCACCGATTTAGGAAAGGGATCGTATCGGTATTTAGACTGGGATTGGTATCAGATCCCTAAGGAGCTCAACCGCCCGGATTGGAGTGAGCCCTTTTTTGATGTAGAGGGTGGGAATATCCTCATGGCTACTTATTCCGTCCCCTTTTATCGGAAGGGTGGAGGAAAACGGGAATTCATGGGAATTGTCACCGCAGATGTCTCTCTGAGATGGCTCGAGGAGGTTGCCTCCTCCATTAAAGTGCTTCAGACGGGATATGGTTTTTTAATCTCCAAAAATGGGACGATTGTCACACACCCCCTGAAAAATTTGATCATGAACGAAACTCTATTTGGCGTTGCCGAAGCCCGGGAGGATTCGGGATTTAGGGAAATCGGAAGAAAGATGATCAGAGGTGAAACCGGGTTTGTCCCCTTCCGGAGCCTTGTTTCTGAAAAGCAGTGCTGGATGTACTACACGCCCATCCCGGCAAATGGATGGTCCCTCGCGGTCCTTTTCCCTCAGGATGAATTCATGGCCGATATCAACCGGCTTTGCCGAATCGTCATCCTTCTTGGAATTATCGGCCTGTTCCTTCTCTCAATAGCCATCGTCCTTATCTCCCGTTCCATTACGAATCCTTTGAGGGCCATGGCCAAGGCGACAGAAAAGATTGCCATAGGAAATTTGGATATAGAACTGCCCCCGATCAAATCCCAGGATGAAGTCGGGAAATTGACAAGCTCCTTTCATTATATGAAAAGCTCGCTGAAGCAATATATCCAAGAGTTAACGGAGACCACGGCGGCCAAAGAGAGGATAGAAAGTGAGTTGAAGATCGCCCATGACATCCAGATGAGCTTTCTCCCAAAACGATTTCCCCCTTTCCCGGATAGAAGAGAATTTGAAATCTATGCCACCCTGGAACCTGCCAAAGAGGTGGGAGGCGATCTTTACGACTTCTTCCTCATCAGCGATGACCACCTCTTTTGCTCTATTGGTGATGTCTCAGGTAAAGGGGTGCCCGCCGCCCTTTTTATGGCCGTCACCAAGACGCTCATGAAGAGGATTGGTGAACACATGATCGATCCCTCTGAGGTCCTGGCAAGGGTTAATCAAGAACTCTGCCTGGAGAACGATTCCACGATGTTTGTTACCGTTTTTTGCGGGGTGCTTAATTTGAAAACAGGGGAATTCCGGTTTTCCAATGCTGGCCACAATCCTCCCCTGATCCTTCGTACAGGCAAAAATCCTGAATGGCTCCAGGTGCCCGAAGGACTCCTCATGGGTGTGGTGGAGGATACCATTTATAAAACAGAGAGGGTCTTCTTAAATCCTGGTGACGGGATCCTTTTATATACGGATGGGGTAACGGAAGCGATGAGTAAGGAAAAAATCGCCTATTCTGAGAGGAAGTTAATGAGCACTATCAAAGAAAGTAAAAGCGGCACACCTGAAGAACTTATCAGGGAAGTCATGCAATCTATCAAAGAGTTTGCTGAAGGAGAACCTCCATCGGATGATATCACCCTTCTGGCGTTTCAGTTTAATGGAAAAAAGGGTTGAGATTCCCATTTTCTCTCAGTAAAATATGTAAGAGAGAGCATTACCCTAATCGGGAATAGTCAGGAAAAGATGATTCGAAAATTTGAAAGCTGTCTATTTTGAGGGTCTTTGAAATTGTGTGAGGTCTCTGCCATCCTTGTGCCTGGAATAAACATAAGGCAGCAAAAAGACTGAACATTAATCGTTCTACCCTTTACGGGAAGATGAAACGGTATGGGTTGGAAAAGGAACAAAATTGATAAAAAAATGTCTAAAAATAGACATATCTATAATTTATTGAAATATAAGTATTTTTTAATCAATCAACTTTAAAACTAAAAATCTACTGGTTAAAATTATACAAATTTTCTACTCAAACCATATTCCCTACCAATCCTCAACTTCTTGAAAATCAATAACTTATCGATATTCTAAGAAAATCTAACCTTTGGTATAAAAATTGCTTTTAATTTAAATAACTTAAGAATTGGAGGTTTATTATTATGAAGTGCTATCGTTGTTGTGGAACCATGGTCTTCGAAAAATTCTACGGTATATGTGAAGAGTTTTTCGGATGGAGATGCATTTTCTGTGGAGAGATTGTTGACAAGGTGATCATGGAGAATCGACTCGAACAGAAAAGGTAATATCCCCTTCCCAAAGACTTACTGAGTGAACTCAACTTAGAAGGGGATAATTATGACAAATAGGATTTGTATAGTCGACCATGATCTAGCGAGTCGAGGTTATCTAAGGGAATGTTTAGAGAGAGAAGGCCACCAGGTTATTACATTCGATAGCGGTTATCAGATCAAACCTTTCCTTTCTGCGGAATATCTCGATATCCTCATCTTAAATATGGATAGCCCCGGAGTTAAAGAAAAGGGGCTGCTGCTCGAAATCCAGAAGTCCTACCGACCAAGAATCCTTCTGATCGTCTCAGAAAGAGGGGACCCTTTCCTCAAAGAGGCCATCGAGGCGGGCGTTTATGGCTTTATCTATAAACCCTTTAATCTCAATGAAGTCTGCACGATGGTCGGCCATTTGACCCGGTGATCAATGTAAGGGAGAGAAGGAGTCTAATCATTTATGGATGAATTATGGAGTGGTGTGCCAGAATTTCCTCGGTTTAAAGATTTAACCCTCGAAGACAAACCTCCCTGTGATCAACTCTTCACCCAGTTCCCTCCTGTGATTTCAGAATTTACCTTTA
>Ga0315289_10006836_pt1 | contig 16709 bp, 15 predicted proteins | sample YL17G11_40_MG_FD_203452 | JGI IMG/M metagenome (GOLD analysis project Ga0315289, IMG submission 203452) | Sediment microbial communities from Yellowstone Lake, YNP, Wyoming, USA - YL17G11_40 | ecosystem: Environmental > Aquatic > Freshwater > Lake > Sediment | place: USA: Wyoming | collected... | reverse complement strand
ACTCCTCAACCAATTCGCTTTTAGGAAAATTTATGATCAACTCCTGAAACTTCCTTTCTGCCTTGGTATAATCCCCCATATTGAAATATGACTTTCCAATCAGAAAAAGGGCATCATCCACCCATTTCGATTTAGGATGAAAGGTCAAGAGTTTAGAGGCTTTCTTTATTGCTTCCTCATAATCCTTAACCTCATTCGAGGAAGCCACTTCTCTCCCTGCCTTCTTCTGGGTTTTCTCCGCCTTTTTATAACTTTCCTCTGCATGATAAAAGGTGTTATAATATATACAGGAGAAAATAAAGAGTAAGAAAATTCCCGGTATCAAAATTATTTTTCTCATTCTGAAAACCCTTTCTCCTGCACCCAGCCACAGGATAAGCCACAGGAGTCAAAATAGTTAAAAGCTAAATCATATTCCGATTTTTTTATCCTCCGATCCAATGGAGGGAACTCTTTTGCCCGGTAGGCAGGGAAATATTGCCCCATCAGGCTGATCCAGACTTTATCTGAAACCTCTTTTGCTAAAAATTCAAAGGTTTTAAAACTTCCAGCTATATTTTCAGGCAGAACCAGATGGCGAACTATAATTCCGGAGATAGCCATGCCAGAACTATCTAACTTTAAATTACCTGTTTGCCTGAACATCTCCTTTATATTTCTCTGATTTATCTTAACATACTCTTTAGCCTGTGAAAAGGTGAAAGCTTTATCATCTTCAGAGTAACGCATATCCGGAAGGTAAATATCTATTACTCCATCTAAAAGGGTTAAAGCCTCTTCTGATTCATAACCTGAGGTATTATATACTAAAGGCAGTGAAAAACCCTTATCCCAGGCAAAAGAAAGTGCCTCTAATATCTGGGGGATGAAATGGGTCGGGGTCACTAAATTAAGGTTGTGTGCTCCTTTTCTCTCTAAGTCAAGGAACTTCTCGGTTAACTCTATTGTGGTAACTTTTTTACCCTTTCCCATCTGGCTAATAGGGTAATTCTGGCAATAGACACAGCTCAAACTGCAGTTGGTAAAAAAGATTGTGCCTGAGCCCTTTTCTCCTGAAATGGGTGGCTCCTCCCCAAAATGCAGATTACAGCTTGAAATCAAAACCTCTTTTCCACTTCTACATCTTCCTTTTTCACCTTTAAGACGATTTACACCACATTCAAACCCACAAAGATGGCAGGAGCTCAAGATTTTATAACCTTCCTTAACCCTTCTCTCGATGTCGTTTACTCTCATATAAATTAATACGATACAAACCAACTGGAGTGTAATCCGCCTTCGGCGGATAGCTTTACTTTATACCCTGGTCGATTCAAAAACAAAACGATTCATTTTGATAAACCTGAAGGTTTATAATCCAAAAACCTATCCTATGAATCTACTTCTCGCATAGAGTCTATTATCTCAGGCATAATCTCCCCGGCGTTCCCTAAGAAAACCTCATCCGCTAAACTGGAGAGCTCAGTCCTCTCAATATTTATCTCAACTAAATAAGCTCCGGCTCTTTTAGCTATCAGTGGTAATGAAGCAGCTGGATAAACTATGGCAGAAGTCCCGATGGAGAAAAAAAGATCACAGTTAGAGGAGAGTTCAAAGGCTTTATGTATCGCCTCTGCAGGAAGCATCTCTCCAAACCAGACCACATCCGGGCGAAGCATCCCACCACATCTGCATTTGGGCGGAATTACATCAGAAAAAGGTAATTCTTCAAATTTCATACCACAGTTTATGCATTTGTTTCTCTTTATATTCCCGTGAAGCTCGATAACCTCTTTTGAACCAGCTTTCTGATGTAAGCCATCCACATTCTGGGTTACCAGATGGAAATTTTCAAAATAGGATTGCATTTCCACTAAACTATAATGGGCAGGATTAGGTTTAACCTCAGAGATAAGTTTTCTCCGGTATTCATACCATTCCCAGACCAGTTGGGGATTGGAGATGAAAGCATCGAAGGTGGCAAGTTCCTCAGGTTTGAATTTTTTCCAGAGCCCATCCTCCCCTCTAAAAGTAGGAACACCACTCTCCGCTGAGATCCCCGCCCCGGTTAAAACTACCACCCTTTTATCTTTTTGAAGATAAGATTTTAAAGCATCTGAAAGTATGTATCTATCCATTTGAATAATAATATATTTTTGATAAAAAAATATCAAGGATTTATTTTTTAGGCATCCCTTGATAAACCTCTTTCCACTAATATTCTCAAAACACATTTTCATAGTATACACTACAAAGGTTTAAAAAGACTTGACTTTTAAAAGAAAGCCTTTAGTTTAAAAATGACAACACCTTTATTAAATCAATCAGGAGGAGATGAGATGATAAGTAGGATAGCAACGTTAGCTATGTTATTTAGCTTTTGGTTCGGGAGTGCCTTTTCGTCAAATGAAAATATTGATATTGAAAAGGTGATTGTGAGGGGCACGATTGATCCTGTGAAAAAGGAGCTTCGAACGGTCTCTCAGCTTCATCTTAAAATCATAGAAAAGAATCCGGAAGAACTGAAGTTTTTCCTGAATCCAGGCAGGGAAGTGGTTAAAATATTAGGCCCAGGAGGAGAAGAACTTCAATATCGACTCTCTACTCATAAGTTGGTGGGATATGTTATGGTCTTCAAACAGGTTAATATCCAGGTTCCACCAGAGCTTCAAGCCAGGGATAGCCTCAAACTCACTTTTTTTCTTGATGGAAAAGTCAAGGATAAGGGTCTTTTCAAATTCGGCAATTTCCTCAGTGAAAAAGGGCTGGCTTTGACGGGGAATGTGCTTTTTCCAGAATTGGGTGTGGATGTAGAGCCAAAAGAAAAGGACCCTTTTTTCTGGCTGGAACTTGAGCTTTCTGCTCCTTTTGACTGGACATTAGCTACAGCCGGAGAGCCGGAGGTAACAGGGATAGAAGAGAATAAGCCCGTTTCCTCCAGGACAGGCCTGACCGGGGAGCAGGTGGAGAAATTCTTAAGAGAAAAACCAACTGGAAAGAGAACTCGATACTATTGGGAAAAAATCGGAATAGGTGAGTTTTCCCTTTATGGTGGTCCTGACTGGGTGGTTCACACAAAGGAAATATCCGGGGTTCAGATACGCCTATACACTATGCGGGCTGATAGTGCGTCCGCTTCAGTCCTTCTTGAGGCAGCAGAGAAAACGATCCCGGTGTTAGAAGATGTCATCGGTCCCTTCCCACTCAAAGATCTCTCTATAGTGGTGCCGCCTGAGATGCTCCTTGGTAAAGCAGCGGGGGCAACAGCAAACTGGGGTGTGATGACCCTTCCCCGCCATGCCTTGAGCTGGAAGCGATGGCATCAAGAAAATTTCGTGCATGAGATGATTCATAATTATTGGCCCTTTTGTTTGCGCACCCCGGCTGATGAGATAATTATTCTTGCCGAACCTTTTGCCAATTATTTGGATGCGGAACTTTGGGGCAAAATCTATGATGATACCCTGGCATCATTACAGAGCCGGGCTAACGCGTGCCACAGTTATTGGCTGAGTGCCCAAGTTTATTGTGAACGGCCCCTAATCGGGCTAAGCCCATTAGACCCTTTCTTCTGGGCTGGATTTTATTCCAAGGGACCACTTTCGGTTTCCATGTTGGCGGATATTTTGGGTCCGGAGCAGTTCCGGCGGTTCCAACAGGAGGTTTTTGCTGAGGGTGATGGTAAGATATACAGCCTCGATTCTCTACAAGCTGGAATAGAAAGGCATAGTCAATATCCATGCAAGAATCTGGTGTATGACCTTTTTAAGACGAATATCAGATATGATTATGCTATTAGTGGGGTAAAAGTAAAAGATACCGGACCCGATTCCTGCAACGGGGATATCCGCATAACAAAAAATCAAATAGGTGAATTTCCTATGATGCTAAAAGTCTCTTTTGCAGACTCTGCAGTGATTAAGCAGAGGATCGATCCACAAGCGAAAGAGCAGACCATCAGGGTTCGTGGACCTGCTCCTTTCAGAGAGGCAGAACTGGATCCTGATGTTCGAACCTTGGATTGTGATCGGTTTAATAATGTTTATCCGCGAAGACAACCTTTACGTCTGGCCTGGGCTCGCAGTTGTTATCTTCAATTTCCGCACCCAACTATAGATTGGGGAGAAACTGCGTTGTCTCGGAGACGTTTCATTTTTAGTCCAGTGGTGGATTACACTGATTTGGATAAAGTTCGCTTTGGGATTGGATTGGAGGCTCGCCGTGCTTACCAGGATAAGGTTTATCTCTGGGGTGCCTGGAGCGACAAACAAGAAAAACTGCGGGGTGGAGCTGGGTGGTTTTATTCACCAAATCTTGCCCGATATAAGCTCGCCGCACATTACCATGATGACGGTCTTGTGCGTGAAGGTATCTTCACCGCTTTCCTCCCTTCATGGGATAACTGGTTAGCTTTTTCGTTAGGAGCAGGTTATGAAGAACGTCCTTCTCTGGTGACTTCAACAGAAAAGCTTCGATACTCACAGAGCGCACCAAGTTTCCGTTTAGGACTGACCATACCTTATTTGAATTATGGCTCAGACATGTTGTTTCCTTACCCCGGAGGGCGGAGCTATATGCTTTTTCTTCATCTTCGCAAGTCTGCTTCAATCTGGGGCGGGAATATGGATTATCTTCAGGTCGAGGGAGATACTCGTATGGGGTTAGGATCCCTGGGGTTTCGTTTCAGGTGGGGTTTTTCAAATGGCGTGAACAGTGTGGGAGAAGGATTTTCCCTTGGTGGTCGCTGGGGTTATGCTGATGATCGAGTTCGAATGGTGAGGGGATATAGCTTGAGGTTTGCCAGAAGATTTCTTTTACTTAACACCGAATACAGAATTATGGGAATTCCAAGAGGTTCACTGGTATTTTTCGGTGACCTCGCAGGGTATCGAGAGGTTGAAAAAACCAAAAGCCAGACTCTTTTAGGTTACGGAATCGGTATCCGATACTGGCTTCCTTGGAAAGATTGGCTGGAAAGCGCCTTAATTAGGGTTGACTACGGTGCACCAAAAGAAGGATTCGATAAAGGCTTCTTCTATATCGGTATGGGATGGGGGATTTAAGGCGAAAAGTGCTTGGGGATTATATTTGGCAGAATGTCCCTTAGTAGTTTATAAATGATAAGTACAAGTTCAGGATGCAAATCTTTATCATCTTCCGTAGTGTAATACCTTTAGAATGCAGGAGGTATTTATGAAGAATCGTTTCTGGATAGGTGCCATAGCTGCGCTTGAGATGGGCGGCGGTCTTATAGGAATAATAAAATAAATTCTTCTGCTTTTCAAGCCTCAAACAAGTGTTGACACCAGCGTGTTATAGATTTTGTCTCTGCTACTGTTCCTCATCTGCTTTGTCGCGGGGATTCTCTTGTGGAGGAGAACTCCCATGGGTATTCGCCTATCTCTCATAGTGCAGATTCTGCAAATTCCTAAGATTACAATTGTTTATTTTTCTTACTCATTTTTCTTAGGATTTGAGCTTAGTTTGGCAACAGAGTGGCCTCCATTCCATAACAACTTCGTCTTTATTGACTATTTCGATTCGGAATTTCTGTTCCGCGTTGCCAACGAAGTGCAACGTTTAATGTTGGGGGTAAATCTGGTGGGGTTAGCCTGCTTCGGATATTTGTTAAAAGGTCTTCGGAGACCGCTATCCAAAAGAGAGGTTCGGGTAGGTTAGACTTTTAGACTTTAAAAAAACGTCCGGGATAAACCCCGCAGTATGCGGGACAAACCCAGACACTACCTCAAGAAAGCAGTAGAGACGCATTGCTATGCGTCTCTATAAACGTTGCATCCCGCCTCTGGCGGGATGCACTCCAAAAAATATCCCCACCTTGCCCATAAGGTGGGATTGTAGATTTTAGGGGCAATTCATGTCCAATTGGATCCATCTGGAAATTGTTCCTACCAGAATATTTAATCCTACTTTATCTTCAAGAGAGTCTTAAACGTATCCAGATGACCTTCTTCATCTCCCATGATTTCTTCAAACAACCTGCGGGTGGTGACATCATCTTCTTTATTTGCCAACTTGATGATCCCCTTATAAAGCTTAATAGCATCCAGTTCTGCCGCGATGTTGTCCTTAATCATCTTCGGTAAGCTACCGCCAACCATAATCGTGGTGGGCTTGGTCGTAGGGGTTCCACCCAGGAAGTTCAACCTCTCCGCAATTGCCTCAGCATGTTTCATCTCCGTAATTGCGGTTTTCTCAAAAATCCCAGATATCCCCGGGCTTTCCATCCCCTCAGCCATCACGTGCTGCCACATATATTGAATGGATACTGCGATTTCCCGGGCAATTGCCTGATTCAGCTTGTTGTTTAACTCTTTGCTCATTTTGTCCCTCCGTTTTTGATTATGGGTTAAGTTGTCTATTCTATTTTAATAAAACTACTAAAAGAAAGCAAGGAAATTTTTGAAGGGTAGAGAATTTTTTTAATTGTAGCGTCCTCATTCCTATCCTACGGATCCGTTCCTAGGATGAGGGCATTTATTTTTCCCCTCCCTTGATGGCCGATAAGAGCTTTACGGTCCTACGGAAGCTTTGCTCCTCGTAGAGGAGGGGATTAAGAGAAGGGTGTTAATATTTTATCCCCTCTCCCGCAAGCCGATAAGAGCTTTACGGCTCGTAGAGGGGAGAGGGAACTTGTCACTGGAGTGGCAACGCTACCTGTCTGTCATTACGAGGAGTCCCGCAGTATGGGGGATGACGAAGCAATCCGTATAGTGTAAACAGATTGCTTCGCTCCGCCAAAGGCGAGACTCGCAATGACCGATCATTATCATCCTCTCCTAAAAAACTCCAATATTTTTTTCATATCTTCGGGTAGTTCCGATTCAAACTCCAGATATTTTTTAGTTCTCGGATGGACAAAGCCGATTTTTTTTGAATGCAGGGCTTGGCGGTTAATTAATTTTAAAGCCTGATTTGCCTGAGCCTGCAAACTCTCCTTTATCATCCCAAGATGCTTTTTCCTGCCACCATATTCTGGATCGCCTATTATCGGATGATTTAGATGTAAAAAATGAACCCTGATCTGATGAGTCCTTCCGGTTTTTAACTTTATGCGGAGACGATCTCCGAGTGGAAATCTTTCCAGTACTTCATATTCGGTAATAGCCTCCCTACCATTTTTTCTTAACACAGCCATTTTCTTCCGGTCCTTTACCGATCTGCCGATCAGAGTCTCAATTATACCCTTTTCCTTGGTAAGATTACCCCAGCAGAATGCCTGATATTCTCTGGTAAGAGTTCTTTCTTTTAATTGGGAAACTAAACTATTATGAGCAAAATCATTTTTAGCCACAACCAAAAGCCCTGAAGTATTCTTATCCAACCGGTGAACAATTCCCGGACGCAAAACCCCGTTTATCCCAGATAAATCTTTGCAGTGAAACAAAAGGGCATTGACTAAAGTATCTTTATAATTCCCGGCAGCAGGATGAACCACCATCCCGACTACTTTGTTCACCACCAAAAGGTCTTTATCCTCATAAATTATATCTAAAGGGATATCCTGTGGCTCCAAAGATAATTTCTTAAGAGGTGGAATCTGAACGGAGATTTTCTCATCACCTTTTATCTTATAATGTGATTTGACCAGCTTATCTTTAACTAAAATCTTTCCCTCTTTAATTAACTTCTGAATCCGGGAGCGGGATAGTCCAAGCTCTTTTGCGGACAAGAATAAATCTAACCTCTTACCATTATCTTCGGTTGAGGTTTTTAACTGAATTAACTCATTCATATCAATCAAGTGGAGTGTAATCCGCCTTTGGCGGACAGCTTTATTCTTGTAAACCTATCCGAGTAGCGGAGACTACGAGCTTACCCGCCCTTTGGGCGTCTGGCGTCCTACGGACGGGCTGGCTCGTAGCCACCGCAGGAATGGTTTACACTCCAAATCTTCTCTAAAAGCAGGGCTGGTCCGCCAACGGCGGGATGCCTACGATTATTAACCCATTTATCATTCGTAGGGCGGGCGCCCTTGCCCGCCGGATATTTTTCTCGGAATTATGACATACCACAGAATAAGAAACATCCCTATGGTAACTGCGCTATCTGCTATATTAAAAACTGGCCAGCGGTTAAGATAAAAACCGGAGAAGTCTATAAAACCAAATTTAATCGGGGGTATCTGAATATTCATAAAATCGAAATCTAAAAAATCCAGGACCTCTCCATACCTGAAGCGGTCTAAAAGATTTCCTAACGCCCCTCCCAGGACCAGAGAGAAAGCCAAGTGCAGAAGCTTTTCCTCTTTTTTGCTCTTGAAAAAAAACCAGACCGCTACGATTATAGCTAAAACTGAAAGGATAGTGTAGAAGATATTACTACCTAATTTGGTCCCAAAAGCCCCACCAGGATTTAAAACATAGGTTAACCTAAAAAAATTGCCCAAAACCGAGATGGACTCACCCATTTTCATAGATGAAGCCACCAGAGTCTTGGACAATTGGTCCAAAACCAAAACCAACAGGCCAACCCATAAGATTTTGTTTTTCAATTCCTCGAGGCTAAAAAGACTATTCGCTTTCCACCAGTTTCTTCTTCTCTTCCTTCGCCTTACAAGAGATGCACAGTCGGGCATGAGGGACTGCTTCTAATCTGGTCGTATTTATCTCCTGACCACATTCCTGACACTTGCCGTAAGTTTTGTCTTTTATGCGGCGCAGAGCCTCGTCGATGTGATAGAACAGTCTTCCGTTCTTGGAGGCGAAAAGAAATGCCTTTTCCCTTTCCATGGCATCGGTTCCCTGATCAGCCATATGATAGGAATAAGAGGACAGGTCTCCGGTGGAGTCTTTAATAGTGGTATCCAGAGTCTCCTTCTTCAAAAAACCCATCTCCGCTATCAGCTCAGCCCTTTTAGCCAGAAGGAGCTTCTCGTATTTTTCCAGATCTTTTTTCTTCATAATTTAGATCCTGGCTACAGAGATTTCTGCTTTTTCTCCATTTATATCCCATTCTAAGGAGAGTTCTCCTTTCTCTCCTTGGTGGGATATAACCTTTGCTAAAGTCTCCTTTTTGATATAATCCTCAAAAGATTTTATAGCCTTTTCTAATCTTTCGGTTCCAATTATATTAACTTTAATCCGATCCATAACCTGAAATCCAGCTTGTCTCCTCATATTCTGTATCTTGTTCACTAACTCCCGGGCAAAACCTTCATCTTTTAAAGCCTCACTTATATACGTATCGATTCCTACTTTATATCCATCTCTAGATTCAACCAGAAGACCTTCTTTCTCTTTTTCTTCCAACTCTAAATCCTCTAAGGAAAGCTCAATTCTTTCACCCTCTAACTCCAATCGAATTTTTTCCTGAGATTTCAGCTCCTTTAATTTCTCAGAGCTTAAAGACCGTATAAGCTCTGCCACCTGATTTGCTTTCTTTCCGAACTTTGGACCCAAAGACTGGAACTTAGGCTTGGCTTTATAATCGACCAGAAATAGTTCATCCTGAACCAGGCTTATATGTTTAATATTTATCTCCTCAGAAATCAAGGGTAAAATTGGCTCAAGCTCATCTTTTTTTGCCTGAGGAGGTATTAGAACGAACATTTTCTCTAAAGGCTGTCTGATCTTTATCCCGGCTCTGTTCCTTCCTGCCCGGGCTAAGGAGGTTATAATTCTTGCTTTATCCATCCTCTCCTCTAACTTATGATCGATTAACTCCTCCTTATAATTAGGATAATCCTCTAAATGCACACTCTCATGAGATTCTTCAAGTTTTACAACTAATTCTTGATAGAGCTCCTCTGAGATAAAGGGAACAAAAGGAGCAATCAATTTAGTTAAACTTACCAGAACCTCCCAAAGAGTTCGATAAGCATAATATTTATTTGAATCCAATCCGGATTGCCAGAACCTTTTGCGGTTTCTTCTCACATACCAGTTAGATAAATCCTCGATCACAAACTCCTGTATCTTCCTGGAAGCTCTGGTAATATCATAATTATCTAAATCTGCTATCACCTCTCTGGTCAAAGAATTCAGCCTGGAGATAATCCACCTATCGATCTCCGGGCGTTTCTCTATTCCACCAAATAAATCTACAGAATCCCCAAAACTGGGTTTAAGTAAATTTTCATCTATATTGAAATAAAGGGCAAAAAAGGAATAGGTGTTCCTTAAGGTGCTTAAAAATTTCCTTTCCACCTCGGTAACCCCATCTATATCAAAACGAGTAGGTAGCCAGGGCTGGCTTACCCAGACCAGATACCATCGTAAGGCATCTGCTCCCTGAACGTTCAAAACCTCCCAGGGGTCAACCACATTCCCTTTTGACTTGCTCATCTTCTGCCCTTCTTTATCCTGTATGAACTCGATCACAATCACATTTTTATAAGCTGGCTGGTCAAAAAGGAAAGCAGATATGGCTAAAAGGGAATAAAACCATCCTCTGGTTTGGTCTATCGCTTCGCTGATAAATTCAGCCGGGAACATCTCCTTAAAATATTCTTTATTTTCAAAGGGATAATGAAATTGAGCATAAGGCATAGAGCCGGAGTCAAACCAGCAGTCAATAACCTCAGGTGTCCTTTTCATTAAACCCTTACATTTCGGGCAAATGAAAGTTATACCATCTATCATCGGCTTGTGCAAATCTAAATTCTCAGGAACCTCTTTGCCTAATTTCTTTAACTCCTGAATACTGGAAATAGATTTCTCCTCTCCACAATTCTGGCAGATCCAGATATTCAGAGGGGTTCCCCAGAACCTCTCCCGGGAGAGGGCCCAGTCAACATTGTTCTCCAGCCACTCCCCGAACCTTCCCTCCTTGGTCTCCTCCGGGTACCAGTTTATCTTTTTGTTATTGGAAATCAGTCTATCTTTATAGGCAGTGGTCTTAATATACCAGGATTTACGCGCATAATAGACCAGAGGGGAATCACATCTCCAGCAGAAAGGATAGGTATGAAGATATTTACCAGAATAGTAGAGTATCCCTCTTTTTTTCAAATCTTCTAAGATCAATGGGTCTGCATCTTTAACAAAAAGACCTTTCCAGGGAGTAATCTCATCTGTGAAACTTCCAGTAGAATCCACTGGCTGAACTAAAGGAAGATTGTAAACCGTTGAGAGGTTATAGTCATCTGCTCCGAAAGCAGGTGCAATATGCACAATCCCGGTTCCATCTTCAGTGGTAACAAAATCAGCTAAACAGATATAAAAAGCTTTTTTCCGGTCTAATTTTACATATTCAAACAGGGGAAGGTATCGTATCTTCTCTAAGGTTTTCCCCTTGAACTCCTCTAAGATTTTATATTCACCACGGATGGTTTTATCCAAAAGTGGTTTTGCTAAAATCAATTTCTCCCCTTTATGCTCGATTTTAACATAATCGACTTCCGGATGAACTGCTAAGGCAACATTGGAAATTAAAGTCCAGGGGGTGGTTGTCCAGACCAGAAAATAAGTATCATCAGATTCCTCCAGTCTCATCTTCATAAAAACTGAGGGGTCTTCTACCTCCTCATAACCCTGGGCAACCTCATGGCTGGAAAGGGTAGTGCCACACCTGGGGCAATAGGGAACTATCTTGTGCCCTTTGTAAATTAACCCCTTTTTATAATACTCAGATAAAATCCACCAGACCGATTCGATATATTCATTGGTATAGGTGACATAGGCATCTTTTAAATCCAGCCAGTAGCCGATCCTTTCAGTCAGCTCATCCCAGTCTTTTAAATACCGGAAAACGCTTTCCTTACACTTAGCATTGAATTTTTCTATCCCATACTTTTCCACATCAGCCTTGGACTTTAAACCAAGTTCTTTTTCAACCTCAATCTCCACTGGAAGCCCGTGCGTATCCCAGCCCGCTTTTCTGTCAACTCTGAATCCCCGCATAGTCTTATACCTGCAGATTAAGTCCTTTATGGTCCGGGAGATAACATGATGAACCCCTGGCTTTCCATTGGCAGTAGGAGGTCCCTCATAGAATACAAATTTGGGAGCATCCAACCTTTTCTGGATACTCTTTTCAAAGATTTTATTCTCCTTCCAGAAGGACAAAATCCTTTTCTCCATCTCCGGGTAGTTGAAATCGTCCTTTATCTCTTTAAATGCCACTTTTATTTCACCTCGAAATCTTTATACGCAATTCTCATTGACCTAAGTTGCATAAGGAAAACTTATTATAGGTTAACGTCTTACGTATTTGCGATATGCCGAAGGCATGGGAGTGAGCGAAGAGAACCGCAAATATGTTGTTAAGTGATACTGACATTACTTGTCTTGTTTTAGATTTTTCCATGAGTAGAATAAAGGGTGTTTTGTTTTTATTCCATATACGGGTAAGAGTTTTTGGACAAGGAGTTCCCTGTTTAAGAGAAGAACTATGAAAAATATGGACTGAATAATATATCGATTAACTCCAAATCCTTTAGAAATTCCATTAATGTCTCCTCCATAGATAAATGGTCCGACTGAGAGATTAAATGCGTCCCCCAACATAAGCAAAACTGTCACATACAATAAAACATGAGCTAAAGATTTTTGTATATATGTTGTCTGCATCCTATTTAAGAATAGAGAATAGCCTAAGGCAAGAGTAGCTACGTTTGGTAGTCCGGAAATAAACGCCCACTTCATACCTTCTCTTGCAGTTACAGAGGTTTTGTATATCACTTCCAATCCGTAGGGATGAATCACAACTGTTTGATATTCCTTAAATACCAATGCAAGAAAAGCATGAATCCCTTCATGAATAATTGAAAATATCATCAAAGCCAAAACAAAATACAGATATTTCCGCATTTTCTTAACTTATCACATATTTACTGCGTCGCCTAACTTGTTCATATCTGCATTACGGATATTATCCCTTTTAGGAGCATATACGAAATTCTCATTCACCTAAATTGCATACTGGAAACTTACTACAGGCTAAGCATTCCATTTGCAGAGTGGTATGGGTTATTCCGAACTTCTCCTGCAAAATTCTATTTGCCTCTTTTAAAATCTGGTCGCTTTTACTCACCATCTGGTCCTCTATGACTAAATGCCCGGATAAAGCATAGATCCCTGAAGATATAGTCCAAAGATGAAGGTCGTGCAAATCTTTTATCCCCTGTATCTTTTTTAGCTCCTCAGAGATTGTTTCAATCCTCAGATGTTTGGGAACCGCCTCCAAGAGTATATTACTTGACTCGGTAATCAAACCTATAGCTCCTCTTAAGATTATTCCACCAATTAAAATTGCAACAATGGGGTCAACTAATGTGAACCTGGTAAAGAAGATTATTATCCCCGCTACTATGACTCCAATAGAGGATAAAGCATCACCCAAGATATGCAAGAAAGCGCCTCTAATATTCAGATTATCCCTGCTCGAGCCTTTTAATATTAAAATCCCAATTATATTTACCACCAGCCCTAATGTTGCAACACCTAACATCAAAGGTGCTTTTATCTGGGGAGGAGATAGAAATCTTTTATAAGCTTCATAGAATATGTATCCGGAAATAAAAATCAAGGTTACACCATTTAAAAGGGCAACTAAGATCTCCGTTCTGTGAAACCCGTAGGTTCTCTTAGCATCAGCCGGTCTTCTGGATAATTTTAAAGCAAAAAAACTCAAAGCTAAGGCTAAAGTATCAGTAAGCATATGCCCGGCATCACCGATTAAAGCCAAACTGCCAGACAATATTCCACCAAAAAACTCCACTAAGGTCATCAGTGCAGTTAATAATAGAGGAATTACTAAAACCTTTGGCTCAGGTTTGAAATTATTATGGTTAGTCATATTATCTTTGGAGTGTAAACCTTTCCTTCGGATCCGTTTCTTGTACAGGTTTACCTTTGATAAAGCTATCCGCCAAAGGCGGATATAGTCCACCAATCGAAAAACTGGTAGCCGCAACCTTTAGGTTGCGTAAATCCTGATTTCGTAGGCTTAAGCCTGCGGCTACCACTTCAACTCCTCAACCACCTTAACTATAATCTTCTTCAAATTTGGCTCTGCCTTATTGGCTGTAGCTATTATTTCCTCTAAATTAGTTGGCTTTAAGGCATCTGGTAGCCCCATATCCGTTACAATTGAAAAACCCAGAACCTTCATCCCCTGGTGCCTTGCCACAATTACTTCTGGAACAGTTGACATCCCAACCACATCAGCTCCAGTTCCTCTTAAAAATCTATATTCAGCTGCAGTCTCTAAATTAGGTCCAGCTACTGATACATAAACCCCTTTTTGCAATTTTATGCCTAATTTCAATGCACAATTTTCTGCTAAAGCAATTAAATCTTTATCATAGCAGTTATACATATCCGGGAACCTGGGACCTATAGATTCATCATTCGGTCCGATTAAAGGATTATCCCCTAAAAGATTAATATGGTCGGAGATAACCATTATATCTCCTGCCCTGAATTGAGGATTTAAACCTCCACAGGCATTGGAGACAATCAAAAGCTCAATCCCCAGGGCTTTCATCACCCGCAGGGGGAAGGTTACCTGCTGCATCGTATAACCTTCATAGTAATGAAACCTCCCCTGCATTGCCAAAACCTTTTTATCTGAGATTTTGCCAAATAAAAGCCTGCCGAAATGACTTTCCACAGTTGAGACCGGGAAATGAGGTATATCCTGGTAATCTATCTTATGTTCAACCTTTATCCCTTCAGCTAAGGAACCCAGTCCAGTTCCCAGGATAATTCCTATCTTGGGCTTGTAATCTGCCTTATTCAGAATAAAATCTTTTGCCTGCCCAATCTTTTCTTTCAGGTTTTCCATTGTTTGAATCCTTTCTTAGGATTTAAAAGCTTTTCAATGGTAGCGTCCTCACTCCCGTGAGGACGAGCATATTTCCCCTCCCTTGATGGGAGGGGGGAGGGGGAGGGTGAATTCATTTCTGTAACCCCCTCTCCCTAACCCTCTCCCGCAAAGGGAGAGGGGACTGTATCTTCGTTGCCAGAGCAAGCCCCCGCAGGGCTGGAGTGGCAACGCTACCATCAATTTACTCTAATCTGCCAGAGGCGGATTTTTTTCAAACTGGTTTATCACCTTCTCCATCTCCTCATCTGATAACTCTTTTCTCTTTTCAGGCCGAGACCCGCCAGAGACGGACTTTTCATAACTTTCCAAAAGATTTTTATGCAGGTCCAGCATTGACTTGAACCTTAAAATATACTCATCCTTAAGATTTTTCAGTTCATAAAGTTCTTTCTTCATTTCGGAAAGCTTCAAAACTGGCTCCTCTAATAATCTCTGGCTTTTAATTTTTGCCTCCCGGATTAAAAGCTCAGCTTCCTTTTCCGCATTTTTCTTAAGCTCATCTGCACTTTTCTGAGCGGTGAGGATTACATTTTGGAGAGTTTCCTCCATATTCTTATATTCTGAGAGTTTGTTCTCCAGGGAGGAAAGTTTCTCCTTCAAAAGGTTTATCTCCTTTGTCCCCTCCTCAATCTCTCCAGCTAATATCTCTAAGAAACCATCCACCTCTAAAGGGTCATACCCCTTAAATTTCTTTTTAAACTTCTGATTCTTAACTTCCCAGGGTGTTATCTTCATATTTCACCTCCAGATTGGAGTGCACCAGCTTGTCGAAGTTGACCTTGAGGCTGGTGCTACTGCTTTGCAAAAGCGAGCTTTGGCACTCCAAAAAAGAATTCAAAAAATTCTATTTTCTGGGACCGAAAATTGCAGTCCCGACTCTTATCATATTTGCTCCTTCTTCAATCGCTATTTCAAAATCTGAGCTCATACCCATAGAAAGATATCTCATCTCTATATTTCCCCTTTTCAAATTCTTTAGCGACTCAAATATTTTCCTTAAATCTACAAAACAAGGTCTTACTTTTTCTAAATCATCTGTAAATAGCCCAACGGTCATTAGTCCTTTTATCTTTATATTTTCTAACTTCGAAACTTCTTCCACAAAACCTGAAACCTCATCCGGTTTAACTCCATACTTTGATGGCTCATCTGAAGTATTGACCTCAATTAAAACCTCAGCAAATTTTCCTTTCTCCCCTACAGGTCGTAAAGCCTTTATCGACTTGGCTCTTTTTGAAACCTCCTGAGCTAAATGCAGACTATCTAAGGATTGGATCAGGTTGAAAAGCTCAAGTGCCTTTTTTACTTTATTGGTCTGCAGGTGCCCGACTAAATGTTTTTCGACATCTCTGGTAATAAATTTAAACTTATCTTGTGCCTCCTGAATCCGGTTCTCCCCGATAATTTTTATCCCGGCATCAATTGCCTGATTTATCCTTTCTGGCTCAACTGTCTTAGTCACCGCCACTAAAGTTATATCTTCCCTTTTACGACCTGATTTCCAGGCCGCTTTCTCAATCCTCTCTTCTAATCTTTTTATATTCTCTGCTATAGAGTTCATCGAATTAAAAATACTATAATATATAGTTTTAATAAAAAAGCAACTGAAATCATAACACTGTCAAGCCAATTTAGAAATGTCCTATTTGGTTAATATACACATACTTTCCTTTTTTGCAACGGTATTGAAGTTCAACCACCTTCTCCAGGGATGATTTTTTCCAGGCTTAACAGGTCGTTGAAATCTTTCCCGGCCTATGGTATCCTCAGTCTTAACAGGTTTTTCGGCAATCTCTCTATACTTAAGGCTCAACCCCTTACTCATTATATCCATAGCGCCATTAAGCCTTTCCTCCACAGTTACCTTCTTGCTCTTCACATCATCCTCCCTACGGGGGACGAAGCCCGCCGTAGGCGTCGTAAAGCTTTTATCGACTATC
>Ga0315289_10006835_pt1 | contig 16712 bp, 12 predicted proteins | sample YL17G11_40_MG_FD_203452 | JGI IMG/M metagenome (GOLD analysis project Ga0315289, IMG submission 203452) | Sediment microbial communities from Yellowstone Lake, YNP, Wyoming, USA - YL17G11_40 | ecosystem: Environmental > Aquatic > Freshwater > Lake > Sediment | place: USA: Wyoming | collected... | reverse complement strand
GAGTTCTACTCGAACTTGATCTCGGAGATTCGAAGCGTGGATGCCAAGCACATCATCTTCTTTGAACCGGTAGAAGGCGTGTGCGTTCTTGGGGAACACATTGCTCTAAGGCCCTCAGGGATGAATATCGTTTTCTCCCCACATTTCTACGTCAGTGGCTTGACCGAGCACCTTGACAACGTTGCCCTACGATTGTACAACTTGACCGTGACTACGTGGAATATTCCGCTTTGGATTGGGGAATTCGGAGGACTGAGCATAGACGTCACGGACACAGAGACGCTCCACAGCCTAGCCGTTACACTCGACCTGTTTGACCGATACGCCCTTGGGTGGGCATACTGGACTCTGACAGAAAGTGATTCGGGTCCACGTCTGGTCGACGGGAATGGACACTGGTCGACCTCGCTAACGAGCATCATGACCCGGATTTTCCCGACAAGCTACACAGCCGCCAATGTGATTTTCTCGTACAACAATACCCCACGATTCCAGCTGAGATCCTCCACTAGTTCTACCGGAATGATCGAGGTATCCGTGCCCGCTGTTTTTCGGTCAACAGCATCCAGATGCATCAACTGTGTCTGCACGTGGGAAAACGACCAGCAGTCCCTGACGATTGAGATTCCCTTGAACAGCACCGCATATTTCTATTTGGATGCACCGGAGACCATATCACGATTGCAGAAATTGGCGGAATCTGAATTCCTCGAAGCGCTTCTAATCTTGGATGAGCTCAATAGAATCACGTTTCGCAGTCCGGTCAGCAGAGAGCACCTTCAAGAGATCGATGAAATAGTTAGTTCGATGCAAGTCAACCTGGCCGCGAAGCATTACGAGTTCGCATTGGACAAACTCGACAGAGTAATGCAATTGCGGACACTGGCCATGCAGGTAGAAGAGAACTACACACGCGCCGAAGCATTCATCGGTTCTGTCAGACAAGACATACTAAGTTCACAAGGATACCTTTCCAAGTGGCAGCTCGTTCTGCTGTCACAAGCCTACGAGAACCTTAACCAAGGTCACTACACATCGGCTATAGAGTCCGCGAAACAGGCAAGTGATCTGCCGCGAGAACCTGCACCCGAGGAGGCAGACCCCTCGTTGCGTGCTTTCCTTTGGACAGCCTCTTTGGCTCTGCTCGGGATCGTCGCTGTGTGCATTCCTATTCGTGCACTCAGGCGAAAGAAGGAACGCTTTCTTGACCCACCTTCGCAAAAGACTCTGAGATGTCTGTCGGCACTCTTCGATCCATGGGTGGTAATGCTGGGGCATCAAGCTTGATGCCCGCACCAGATCTCTGAAGAGAAGAAGAACGGAGAGGCGTATGGATGCTGCTGGTCCACGGAAAACCGTGTGCATAGAGGGCACGAGTAAGGCGTCTGAAGCCTTTGGAATGATCATGCGTGTTGAGAAGATAGGCTGGAAAGAGGCGCGGCGAGTCGAGATCCGGAAAGACGTGGACCACGATCTCTTGATGATTTGGAGAGGATTGCAGTCCACAGAAGCGAACCCTCATAGGAAGGCTTGGTTCCTGGACCTGAATTGCCACACAATGGCATATGCCTCGATTCATGAATACAAAGGCGCGGCGTTCATGACGAAGACATCGTATGACGAGCGATACGAGTGGTTTTCCCCAGGGATATACCTAACGAGTGTAGCCATCCGTGATTTGTTCGACGGACAAGAGACCAGCAGAATCGATTTCCTTACTGCCATTCCATTCATGCGAGCTTAGACATCGACATCCCAACGACGGATCAGAGTTCGGATGGCCCGTAAAGTGATTTTGCCGGACATAATCCTGGTCGTTCTTGGAAGCGTCCATACAAGACGTGTCATACGTATGAGAAAGTCGCCGACCCATTTCCACTTCAACAGGATGCTTAAGGAAAACGTAACCGGAGTTCGGATTCCACAGAGAGACTGGTAGAAGCAATATTGGGAGAGCTCACAAGACACATCGTAAATAGGCACGCCGCCATGGTGGCACAGCCCTGACCACTTCGAGGTTTCTTGCGCGACTACGTGCCTGGCATTGCCTCTAAACGCCACTCAGATCTGTCACAGCAGGCACGGAAGTGCAGTGACACCTACTGGTGGAAAGCGTTCACTTCTGTTGCTTACCGACGACTTGAATGCTCGTCTTGTGAGGAGCATTTCATGAGAAGCTGTAACTCTGACTCCGCTTTCGCGGTCACACCAGACTCACACCTCAGAACAGGCCATCGTGCGTCCGTGAAGCGCCTTGGCCGGAATGAAGCGGCGTCAGTTTTTCCTCAGATTCGTGGCTGCGTCTCTGCTTGCTGTTCTAGTGTTGACCTCTACTTCGCTACCGCACGCCGCGGCCGCGCCCAAGAAACAGAACGTCTCATTTCTACAAATCACGGGCGGAGTAATCGTGAAGCAAGATGGCACAAGAGCCTACTTGGACGGTCTGAACTATAAGGATCAGTTCAAATCACGTCTCAGTGAGGACATTAGCGGGACCAGTGACTGGGCAGGCATCCGGAACGATTTCCGCCAAATGGCATCTCTCGGTGCAAAAACAATTCGTGTCTGGTTCAACTGGATATACTATGAACCGACAATTGGCAAACTCGACAGCAGCCGAATGATCTCCCATATGCATCAAATCGTAGACATAGCGAAGGCCAACCGCGTCTACGTAATCATCGTAATCTACAACAAGATTGTCTGGAATAGGGGAACTCCAGTCAACAACTGGCTCCAGGCCCGGACAACCACTGCCAAGACAGACCCAGGCGATGCGAATTTCTGGCTGAATGATGGTGACTTTCCTGGCCAGCAAAGGAGTCTGTTTGTTAACCTATGGACGAAAATATCTTCCGGCTTCAAGACTGAACCGACAGTAGCCGCTTATGACCTAATTAACGAGCCGTACGTCAAGTATTACGATCAACAGCCTTCATGGACCCGGAGTCTGACAGACAGCGACCCTCACTATCCGCTTAAGAGTTTGTACGATCTTGTTCTGAATAGCCTCAGGGCAAATGGGGATAACCACATAGTTATCCTAGACTATACTTGCCCAGAGGTAAACTCGTACCAACTGGCGGCCCTAGCACGTTCTTCAAGCGATGCGCAGGTTCTCTACGACATTCACTTCTACACCACAGCCGCCGAGAATCAGGTTCAAGGCTGGGACTCTACCCAGAAGCTCACTGGCCCATGGACCGGAAAGAATTCAGACGGCACACAAGTATCCTTTACCTACCCTGATGCAACCTCCGCACATGACGGGGCAGCCTTGCGCTCAAGATTCGAACTTCTCTCCAATGCCCAGCTCAACGGCTACCTGTTCTTTGTCGGGGAGTTCGGATTCACAGAGAATGCGTCATACAATAGTGATGTCGCAGGCTTGGCTGTGGAATTTGGTATTGCCGGCTTTATGTACTTTGAGTTTGTTCCTGACGAGCCTCTTGGTGCCGTACAGGTAGTGGCCCCTGTTATGTCATTTGTTCGTTGAGTTCAGCAAGTCACTCAGCAGACGAGGTAGTAAAGAGAAACATCGCCAGAACTCATTATCCTGTTAGATCCTGACGTTGTCCCCCAGTAGTACATAATGTGATTGACAAGCAAGTCGCCAGGATCAGAACCACCAGCATATTGCTGAATGTAGTACCGTACGAGCCAATCGTTTGTGCTGCTTGAAAGGACAAGGTAGTGCCCGCCGTAAGGCCTGAGCAAGTTGCAGACCGTGCCTTCCAGAACACTCGCAACGATCAATGACTGGTTGCTGTAGAAAGGCTCCCTCAATCCTAGATCACTCATCATTCCATAGACACCGAAAGAATCTGAAACCGATCGTATCGATACGAAGGGGCTCCCAGCAATTACGTAGTTGGCAGCCAACTTTGCACCATATACTTGGCTATCAGCAGCCACAAAATCCGGATACCTAAACCATGGCTCCTGAATGGTCACAACCGACACAAGCGTGAGTATTAGCAACAGGGCCTTGATCCTCCTAACGTCCATCCTCTGAGAAGTATGGATGGTCCATGCTACTACCGGTGCTATCGCTAGGAATCCAAAGAAGAATCCTCGGTGCAGGATTGGTCTCGCTATTGACGCAGGTAACCCAAACAAGATCGTCACAAGATATATCCCACCAGACAGGAAGAGAAGCTTCTGGAAAGAAGACGGACCTGTCCTTCGAGCCAAGAACCCCAAGGCGCCAAATACTACCAAGACAGCTTGTCCTACGATGATTAGTAGAATCTCCATCCCTGACCGAAACATCGTTCCGGGCACGAGTGTTCGTCCACCTCCAAAGACTTGTGATAGAACATCTATCAGAGCACCGCCGTAACGCGCCGTCACTGATACAGCCACGAACAACGTGTACACCAAAAAGAGGACTGAAGCACTCAGGAGCGCAGACAGACGAGGACGGAACACGGACATGTCCACGGAGGAGTTTCTACCCAACTTTCGAGGCAAGAAGCGCAGAACAATCGGCAACAAGTATAGCACTGCAAGGAAAAGAACCAGGTTGAAATCCGTCCAGAAATGAGCCAGTGTAGTGGATATCAACATAAGACTGGTGAGAACAGCCGCCTGAGCCGAGGTCCTCCATGTGAGCAAGTATACAGCAGCGCTGAAGAAGACAATCGCGATACTTTCATACGAAAAAGAGTTTTCGAAGAATAGGAATTGCTCATTCAAAGCGAAAATGTAGCCGGACCACAGCGCCCAGTCCGCGTTGCCAGCAAGCCTCTTCACTGATCCAACGTACAAGGCCAACGGGATCACTGCAGTCACGATGGGAAATGCAAAATTGACGAAACAAACGTCGCTGCCCCTCGGCCCTAGGAGGTTCTCCATGATAGCGGCAAGGACAGGCAAGATTGGATACAGACTGTAGGTTCGTGCTATGCCGACTCCCATGTTTGGATGCCAAACTCCACTTTGGTAGATTAGAGTGTCAAGTTGGGCTTGGTACGCCTCATCTCTCGTGAAGATGATTCGGGAAGGGATCCCGCCGCCATGACCTCTAAGCATCGGAGCCAAATGGAATGCCACTGCGAACAGCAGGAGCGAAACCATCCGAATCTTCTCGTTTCCTTTGCCTGCCATGATCATACCTAGAGAGGCAGATGACGTGACCACTGAGAACCAGAAGACGAACTGATCGCCGAGATCAAAGAAGAAGTATGCGCCGAACATGCCTAAGCCTATTAGGAACAGTGGAACGAACACTAAAGGACCATGCAGCTGATCTGGCATGCAAACGGATATACGTTCCAGTCCACTATAAGCTGTTTCCTTCCCCATCAAATCTCAAGAACGGTCCGAGCCGAATGAGAATTCTGTTTGTTGCTGAGGGCATATCACCCGACCGTTCGGGCGGCGCAGAGATTAGCACCCGGGAAATGGCAATGGAATTGACCAAGAATCATGAGGTAATTGTCCTCACGCCAGCATACGGCAGACCAGCCGGACTTGAATCTGCAAGCGGTCTCAAGATATTTCGTTACTCCAATAGATTCATGCCAGCAGGCTCCGTTCTTCAACAGAAGTTCCTCTTTTTTGCGGAGATGGCCCGGAACCTGGCGCAGCTAGCAAAGAACTTCAGGCCGGAGATAATGCACGCGCAGAATCTTCTGAGCACGCCTGCGGTTTCAAGAGTCGCGAATTCTCACGAGATCGTAAGCGTGTCACATATTCGGGATCACAGATTCGAATGCTTTACGAGCAAAATGGCGTGCCGTTCTGGTGATGCGACGTTCGCTGATTTTGCCCGGTGCGTGGACCATAAACTGTTCGCTCTGTCCTTTCCGTACGCCAAGCTTGTGACTCGTTCAATTCGACAATCCTTGGTAGGATGCGGGAGAGCGTTTGCCGTTAGCGACTATCTGAAGGCTGAGGTTCTGAGAAAAGCAAAACTGGACGTCAGGACTGTCCATATTGGTCTCGATCTAGGGCGCATATCAGAAGTACGACCTAGCGCGACCGTGACCAGGTACGCCCATGATCCTGGAAGCTGTGTCGTCTACGTTGGTGGGCTGCACAGAGTGAAAGGAATCCTTGAGTTGCTGCAAGGATTCGCGACGGTTTGCAGGAAACTGCCTCACGCAACCCTCTTTGTTGCAGGAGATGGCCCAGACAGAAACGCCGCTCAGAAACTGATAGTGGAGAATGACTTGAAACGCAATGTCATACTTCTGGGGTCACTATCTCATGAGGATACAATCTCAGCGATCAAGGCATCATCACTAGTGGTAGTTCCCTCCTTACTGCCTGAAGCAGGATCGCGCACAGTGGTGGAATCATTGGCCTGCGGCAAACCTATCCTGGGATCCAACATGGGAGCAATCCCTGAGATACTTGGGAACGCTGGAGCGACAACCGCACCCCATGCAAGACTCATCGGGCAAGCGATTCTGACCCTACTGGAGGACCGCGAGAAACTAGCAGAACTCGGCTCACTCGCTCAAGAAAGAAGCCGCGCGTTCGATATCGCTCGAACAACGGACCAGATTGTCGAGGCATACAAGGAGTGGCTCGACCGGTGAGTCCATGCTTTGCTGATGACGACTACTCCTCGTCAGGGTGAGGGTAGAATTGGACCGCCCTGAACTACTGATCGCAAAGTTCCCAAGAAATGCGTCGTGCGCAGTTACGACCAGCTGGGACGACAATGAAAGTCGCAACCTGAAGATACTAGAAATCCTCAACTCGATGGGTTTGAAGGGGACCTTCTACATCGCCCCTGACAAGCCGCGTGACATCGGTCTAACCGACTCAGAACTGCAAACCTTGGCCGCTGCGAACGAAATAGGCTCGCATACATGGTCGCACGTGAATCTCAGAAGATGTGATGTGAATGCTCTAAGTACCGAATTGAAGGACTCAAAGGAATACATCCATAGGATCACACAGTCGCCCGTTCTCGGATTCGCCTATCCATGGGGAGAACACTCTTCTATTGCTGAGAAGCTCGTTCGAGAAAATGGGTATCTGTTCGCCCGAACCGTCGAGGAAGGCACTCTCAAGTTTCCCCCACAAAACCCATATGCATGGGGTGTCAGTGTTCAAGCCCTGCCAAGACCTCGGTTGCTTTCAAGGAAAGCACACGTCTATCTCAGGTACGTAACCGGCGACTGGCAAGAACTTGCTATCAAGCTGTTCAATAGGGCATTGCAGCGCGGATCCGTCTGGCACTTGTTCGGTCACGCGTGGGAAATCTTCGATCGTCCTCACCTCAAGGAGGATCTTCAGAGGATTCTCCACAAGGTTGCTGGAAGAAAGGATGTCTGGTACGCTACGAATGGCATGTTGTTCCTGAACGAAATGGCGAGAAGAAGCGTGCAAATCAGTGACGAACAAGAAGACGACCGGTTTGTCTTCAAGATTCGCACAAGATTCCCCCTGCCGCCTGACACCCATGCCGCAATTCCTCTTCGTCTTGTCGTCCCAGAATCCTGGAACAACAATTTCGATATGCAGGTCACCGTACCCGACTCAGGGACCTTTGAGAAGGGAGGACGGCCTCCAAGACAGATGTGGGTTGACATTCTTGGTGAAGAGGCGTGTATAGAAGTCAGACACGAATAGGCGCCAATTAGACAGTTGATCTAGATCACGACAGTAGCTTCTGGTACGCGTCCATGAGAATGCCCGCAACATCAGTCCACGACAAACGCCCCTTTTCCGAGGCAGGTACTCGACTTAAGCGAAATTTATCTGCAACAAGAATCTCGACAATCTTCTCCGCCAGCTCCTGAGGCGAGGGAGGGTAGTCAACGAGGATACACCGCGGGTCCGTCCCATGGATTTCAGGAATAGCTCCTACTCGGCTTGCAAGCACTGGAACCCCCATTTGCAGGGCTTCGCTGATGATTAGGCTGTAGGCTTCATACTCGGAGATTACTGCCACCAAACCAGCGCTAACTAGCAGTTCCTCTAATCGGTCCTGCGATACTCTGCCGAGGAATTGGACTGCTGTCGACACTCCTCTCGTTCTGGCAATCTTTCGCAGCCTGGTCTCGTCGCCACCTGTACCCACTATGTTCAGGTTGGCGTTTGGCACATGTTCCAAGACCAGAGGCATACAGTCTATCAGAAAGCCAACTCCTTTGTAGCTTTCGAGACGGCCGACATAGAGTATGTTCACCGACGGCCTCCGCGCAACCGATTTCTTGCCAGCCATCCCCGGAGGAATGATACGGATCTTGCTCCTTTCCGTGCCAAACGTGGTCTGCAGGGTCGAGCTCTCGTAGCCGGACAATGCAATCACGAGATCTGATGCACCAAACAGCATCTTGCCAAAGGGCCTGTAGACGAGTTTCAGAATGGTCCTGACCTTCGTCCCTCCCATCGGGTGGTAGTGCGGAGTGAACACCAAGGGCAAGTTGTTGAACCGCCTCGCCAGGGCCGCCGCAAGTGCTGGCAGTGCTTGATAATTGTGCGAGTGTACAACCGTACGCAGGTTCCTGCTGCGCGCAAGATACCCGAATATCGATGGAACGAAATAGTAAGAGTCGCCGGGAGCCCAGCACCTGAATCTGAGGATTTCTATGTCTTCAAAGTACTCGTGCTGGAGATCGCGACTGCGTGATTTGCCTGCAAGTATAACTACTTCAGCTCCACGGTCTCTCAAGGACCGCGACAACTCCAAGACGTGCCTCTCAACACCCCCATGAGCCGGAAACTGTGGGCATACCTGAATGACACGCAACGTCATTTACTCCGTTCACCTCCCATCTTGCATGGCTCACAGATGATGTGAGACTCTACCCAAATCGGAAGCCTTTCAAAGCGATTACTTCCTGGACCGATCTGAACATCGTTAGCTTGGTGGTCAGCCATATCGACACGGAAAGCAGTCTCGAAGCGAGACTGTCAAACATTCGCAAGACTGTCCCCCTTGGGATACGCTGCAAGAAGAGCCCCCACAGAAAGACGCCGAAGACCTCGTACTGTAATTGGACTAGAGCCCGCAATTGTGCACGATTGGCGAGCGGCATCGCAATGACTATTCTCCCATTCCCCACTAGCTCGTCCAAGGTTCTCAAGATCTGATCAAAGGCAGGCAGACGATGGAGCACTCCGACCGAGAGAACCAGATCGAAAACGGATTTACGGAAAGGGAGGAAACTGGCGTCGCAGCAGACCAAGTCGTCATACAGGCCCGTCTCGCGCAGTCTTACAAGCTTAATGCGATCAATGTCGAGTCCTATCAGGATTCGGACACTGCGCAGAACCATTCTGAGTAGGTAGCCCCACGTTCCAGTACCTGCGCCAATATCGCACACCATCCCGAATTCATGATTTCTAAGGAAGGACACAATCCATGGGTCGAGTCCGGGGTTGTGATAGATGTCCAGAAATTCACGTGCTTCATGAACAATTTGTGTTCGACGTGGAAAGCGAAGTGCCATGGCGGCCATCAGGTTTCAGAGGATTTCGTGCCGAGGTAGAGGAATCTGCGTCCGAGGGATGGCCTCTTGCTCAAGACATGATCAACGATTCGAAAAGCCGCAGACACTCTTGTACCGTCGAATTCTGGCCTCATTGCCCCGAGCGCTAGCTGTTTGAATCCGTAGAATTCCATAAGCTGTCTGAAAGCCAGGGTGGTGACCGTATGAAGATGCCCGGTAGGTGTGATTCCGCCGCCTGCTCTGGAATATGCTGGATGGGTTCCCACGCTAATTCTGCTGGAAATCTCGATGTCCCGTGGCTGGTAACCCAACAAGAGCACAAGCCGGTTGAGCCAACTGCCCAAATTGCACATCGAGAACAAGCACAGCCCGCGATCGCGCAACACGCGATTTGTCTCTTTCAAGATGTTGTCCACTGAGACCATATTCTCCAACACCCCAAGGCACGTGATCAAATCAAAGTATCCCTTTGGAAAGGGAAGGGGTTCGGTTTCAGCGTTCAGGATATGAACCGTCAATCCTTTGGATCTCGCCTCCTCCTGTATGTCAGGATCGATGTCGATTCCATGAAACTCCCCAGCACTGAAGAATTCGGCCAAGAACCTAGTCAAGCCGCCGTATCCACAACCGATATCAAGCATCCTACTCACTTGAGCACGCCTTACCTGATCAAGCAACTTGACGAGGTCCCCGGTGCAACTCAACGTCGTGCTTCGCTTCGCATCCGCGGCAGTCGTCCACTTCGAGAGTTCGCCACACGATAGCGTCTTCAGTGCTGACCGAGACCCATAGAGAAGCCGAAACAAAGATGCCGCACCCCTGCGCCCGCAATAGCCATTATCATTTTTCTTGACACAAAGGATACGCTCACTTGGACCTATATTGCTTTGCCCACGAGTGCGGGCGTACTGCGACTGCATTTGCTCAAATGCAGTTTGAGAAGATCGAAAGCACGAGCCAACAGGGGGCGACGAGCGTCAGCCAGATCCAGCTTTCGAGATTCTCTGGGCAAGGATGGCACAGTATGATACGAGACCGCAACGCACGCTTCACGGTCCGCAAGCAGCTATCGGTACGCAAGCCCGACTGGAACAGCCGCATCCCTCATGTTCTATGCACCTTCCATGTCGGATTAGTTTTGCCCGACACAAAGTTCAGGAACCCGACGAGAGCAAAAAGCTGCAAATCAACCAGTCCTGCCAACGAACTGGATGGCCTGAATAGAGAGACAAGCAGGAGTAGAAGTGCCGTCAGGACTACGACGAATCCTACTAGCACCCCCATCGTGAATCCGAGGTACACCAGAGCCAAGACGTTCATCAACAGCAAGAAGGGTGAAACAGTCAACAGGAAGAAGTTTATGGGCAACACGATCAAACCGTATCGTCGGTACCGTGAATTGAACAGCATGTCCGTGTTCTGAAACAGCGCTCTAATGATTCCGTGAGCACGACGCTGCTTTTGTTCGAATCTGTCCGAGAATTTAGAAGGTATTCTCTCTGTCGAGACAACGGAGGGGTCCAAGATCGTTCTGAGCCCGGCCCTACGAATTCGCAGGAATTCTTCTGTATCCTCGGCCATTGAGTCTGGATCTACCCTTGTGAGGGCAGTTCTCCTAATGGCAATCATGGAACTTGAGTGAGCAATCACCGTGCTGTCGAGATTCGTCTCGGCGATCTGCAATTTCGTCATCAGTGTGCGGAATGCTCCTTCTCTCGCGACGTTCGCGCAAACACCAGTAGCTGCACCTACTTTGTTATCGGCAGGAAAAATCTCTAGCAGTCTGGCCAGCTCTTCATGAGATCTCGCTAGAGAGTCTGCGTCCGTCTTCACGAGCACGTCACCCCTGGCTTCGTCGATGGCTTCGTTGAACGTCCTTGCAACACCGATTCTGGTCGGTTGTCGAATCAGTCTGACCCTCGGATCCCTGACAGCATAGTCCTCAAGGATGGCCCCCGTGTTATCAGTCGAACAGTCATACACAAGCACCTCTCCGTCGTATCTTTCGAAAGCTGTCTGATTTAGAACATTCTCCAGCTTTCGCTCGATTGCACCTCTTTCGTTGAAAGTCGGAAGGAAGACTGTGAAAGAAAGGTTAGCCACGCAGCGCTTGATGGCCGACCTTCTTCCGAACACCACCACGACAGCTCCCACCAACGCATACAGAATCGCGCTTAATCCGAACAGGGCCAGAAAGAAAATGCTCGAGAGGGACAGACAAAACCACCTTCATTAAGCTGGAGGTCGGGAACCATACTCACATGCGAGATTTGCCTTGACCTAGAGTTAAGACTTCTGTGAGCCACAGAATTCTCTGTCAAGATCGCGCAGCATGATCTTGCTTGACAAGCAGACGCAGCATAGAGGGCACCTGCCTGGAGTTCCGCTACGTCCTCTCCGAAAGGCATATTGAGTACACTGAGAAAGGCTGTCCATTGAGGTTCTCGGAACAAGACTGCCCGGGAATTAGAAAGACCGGATCGAGTTTTGTGAATCACGAATCGGTCTTGAACCGCTTTGCGACTTGACAAGTTTTGGGAAGAAAGGGCAAGAAAGGTCAAGACTCAATTTCAGTCCGACCATTCGGACCTCACGTGGACTCCGTGTTCGTACATGACTGCAATAGACTTGACCCTAAGGCATTGCCAGACAGGAAGACCTCACGCACTGAAGACAGACCTATGGAACGAAGGCGTCGGTACAAATAGGGATGTCATGGGAAGACTTGAGCATGACAAGAAACTGAGCTTGTTCGGAATTGATGTTTCGGCGTATACGTGCGGTCTGGCCAAGATACGCTTGAAGGACACATCAATTGCCAACGCTGATCTGAGAAGTTTGCCATTCAAGGGGAAGTCTTTCGATGCGATATTCGACTTGTCTACTATCGATCATGTTCCGCCGAATCAGATACCTGTCGTTCTCGGAGAGTATCAAAGGATCTTGAAGGAATCGGGACTTCTATTGATGTTCTTCTGGTACGAAAGCATGTTGCTCAAGTTAGCTCGCCGACTGAGCAAACCCAGCAAGTATGAGCTGCCGCCATATCGGTACTATCTGTCTGTCGAACAGATGAGACTGACCCTTAGGCGGACAGGATTCAGCATACTCAACGAGTACTGCACCGTGGGCAGGGGAGCTGACTCTCTGTCCCGGGGTGTGAGAACTGGAGGGACATGGGAGAGATTCTCTAAGCTGGTATACTCGCTGGTCTTGAACCTGGAATACTCACCTTTCTCCAGCCTTCTGCTGCGCCCGTTTGGAGGGTTCTTTGTGGTGATCGGGAAGAAATGTTATCCGCGAACTTGACTATCGCCGGTAGTGCGTTCCCCATCGCAAACTGGTTGCACACATGGGCTTCAAGTAACTTTGGTTCGCTTGACGTTGGCCAAGAGCGCCACCAGCGCAATGATCATCAGGAGTACACCAGCAATTGTCTGACTAGGCGACCAGATGGTCATGCCGGAGGAAGGATGAACTGAAGCAGCGGGGATCGTGCTCTGTGCTGTGTAAGTTGAATCTGTCGCCCGGATCCCAACCACGATCCTCGCCACTCCCATGCGATAACCTATCCTCTGGGCTGTGAGAGTGAAATTGCTCAAATAGTTCCCCGGATCAAGGATGATCACATATTCCCCAACAGGTGGCACGACGTCGGCAACCTGTCCCCTGAAGACAGAAGCGCCAACGCGCAGCAGAACGTTCGCATAGGTCTTCACTCCAAGAAGATCAATCACATTCAATCTGATCGTACTGACACCAGAGGCATTCAGAGAGATGTATTCTATGTGAATCGAGAGACTGTTCGGCTGAGGTAAATCTGGTGGTGGGAGTTTGACATCGGATATTGCAGTGTACCATATGCGTGACAAGGCGAGAATCGCAGTGTTCGTCCTATTCTCTATGATCCGGGTCAGCTCGGGACTCCATTGAAGTCGTTCCCTGATCAGCATTCTATTGATGACGCTGAGAAATGAATGACTCTGCCACGCCAGATCCAGTATGAATCTGGTGGAGTTCGTGATGGGAGTCAAGGGTTCTACGTCATATGGAGTCAGAAGATTCAGTTCTGACCAATGATCCGCCAGCGCTGAATCAAGTACTCCGTGTAGTCCCACGCCGTTTGGGCCCACAGGATTGTGGTCTGCAGTCGTGTGGTAGGGATTCGCTAGATCCCCTGCGTAGTGAGCGACTCTCCCTGCGTCAAGAAACATGTCATTCCACTGCCCCGATCGGATCGCCGACTCCATCTTCGAGGTGAGCTTGCTTATTGCCTGAGGAAGAGTTCCAGTTGATGAATCATTGGGATCCCACACCTCAAGGTCGATGGTGTGCCTTGGCTCATTGGGGTCCATTTCACGGTACAAGTCGGGATACTCTGCCGTTTCATTGAGCAACCATCCATAATACTGGAAGAAGTGTCTCCACGATTCCGGCAGAAACTCGCAGGCCAATGTCGAAATCGCACGGTGTCCATCACGAGACCAAGCTATCGTGCTAGTCAACATCGGTGCAGAAATGATCAAGGATAGTAGTGTCACGAGCCCGACATGTCTTCGAAGAATTTCCCAATCTGATCTCATCGACGATGCTCGCCCATTCTATGCTCAAACTACGTGCGGGAGATACCTGTCTATCAGTGTAGAAGCCAAATGGAAGGCATCTTCTGCGATGTATTCTCCGAAAAGCATATTGAGTTCTTTGCGAGGTGAGATCTAGGTTGACACCTAGTCAGGATGGAGGATGCAGACGAGCACAACACCGACAGTAGCCATTGTTGGTGGATCTGGCTTCATAGGGTCGGCACTAACCGACCACCTTGTTCAGGATTTCAGAATCAAGATCCTCGACATGAAGCCACCGAGCCGCGGCGGAGTGGAATTCGAGCAGTGCGATATCCGCAACAAGGATCAAATCCGTGCAGCGCTTCAAGGAAGTCAGCTAGTGATACACACCGCAATTGTGCAGATACCTGCCATCAATGACGATATGCTGAAGGGCTACGAAGTCAACGTGCTTGGCACACTCAATGTATGCGAGGCAGTGCGCAGCCTGGAATCGATCAAAGGCCTCATTCTTGCCAGCTCTTGGCATGTTTTTGGGGAGCGTAAGTTCGGCGGCGTCATAAATGAGGAATTCGGATTCAGACCTGACGAGGTGGAGACTCGGGCCCAATTCTACGCTCTATGCAAGATAGCCCAAGAAGCGATCACTAGGACATCAGGCAAGATGTCAGGTAAGAGCTACGGGATTGTCAGATTGGGAACAGTGCTAGGCGAGGACATGCCCAAACACACAGCGGCAAACATCTTCATCGAAAACGCAATCCAAAAGAAGCCACTCACCCCATTCAAACACACAATGTATCGCCCCATGCTCTATGTCGACATCCTTGACGTGTGCCGTGCATTCAAGCTCATGTCGTCGAGAATTTTGGAAAGTGGAACTGCAAAGAACGGTCGAATAGAAACGATCGTTAATGTAGTCTGGCCGAAGCCGATCACAATCATCGAACTCTCCAGAATCGTGGCATCAGTGGTTTCAAGATTGTCTGGCGGGAATATTCGCCCCTCTGTCCAGATCAAAGATGACCGGCTTCCGCCAATCCACTCACGAGCAGACAAATCCAAGCTCAAAGTGGACATTTCGAAAGCAAAAGAGTTGGGCTTGGATCGTATGCACGATCCTAAGGAGACGATAGCCAGAATCGTGAGACAACGATTGGGAACCTCGAACTGAAGGAACAGATCTGTTTCGTCTCAGGCTACATATTGTTCCCTTACCTCTATTGCCACTGCCGTCGTCACCGACTACCGCAGAATCAGTAGATCAGGGCTATTTCCGCAACTGTTGGCGAATTGGCCGCAATCCTGGTTCGACTGAGACGCCTGTTATCGAATGACTCTGACAGAGGAATAGGGAACAAGAAGCCTCAATCGTTCCTAGAACTCACACTATCTTGCCGCAAGACTCGCGATGACCCCGATCGTCAAGCCTTCTTGCAGCCGTAGGTCTCAGTCGTTGTCTGACTGCCTCGGGCCTAAGCTCTCCACAGATTGGCTTCGTTTGACAGCTTTGCCGGGCGTCGCTCGCCAAACTTGATGTATTCTGCACGTGTCTCTCTCTCTCTCTCTCTCTCTCTCTCTCGGGTATGTACTGCCTCGCTTTGGGCAACTTCTTGATCGAGAAGTAGGTCGACGCTCATTTCTTCCGACGGACACCCCCATCTATCCCTCTTCGGGTCTAAGTCGTCACCAATAGAGTACAATCGCCCATCAGATTGTGCCTGAAGTGTAAATCAGGATTCTCCGGACGCACCCTTACCTCTGGGTCTGCAGACATCTATTAGGCGAGAGCGCACATGCTTGCCAACATCTCCGCGGGAATTCCGAAACAGATGGGTCTGCGCTGTCGGTAGATGTTGTCAATCAACTCGTTGTTTGGTGATCGCAAGTTTCGCAGTCGGTTGCTTGCTGATTTGCTGGGCCACGCTTTCTATCAGTCTTTCGGGCTTGATGTCGAACACTGCCAGGCCCAAATGTCGTAGACGTTGTAGGATCCGATGATTGCTCTGATACTCGACATATGCCTCCTCCAAACTCAGGCTCAAGCGCCAAGCAGCGCCGATCTGCGCCACGACGGTTCGACCTTGTTGTTGCTGGGTCGAAACAGCCTCCAAGAGGGCGCTGTCGTCGGTCTGGAGGTCCGTCAACACAATTGAGAACACCCTCGAGCCTATCCTCGTCGCCTCCGCCAAGGCCTTGTATATCCGGTTTTTCTATGACCCAAACCCAGTCTGAGCTTAAGGAATCGCAGAAACACAACCACAGGGTAAGGATGGGGCACATCAAGTGTTTGTCGCCATGAGGCTCGAGGAGGCGGAACCCGCCTTGCGTGTTCCTCGCTTGCAACTTGTCTTCCAAGGGCAAGCCCTAGCTTGCGAAGACTTGCAAGCTGTTCCTCGGCCGTTGCTGGTTTGATGGCTTCCATGATCTCAGTCTCGTTATAGACCCTCGTTATAGACCCAGACGCCAACGCGGTTTCCCGATCCCACAGTCGCCTCCACAAGCAACTGTGCAACCGCGAGTGCTTCGTCAAACTTTGTCCCAATGTAGGATTGCTGATACATTGTTCTTCCGGCGTCGACCAGGATTTGCAGCGTGGTTTGTGTTTCTGGATGAAACTCCTTCACCATGAGCGTTCGAAGGCGTGCTGTCGCTTTCCATTCAACTCTGTGATACTCGTCGCCGGGCGCGTACTGACGGACACCTGCGTAATCTATTCCCGCGGGGCCTT
>Ga0315289_10006833_pt1 | contig 16715 bp, 10 predicted proteins | sample YL17G11_40_MG_FD_203452 | JGI IMG/M metagenome (GOLD analysis project Ga0315289, IMG submission 203452) | Sediment microbial communities from Yellowstone Lake, YNP, Wyoming, USA - YL17G11_40 | ecosystem: Environmental > Aquatic > Freshwater > Lake > Sediment | place: USA: Wyoming | collected... | reverse complement strand
TCGCCACCATTCTTATAAGACACTTTAGCGGCACCATACCCATCGTTAGTGGGCGGGGATGCCGGTCGGGGTGGCTTGGCGGCTAGGTCAGGTGGTGGCCCCGCGCGAGAACACCCATTGGAAGCAGAAGCCCGCACGCGCGCGCGCGGCTGCTCGCCCGCCGCCGCGCAGGCGGCCGCGTGGTGCGCTTCCAGTTGACGCAGCAGGACTTCGGGCGGGACGGTGGTGAGGCCGAAAGGGGTGGAGAAAAGCATTGTCGAGGAGGGGGCGGCAGGAGGAGGAGGAGTTGAGAAAACAAAAAAATGAAAAAATGAAATCGGGATGGCCAGTGGAAAAAGGGTTCTGGGCTTCGGCCTGTCCCCTCCCCCTGTTCTCGACGCTTCTAGAAGCAGCCCGCGCGCCCCCCCCCCCCCCCTAATCTACCCCCGACCCCTCGCCCACCCCCCAGTAAGCCCGGCGCAACTCCCACTGCCTGGCCCCGCCGCCACCACCCCCGACCCCACCCGGCACGGGGCGCAGGCGGGCGACCGCGCGCAGCACCTGGCGGAAGAGCGGGGCCGACAGCGCGGACAGCCCGCCCGCACACCGCGCCAGCAGCACGTCCGACCCGGCGGCCCGGCCTGGCTGAGCGGCCAGGAAGGCCGCCAGGCGGGCGGCCAGGGCGTCGGCCTCGGTGGGCGGGGCGGAGGGGGGAGGGGGGGGCCCCGCCGCCGCCCCGCCACCCACTCCGCCCCCCGCCCGTGCGCGCAGGCGGGCCAGCAGGTCGGCCGACCGGATGGCGCCCTCCGCGCCGCTGCTCGCCCCACCCAGGGCCGGGTTGAGGCGGGAACCGAAGCGCGGGGCGGCGGCGGGCGGCAAGGGCTGCAAGGGCGGCGGGGCGGCAGCACCGCCGCCTGCGCCGGCCGCGCCGCGCCGCCCCGTCCAGGTCGGCACGTGCACGCCCGCCTCCCCGCACGCCGCCGCGGACGCGGCCAGGGCGGCCGCCGCCCGGGCCGCCGCCCGGGCGGCGGCGGCCTCGACCCGGGTGGAGGCGGGCGCGGCGGCGGCCTCAACCAGGGCATGGTCGAGCGCGCCGGCGAGGAGGGTAGAGGTGCACGCGCGGGCGCCGCCGCCCCGCGCCTCTGCGCCTCCCTCCTCCTCCCCGCCGCCGCCGCCGCCGCCGCCGCCGCCAAACAGGGAGGCCAGGAAGCGGGCCTCCGCCGCGGAGGCCGGGGCGGGCGGCGGTGCCGGGTCGCCCTCATCCTGCGGACAGGGCGCCCGGGCGGAGCCGCCACGGCCGCGGCCCTCCGCGCCCTCCGCCCCCGCCTCCCCAGCCGGCAGGCCCCACGCGTCGAGAGCGGCCTCCCCGCCCTGGCCCCCGCCCCCACCCCCAGCCTCCGCTGCCAGCGTGTCCGCGTCCACGCCCGCCGCCGCGCCCGCAAACAGGCGGGCCGTCTCGGTCTGCGCGCCGCCAGCAGCGCCACCACGCTGGCGGGCCCTTAGGGCGGGCTGCTGCTGTCCAGCCGCGGCCGGCGCACCCCCGCCACACCCGCCCGCTCCTTCCTGGGGCGGCCCTTCCTCGGGCGCGAGCGTGAACAGGTCCGCCAGGTCCCGCCGCCGGAAGAAGCGACGCTGGCGGGGGTCCGCCCCCAGCACCCGGTCCGCCACAAACTGCTTGAACACCTGCCGGTGGTAGACTTTTTCTTCGATGGTGCCCGCAGCGATGAGGCGGTAGATCACGACGTCGCGCCGTTGCCCGAGCCGCCACGCCCGCTCCCGCGCCTGCGCGTCCGTCGACGGATTCCAGTCCGCGTCGAACAGGAGCACCCGGTCCGCGCCCGTCAGGTTGACGCCCAGGCCGCCGACCCGGGTGGTGAGCAGGAAGACGGGCCAGGCGGCGCGGTGGGAGGCCGCGCCCGGGTCGCCCGGGGGTGGCAGCGCGTCGGCATTGAACGCGTCCACCAGGCGGGAGCGGGCCCGGATGGGCGTCCCGCCGTCCATGCGCAGGCAGGCCAGGCCGGCCGCCCGCAGGCCGCCCTCCAGGATGTCGAGGGCCTGGCGGGTCTGGGCAAAGACCAGGGCCTTGTGGCCGCGGGCCGCCCAGGCGGGGACGACGCGCAGGGCGACGAGCAGTTTGCCGCTCCGCTCCGGGCTGCCGTACCCGGGCGTGTCGCCCCACTCGCCCCGCTGCAGCAGGTCCGGGTGGTTGCAAAGTTTGCGCAAGATGTCGATGCCGGCCAGCGCGTTGCGGCGGTCGGCCAGGATGTCGGTGACCTATGAAAAAATTAGGAAAAGTGAGGTATTGTTTTTTTCTTTTTCTTTTTCCCACGCGCGCGCGCGCGCACGCGCGCGTTTCTCTCGACCCCACCTCTCTATTTTTTTGTGTCTCTGTACCTCCTGACTAGCCAGGTACGCCCGGTACAGCTCCCTCTGCGCGGGCAGCAGCCGACAAAACAGGACCCGCTCCGTGCGGGAGGGCAACGAAGACGCGACGTCCGCCTTCCGCCGGCGCAGCAGGTAGGGGCCGACCAGGTCGCGGAGCGTGACTGCGCACCGCACCGCCGTCGCGGCCTGGAGCGGGGACGCGCCCGCGTACCCGCCCGCCTGGATGGGCAGGGCCAGCTCCGCCGTGAAGACGGGCAGAGTGCCCAGGCGGCCCGGCACCACAAAATCCATGAGCGACCACAGCTCGGCCAGCGAGTTCTGGACGGGCGCGCCCGAGAGGAGGAGGCGGTGCGCGGTTGCGATGCCCTTGGCCGCCAGCGTCACGTCCGCGTCCGGGTTGCGGATGGCGTGCCCCTCATCCAGCACGGCCAGCCCCCACCGCACCGTCAGCAAGTCGGCCCGGCCCCGCCGCAGGCCCTCGTAGGAGGTGATGAGCAGGGTGGGCGGGGCGGTCGGGAAGGGGGCCGCCCCGGCGGGGCCGGCCGGCACGGGCGACGCCAGGGCGGACGGGCGCGGCCCGCGCGCGGTGCCCTCCCGGACGAGGGCCGCCCGCGCCGCCGCGCCCCGGGGCGCGGCCGCCCCGCCCCCGCCCCGGTCCCGGGACCGGGCGGAGCCGTGCAGGACGATGACGCGCAGGGCCGGCGCCCAGGCCCGCAGCTCGCGGACCCACTGGTTGAGCAGCGTGGCGGGCGCGACGAGCAGGGAGGGGCGGCCGAGGAGGCCAGACGCATGCAACCCGGCGAGGAGGGCCGCCACCTGCACCGTCTTGCCCAGCCCCATCTCGTCCGCCAGGATGCCGCCCGCTCGGGCAGCGTGCAGTTCCCACAACCACCGCACGCCCGTGCGCTGGTACGGGAGGAGCCGCCCCCAGGCGGAGGCCGGGCAGAGGAAGCCGCCGTCGAAGCGCGCGTCGCCCCGTGCAGGGCGGGGCGGGGCGGGGACGGCCAGCGGGAGGGGGCGGGCGCCACCCTCCTCGCACCAGGGCATCAAGGGTATGCCCGCCGCGGCCAGGCGGGCACGGTAGGAGGCCGGGTGGGCGTCGTCGAACAGGGCGGCCGCGTCCGCGTCCTCTTCCAGGGCGGCCGCTGTGGCCGCCCCTCCTCCCTCCTCCTCCTCCTCCTCCTCCCCCTCGCCGCCGCCGCCGCCGCTGCGGGTGCGGCGCCGTTTGGCCCGCCCGCCGCCCACGATTTCGACCGGCATGGCCTGGCGGGCGCCCACCGGCATGGCCGGGGCTGGGGCGGCGGACGCGGGCTCGGCCGCGCCGCCCCTCCGCCCGGTCGGCCGGCGCCCGCCCGAGGCGGCCCCCCGCCAAAAGGCCTCCCCCACCCGGAGCGTCGCCCGCTCCGGCGGCGGGGCGGCAGCGGGGTCCAGGAGCACGGCCCGGTGGCGGTGCGTGGCCAAGCCCGCGTACCGGGCGGCCAGGCGGGCGGTGGAGGCGGCCGCCGCGGCCGCCGCGTCGGCTGGGGTGGCAGCGGGCAGGAACTCGTTGTCGCCGCCGCCCGCCCCGGCGGCAGCAGGCCCGCGCCCCGCCCCCGCCGCCCGGCGCTCCAGGCCGCCCACCGCGTCGAAGGGCGTCAGCACGCCCAGACGGATGAGGCGATCCCGCTCCGTCTCCACCAGGCCCCCGCCTGGCCCGGCGGCGGCCAGGGCGGCGGCCAGCGAGTCGTCCGGGACGGGCATGGGCGGAGCGGTCGCGGGGCGGTCGGGGCGGGGCGCGGGGGGGGGGTGAGCCGCGCCCGCCCCCCCCGCGCCCGCCGCCCGGGGGCTGGCCACGTCCCGCCCCTCCGCCAGGGCGCGCTCCAGCATGTCGCGCCGCCCCGCGAGGCCGGCCAGGCGCTGGGTGAGCAGGGCGCGCTGGAGGGAGGAGGCCGGCGGGGCGGGGCAGGGTGGGGGGTGGGAGGGGCCTGGCTGGGCCGCCTCGCCGCCCTCCTCGTCCGACCAGGCGTCTTCGTCGGCTTGCGGGCCTCCGCATCCGCCGCCAGCCGCAGCGCCGTCATCGGCGTCGCCAAGTGCATCCAAAGCCGCCCGGACGGCGGCGGCCTCGCCCGCGAGCGCGGCCAGGCGGGTGGTCGCGGCCGCCCGCTGCTGCTCGGCCGCGTTGGTGTCGGCGGCGGTGGCGGCGCCGGCGTCGTCGTCTCCCGCGCCGAACATGCCGGCGGCCAGCTCGCGCTCGGCCTGGGAGCGTGTGTGCGTGTGTGTGAGAGAGAGAGAGAGAGAAGGGGAGAGCATGAGAGCGGGCGTCGTGTGTGGCCGCGGACCAGGTGCGCACGGAGGTTTGGAAAAACGCATTTGGTCCCGCGCGCCACACCCCCACGCCCCCTCAACCCCCCCCCCCCCCACTCCGCTCTCACCTCGTCCGCCACCTGGCGCTCCAGGGCCGCCGCATCCACGGCGTGCGCGCCGAGCTCGCCCAGGAGGCCGTCATCTTCCGCGGCGGCGGTGGCCGCAATGGCGGGCGCGTCGTCAAAGGCAGGCAGGTCGTCGTCGGCGCTGCGACCGCTGCCAGGGGAGGCAGCGGCCATGGCGCACGCGCTCAGGTCGATGAGGATTGGGAGAGAGGGTTGGTGGCGTGTGCCGCGCAGCACGGCCCGTGCGTGTGTGCGTGGGGGGGGGGGTGGCTGTGCTCGCCGCCCCCAGCGGCGCGAAAAAGATGAAGAGAGAGAGAGACGCTCTCTTCTTAGCCCACACTCCCTTCCTTTTTTTTTCCTTTCCCTTCGGGCTTCCCCTCCCGTGCACGCCGGTTTCTGCTCTCCCTCTCTTTTGTGTGCCGCTGACGACACCCTATTAGACGACGCACCCCACCATGGCGACCGCCCTCGCCCCCCCCACCCGCGTCCGGTGGGGCGACGTGGATGACGATGAGGAGGCCCTGCCCCCGCCCTCCTGTTCGGGCCCCGACGCCCGGGGCATCAAGACGGCGGTCGAGTACCGCCGCAATGAGCGCGGGGAAACGGTCAAGGTGACGACGAAGACGCGGGTTTCCAAGGTGGAGCGCAAGGTGTACACGGTGAGTTTTTGAGGAGGGAGGGAAGGCGGAGTCGATCGACGGCGGCGTTTTTTTTTTTTTTTTTTGCTCCGCCACGCCGCCGCCGCCGCTGCCGCCGCCCCGCGGGCGCACACAGCCGCCACGTCCTCGTCCGCTCGCCCGACTCACGCTTATTTTCACAAATTCTCAACCCCTCCTTTTTTTCAAAGGCTGCCGAAGCCCGCCGGGCCTGGACCCGCTTCGGCGACGCGGCCGCGGAGGCGCCGACCGACTCGATCACTGTCCAAGCGAACGAGGAAATCCCGTTCGAGCGGGTGCGGGCGGCCAAGCAGACCCAGGACGAGCGCAAGCAGGCGGCCGACATGAAGTCGGTGCTGGCCGGGTCGGATAAGTCGGCGATTGGTGAGAAGATGGAGAGAGAGGCGGGGGCGGGCGGAGAGAGAGAGACTTCCTCGCGCAGCACGCTTTGCTCTTTTTTTCTTCTCAACCTTTTTGGTCGTGAGGCCGACGCCGGCCGTGCTGCCCAAGAGTCTAGGCAGGACCGGCCTGGCGTGTGCACATTGCCCACACACACGCGCAGACAGAGCCCCGCCGTGTGCGAGCCCTCAACTCACACTCTCCGTCCCCCCCCTTATTTCCCACCAGTCGGCTCCCTCAAGGACCTCCTGTACAAGCGCCGCATGGAGCGCCAGCTGGCCGCCGCGCGCGGCCTCATCTCCGGGCCGGAGCTGCCGCCTGACGAGGACGGGGGCGGGGGAGGCGCCGGCCCAGGCGGCCTGCTGCCGACGGCGGGCGCCAAGGGCGGGTACGTCCCGCCCTCTGTGCGCGCGCGCGCGGCGGGCGCGACCTCCGGCGGCGCCATCATGGGCGACCTGCCCCGCCGGGACGACAACTCGGTGCGGGTGACCAACCTGTCTGAGGACACGCGCGAGGACGACCTGCGCGACCTGTTTGCGCCGTTTGGCCAGGTCAGCCGCGTGTACATCGCGGTCGACCGGGAGAGCGGCGAGTCGCGCGGCTTTGGCTTCGTCAACTTCATGTTCCGGGCGGACGCCCAGCGGGCCATCGACAAGCTGGACGGGTTCGGGTATGACAACCTCATCCTGCGGGTCGAGTTTGCGGCGCCCCGGCCGGAGCGGCCGATGTGAAGAGGGTGATGTCGATCTGTTTTTTTGTTTTTTTTTTGTTCGTTGCGTACCACACGCCTTCGCTCGCTTTTCACGCACGCCTCGAACAAAACATAAAACACATACACACACAAACACACACACACGCACTCCCACACACACTCCCCCCGGGTTCACTTCCTCACGGTTTCTTGGGCGGCACGGCCGCGGGCGCGCCGGCCGCTTTCGCGGGCGCGGCGGCGGGGGCGGGCTTGGGAGCAGGCGCATCACCCCCACCCACGCCACTCACGCCAGGCAGTACCAGGCGGCCCGCCGACTTGGCGGACGCCACAAAATCGGCCGCCGCGGCGGCGTACTGGGCGGCCAGGGCGGCCGGAGAGGCGGCAGGGGGCAGGGGAGGAGGAGGGCCAGTGCCGTTGGCGGAGGAGGACAGGGCCACTGCGGAGGAGGTGGTTGTCACACCAGGCGCACCCGGCGCGCCCGCGCCCGCACCGCTCGCCCCGGCCATCAGGCCGCCCATGGCCACCAGCGCGTTCGGCTTGATGGCCTTGGTCTTCAGGCCGCCCCTGATGCCCTCCAACGCGGCTTTCGTGGCGGCGGGCGCAGTGGAGGAAGAGACAGCGGCATTAATTTTGGCGGCAAGGGCGACCGGGTCGGACGGCAGGCCATCGAGGAGGCCCGGGGGCGGGGTGGCCGCGGCCGTGGCCGTGGTGAGCAGGGCGGCAGTGGCGACCGTGAGGAGGGCGAGGCAGGGCATGGCGGGCAGGGGGCGGGCGATGGGAGCTGTGAGAGGGGTGTGGGGAAGGGGAAGGGTCACACCTTGCAGCGCGTGCGCAGACGGTTTTGACCCGGTTTCTCTCTCTCTCTCTCTCTCTCTCTCTCTTTGTCCTGGCCGTCGTGTGAGCACTCGGGCTCCCGGACGGGGAGGCTGAGGTGGGGTGAGGTTGGGAGTGCTTGTGCTTGTGCTAGTGCTTTTGCTTGGACTTGTGCTTGTGCTTACCGGAAGAAGGAGAGGGCAAGGCGAGGCGGGCGGTCTGAGAGGGGAGGGTGGAGTCAGTGGGCGTCGCCGTTTTTTTTTTTTTGCATCACTCGGAAGACAATTTCCCACTCTTTCCATTCCAGCCCAACACACACGCACGCACTCACAAAACTCACAAACTCTCTCACACACCCACGCACACGCACACGCACAAACGCACACACCATGCGCACCCCACCCCTGTGCGCGGCCCTGTCGTGCCTCGTGGCCCTGGCCGCCCTGGCCGGCGACACGTCGGCCGCGACCGGCGCGCCCTCTCCAGCGGTGGTTGGTGTCGCCACCACCCGGCACGCCTCGGTGCATGCCTCGGCGGCCGCCAAACACGCGCCCGCTGTTTTGTCTCAAGCCTTTGAGCAGGCCCCACCGAGCGCGGTGGGGTGGCGGACCCTCTCGTTCCGTGTGATGCCCGCCGAATCACAGGCGGCCCTTCACGCCCTCCCGGCCCTGGATGCCAGCCCGCCGCTCCGCCGGGCCTCCGACACGACCTCGGACACGCCACAAGTGCCTGCGACGGGCAACCTGCCTGTACTAGGGGCTGGTGTGACGAGTCGCGGGCTGGAACTGAAAGTGACGGGCAACGTGAAGCTGGAGGTCGTGGCACCAAACCTCGGCCGCCGCGACGGGCGCGGGAGCGGCACGGACACCGGCGTGCCCAGCCCGTCCGGGGCTGGCGACTATTCCGGCAGCGGGGCGTGGGCGTACCTACCCAGCTGGATCGTGGACTGGCTGGTGCGGTTGGGGTACTTGCCCGGGAACGTGCCGCCGCCTCCGTCGCCGCCTCCTCCACCAGGCCCGCCGCCGGCGACCACCCCGCCCACGCCTCGGCCGACCATCATCGTCCCGCCTCCTACACCAGGTCCGCCGCCGGCGACCGCCCCGCCCACGCCTTGGCCGACCATCATCGTCCCGCCCCCTCCTAAACCAACCGTGACGTCCACGCCGGTGCCGACGGCGACAGAGCCGCCCCCGGCGACGACGGTGCCGGCGTCCACGACCAAGCCAGCTCCTTCACCGCCGGCCACCACCACGCCGCCGGCAACCACCCGTCCGCCCGTCCCACCACCAACGACCGCTCCACCCGCCCCCGGCGACATCTCCACCATCCTCGCCTTTCACAACCGCCTGCGCGCGACCCACCATGCGCCACCTCTCGCCTGGTCTACGTCCTTGGCCTCCACCTCTCAAGCCTGGGCGGATGGGTGTGTCTTTCAGCACTCCCGCAACGGCAATGGCGAGAACCTGTGCCAGGGGCACTCGGACTGGGGCGCCTGCATGACCGCCTGGGCGGACGAAGAGGCGCTATACAATTACGCCAGCCCGGGATTCTCCTCCGCTACGGGCCACTTTACGCAGCAGGTATGGATAGGGAGCGCGTCTATCGGGTGCGGGAAGGCAGCCTGCGGGGGGTCCACCCTGTACGTGTGCCAGTACTCCCCCCCCGGCAACGTTCTGGGCCAGTTTGAGGCCAATGTGAAGGCGCCATGACACGGGGATGCACGCCCTCCCTCCGAAGGTGGACGGTGATGTGGGATGGAGAGGAGGGGTTGGCAAACCCATAGCCTCGCCCCCCCACCCCCACCCCCACCCGCACGCGGCGAACAGTTTCGGGATCTCAAAACCCGCGCAACGCTGATAAGTGACGACAGCCCGCACACAGCCGGCGCCGGTACTAAGTGTGTGAGGGGAGAGATGAAGGTGGCACAGACACGCGGCACCCCCACCCTTTTGTGGGGGTGCATGAGCGTCTCTCGCGTGAAAAAGCTTGTGATCGAATAAAAACTAAAAACCACCTCCACTCCACAAAAAAATCACAGCCGCGACGGACCCGGCAGGTTGACCATCCGCGTCCGCATGTGGGCTTCCAGGGCCGACACACCGGGCGGGCGCACCCCCATGCCCGCGTACGCCACCCCCTCGGGCGCCTCCCCCACGCCCTCCGCAATCAGGTGGCCGCCGACCGCAGCGGCGACCGCAGCGCTCACATCGGCAATCCTCGAAAAGCGGGGAAAGAGCAGTCCCGCGTCCTGTTCCTCGGCCGTCGCTTGCAGAGCCAGGCACTCCGCTGCGGCCAGGAATGCACCCGGCCCCAGGCGCGTGGCCCGCGTGGCCAGGCACGCGGCGCCGACCGCCGGGAAAATGTAGGCGTTGTTCGCCTGGGATGCGGCCCTCCCCGCGTGGGGCGGGAAGGGAGACCCTGTCGCGACGATGCCGCGTCCGCCCGTGCCGTCCAGGGCCTGCGCCAGGCTGCACTCGGCCAGGTGCGTCGGGTTGCTCAGCGGCAGGATGATGGGCCGCCTATTCAGGGACGCCATCTCGGCCAAAACGTCTGCATTAAACGCCCCTGCCACCGCCGAGACGCCCACCAGCACGGTCGGCCTCACCAGTCGCACCGCTTCCAGCAAGCTTTTGACTTGGGGCAGGTCGTGTGCAAATGGGCGCTTGTGGGCGGCCAGGTCGCCCGGGCGGCGGGCCGTGACCAGGCCGGCCGAGTCGACAAAGACGCAGCGGGCGCGCGCGCGCGCGAGGTCGAGGCCAGGGCAGCGGGCCACCAGCGCGGCCGCGACCAGCTCGCCGATGCCCGTCCCGGCCTCGCCCGCCCCGAAGAAGAGCAGCCTCTGGTCGGAGAGCTCCCCACCGGAGAGTCGCAAGCCCGCCAGGATGGCGGCCAGGGCGACGGCCGCCGTCCCCTCGACGTCGTCATTGAAGGCGGGCAGGCCACCCGAGCCGCCGGCATAGCGGTGGAGGAGGCGGAAGGCGGAGGCGGAACCGAAATCCTCGAAATGGATCAGCGCGGACCGCGGGCGCCACTCCCGGACCGCTACAAACACGGCCTCGACCAGGGCGTCCAGCACGGCCGGCGGGGCGCGGGCGGCGCGCACGCCCCGGTAGGCCGGGTCGGTCCGGAGGGCCTCATTGTTTGTGCCCACGTCCAGGCAGACCGGGATGAGCGCGGTCGGCGGCACCCCGCCCGCCGCCGTGTACAGCAGCGCCTTGCCCTCCGCAATGCCCAGCCCGCCCGCGCCTAGGTCGCCCAGGCCCAGGATGCGCTCGCCGTCGGTGAGGATGATGATGGTGGGCGCCGAGGTGGAGGCGGACCCGGGCGGGGCAAAGGCGCGCAGTTTGGCCGCGACCGCGCCCGGCGTGGCCGCGTCCTCCGGGGTCAGGTACAGGCCCGTCGGCGTCAAATCCAGGGTGTGATACTTTTGGCAGGCCTCCCCGACGGTGGGCGTGTAGACAAACGGCAGGACCGTCTCAGTGTGGCGGAGCAGGAGGGCGTGGAAAGCGGGCGGGTCGGCGCTGTGGGGGGAGAGAGAAAACAAAGGAGAGAGAGTGGTAAGAGACGCGCCGTACCATCCACCCCTCCCTCTCCATCTTGCACTGGGGTGGTGCGCTTTTGTTCCTTGCGCGCGCGTGCTCGTGGTGTGCGACACACGCCAGGACGCACGTCTGGAGGTCACGGAGGAGGAGGTACTTGGCAATTGGCGGGCGGCCCGGGTCGAGGAGGGCGGCCAGCGCCGCGGCGGCGGCCATGGTGGTGTGGGTGGGAGGACACGTGCAGGCAGAGTGTGTAGCACGCGCACTGTGTGTGCGGAGCTGTGTGTATGTGTGGCGTGCGCGAGGACGCACGGCACGGGGGAGGGACTTTTCTCTCGACGGGCTTCCTCACGCCGTCGCAAGAGTAAGAAGAGACGCTCACTCTTTGCGTCACTCCGCTGTTTTTCGGCGGACTCCAAACCACGCGCACGACACCACACGCATCCTAACCGCACACCTCACACCCTTTTAACATGTCCGTCGACTCTGCCGACCGGAAGGGCACCAAGCGCAAGCTGGAGGACTCCCTGGACGCAGTGGCGAACGAGGCCAACTCGGCCGAAAACGTGTCGGTGCAGGTGAGAAAGGGAAGAGAGAGGGAGAGCCGCGCTCATGCACAGCGCCCCTTGTGTACAGAGTGTGTGTGTTTGTGTACGTATGTGTGTGCACGCGCGCACACACGCAGAGCGTGCATGGGTCGGGTCGGTGCGGCACACGCGCACGCCCAGATTCGGCGAGAGCCGCGTAAAAGCTGGGGGCGGGAGCACCGAGTCGAACGGAAAAAAAAAAAAAAAAACGGCGACGCCCGCTGACTCCACCCTCCCCTCTCTCAGACCGCCCGCCTCGCCACCGTCATCGCCGGCCTGACCAAGGACAGCCCCACATCCACGGACCGGACCGCCCTGCGGCGGGCGACGCACGCCCTGGCGGAGCTGGCCAAGACTGGTAAGAGAGAGCGCGCGGTGGGGCAAGAGGTAGGAGAGAGCAGCGCGCGGCGCGTGCCCTGCGTTGCCCGCGCCTTCGGCGCGGCGGGTGCGTGTGCGGGGGAGGCCCTGTCGCCCCATGGTGTGGCCGGCTGGACCGAGCGAGGCGGGCGACCAGCCTGCCCCGCTCGCCCTTTGCCCCCGTCGCCCGCCAGCGCGTGTTTTTTTTTCAAGACGCGGCGCCATTTTTGGTTGAGCTGCTTGTCCGCGTGCGCGCTTACGGCCTTCACCCCCCTGCGCGCACCTGCCCGCTGGCGGGCTCAGCATATGGGCCGACACTCTGGGCACAAACCGTGGTCGGGCGGGCGAGGGTCGGCCGTCCGCGGCCGTGCGTTTTTTCCGGGGTCTCTCCTCTCTCTCCAGCAATCGCTCTCAACCTCGCCCCTCCCGCCCTCCCCCTCCCGCTCCCAGAGGACAACGTCGACGCCGTCGTCGACGGCGGCGCCATCGCGGCCGTCATCCCCTTACTCACCCACTTCCCGGTTGACCCGGCCCGCGGCATCTCCATGTGAGTTTCGTGACGAGGGAGAGAGAGGGGTGGAGGGGCGGCGGGCCGGGCGGAGAGAGAGGTGTGCGCCTTTCGAAAGGCGATCCCTCGCGCGCGCACTTTTTCTTTTTCACGCTCGCCTCTCCCACACACCGCACCCCTTCCCTCCCCTCCCCTCCACACCTCTCACAGCGGCGAGGACGTGGAAAAGGAGGCCTGCTTCATCCTGGGCCTGCTGGCCATCAAGGCGGAACACCAGCACGCGATCGCGGACGCGGGCGCCCTGCCGGGCCTGGTCTCGCTGCTCGCCCGCCACTCGCCGGGCGGGTCCGGCTCGTGCGCGGTCGGCCCGCCGCCCTTGCCCCCCACCGCCGCCGAGCGGGCCGCCGCGGCGGGCGGGACGGGCCGGGCCGCGGCCTACGCCGCCGCCACCGCCGCCGCAGCCGCGGGCGACGGCCCCCCACCCGGCTCGTCAGTCGTGCGCCGGGCGGCCGATGCCATCACCAACCTGGCCCACGAGAACGTGGTCATCAAGTCCCGGGTCCGCGCGGACGGGGGCATCCCGCCCCTGGTGGCCTTGCTGGAGTGCTCTGACCCCAAGGTCCAGCGCGCGAGCGCGGGCGCCCTGCGCACGCTGGCCTTCAAGAATGAGGACAACAAAAACCAGATTGTCGAGGGCGGGGCCCTCCCGACCCTCATCCACATGCTCCGCGCCGAGGACGCGGGCATCCACTACGAGGCTGTCGGCGTCATCGGCAACCTGGTCCACTCCTCCCAGAACATCAAGCGCCGGGTGCTGGAGGAAGGCGCCCTGCAGCCCGTCATCGGCCTCCTGTCCTCGCGGTGCCCCGAATCCCAGCGCGAGGCCGCGCTCCTGCTGGGCCAGTTTGCGACGACCGAGCCCGATTACAAGGCCAAGATCGTCCAGCGCGGCGCGGTGCCGCCCCTGGTCGCCATGCTGGGCGCGGCGGACGTCCAGCTCCAGGAGATGGCGGCCTTTGCGCTGGGGCGGCTGGCCCAGAACGCGGACAACCAGGCGGGCATCGTCCAGGCGGGCGGCCTGGGCGCGCTGCTGGGGCTGATGCACTCGCGCAATGGCAACCTCCAGCACAACGCCGCCTTTGCCCTGTACGGCCTGGCCGACAATGACGACAACGTGGCGTCCCTGGTGCGGGAGGGCGGGGTGCAGGCCCTGCTGGACTGCGACCTGCTGGTCCAGCCGAGCAAGGACTGCGTCCAGAAGACGCTCAAGCGCCTCGAGGACAAGTGCGCGGCCCCCGGGGTGCTGGCCCAGGTCCTCTACGCCCTGCGCGGCGGCGCGCCCGGCGGCCAGCTCGGGCGCCAGCGCGCCGCCACCGCCCTCGCCCGCCTCGCCCGCCCGGCTGACCTGCGGTCCGTCTTTGTGGACTGCCGGGGCCTGGATGTCCTGCTGGGCCTGCTGACCGACCCGCCGGCCGCGGCGGGTGAGGGCCTGGGCGGCGGCGGCGGGCGGGGCGGGCGGGGCGGCGTCGGCGCGCCGACCCCCGCGGGCGGCGGCGGCGGCCGCTCCACCCGGGCCGCCGACGCGGCCACCGCCGCCGGCGGGGCAGCCACGACGTCCGCCTCCCCGCCCGACCCTTGCCCCCAGCGGGAGGCCGCGGCCGCCCTCTTTGAGCTGGCCCGCAAGGCCAACGCGACCGCGCCGATAGACGCGTGCGCGCCTGCCCCGCCCACGCCCGCCGTGTACCTGGGCGCCCAGTACGTCAACAACGCCACCCTCTCCGACGTCACCTTTGTCGTGGACGGCGCCACCTTCCACGCCCACCGTATCGCCCTGCTGGCCTCCTCCGACACCTTCCGTGCCATGTTTGACGGGCACTACCGTGAGAAGGAGGCCGCCCGCATTCCCATCCCCAACATCCGGTGGCCCGTCTTTGAGGCGATGATGACGTGCGTGTACACGGGGTCCGTGGAGGTCACCCCCGCCATCGCCGAGGACCTGCTACGCGCCGCCGACCAGTACATGCTGGAAGGGCTGAAGCGCCTGTGCGAGGCGTCCCTGGCGGGCGCGCTGACGGTCGACAACCTGACGGGCACATTCAACCTGGCAGAAGCGTTCTCTGCGCCCCAGCTGGGCCGGCGGTGCGTGCTCTTTGCCCTGGAACGGTACGACGCAGTGTCCGCCGCCCTGGAGCCGGCCGGGTTTGTCGCCCTCATGCGGCGCATGGTGCCCGGCCTGCGGGAGAGCCTGACGGAGCAGCTGGTGAAGACGACGGAGGCCGCGGCCGCGCCCGCGCCGCCGGCCGCGCCCGCGGCTGGAGGCGGCGGTGGGAATGGTGGTGTTGGTGGGGCGGCGCCCGCGGCGGCGGCGGCGGGGGGCGCCCCCGGTGCTGGTGGGGCCGCCCCTGCGGCCGGTGCTGGTGCTGGCGGCGGCGGCGCAGCGCCGGCGGGCGGCGCGGCGGCGGGTCAGTGAGAGAGAGGGGAGAAGAGAAAGGCTTCCTCTCTCTCCTCTTCATGGATAGAGAAGGGAAGAGAATGGGCGGTTGGGGGGGCAATAGAAAGCACGCGTGCGAGGGCCAGCGCGCGCCGCACAATCAATCACTGCGCGAGCGCGGTCTCTATTTCTTGGGGCATCCTCTTGTCGCACCAGCGGTCAGGAGGGCGTGCCCCGTTCGGGCGGGGAACCTTTTTTTTTTTTTTTTGTAAATGCATTTTCCTCAACCCAAGCCTCACAGCCTCACAATTATCGCTCATCATTTATCTACGCCGGCGGCCCGCTCTCCCCACAAACACGCACGCACACGCAGCACACTCGCCATGCGGGTCGCCCCTACCTCCTTGTGCCTGTTGCTCGCCCTGGCCCTAGCCGCCGCCGCGGCCACGGACGAGTCACTCTTTGCGGGTGCGGCCACCACCTCGACCGCCCCTCCAGCCGGCCTCGCCGTCACCCGCCGCGCCCGCGTCCGAGGCGCCTCGCCGCCCACCGACCCGCTGGGCGGCCTCCTCGGCCACGCCACCGCAGGCGGTGAGCTGGCCAGCCTGCTGACCGCGAGCGGGCGGGCGGAGGGGGAGGAGGGGGCGGAGGAGGGGGGGGGAGGCCAAGGGGCGCGCGCGCGGCCCCGGGGGGTCAACGCCGCCGCCCCCCCGCCGCGGGTTGAGGCAGCCACGCCAGCGACGCTCATTGGCGACCTGCCTCCGGCGCCCACTGTGTCGGCAGATGATGAAGCGCTCACTGTGTCGGCAGATGAAGATGCGCCCACGGCAACGATGACTGCGCCCCTGGAGACGCCGGAACCGGGCGTGCATGCAGAGGAAGTTTTTGAGGCACCGGCCGACGCCGTCCCTCTTGCCCCGGACCTGCCGGCCAACGACCCCCCTCCTGCCTCCGACCTCCTCCCCGCCGTCAATGCCGCCGCTGACGCCGCCCCGGACGTGGATGCGGTCACCAGCGAGGCCGTCGCCCGCCTCTCGGCCGTCGGCGTCATTGCCCCCGACCTGCTGGCCCGGTTCACTGCCGCCCTGGCGAGCAGTGGGGAGGGCGAGGAGGAGGAAGGAGAGCGCGGCGGCACCGGTGGTGGCGCCCTCTCCCGCCTGGCGTCCTTGTTCAGTGGTGGCGGCAACGCCGGCGGCCCCTCCTCCCTCCTGGGTAGCCTCCTGGGCGGCGGCGGCGGCGGCGGCGAGGGGGAAGACGCCCCGCTCTTCGACTCTGACCTCAAGGACACGACGACCACGGCCACCACCACCACCGCCACGGCCACCGCCCCCGCCGCCCCCACCCCGTCCCCGCCGACGGGCGGGGAGAGCGCGCTGGCCCTCCACAACGCCGCCCGGGCGCGCCACGCCGACACCCCACCACTCACCTGGTCGCCTGCCATCGCCGCGGCCGCGGCCAAGCACGCCGCCCGCTGCGTCTTTGCTCACTCCAACAGCCCCAATGGTGAGAACATTGCCATGGGCCAGCGGTCGTGGGGCGAGGTCGTGGGCGCCTGGTACGGAGAGGGGCCCCGGGGCGGCCACCGCTCGCAAGTCATCTGGGCGGGGTCGACCGGGCTGGGCTGCGGCGCGGCGGCGTGCGGGAAAGGGGTGGGCGGGGGTGGCACGCTCTACGTGTGCCAGTACAGCCCCGCGGGCAATGTCGCCGGCCAGGCGCGGGCCAACGTGAAACCGTTGAAGGAGGGGTGATGATACATGTGGAGAGCGAGTGTATGTGTATGTGTGTGTGTGTGTGTGTGCGTGTGTGTGTGTGTGTGTGTGTGCGTGTGTGTGTGTGTGTGTGTGTGTGTGTGTGTGTGTGTGTGTGTGTGTGTGTGTGTGTGTGTGTGTGTGTGTGTGTGTGTGTGTGTGTGTGTGTGTGTGTGTGTGTGTGTGTGTGTGT
>Ga0315289_10006830_pt1 | contig 16716 bp, 14 predicted proteins | sample YL17G11_40_MG_FD_203452 | JGI IMG/M metagenome (GOLD analysis project Ga0315289, IMG submission 203452) | Sediment microbial communities from Yellowstone Lake, YNP, Wyoming, USA - YL17G11_40 | ecosystem: Environmental > Aquatic > Freshwater > Lake > Sediment | place: USA: Wyoming | collected... | reverse complement strand
ATATGGGCTCATACAAAAATTTTAGATTCTGCAACATGGGCTACAGTACCTTATTCCTCTCTAGATTATTATGTAGTAGATGGCGCATATATGTATTCATTCTCCACTTCTTCAATGCTCCCAGGAATCTATCATATCATTGTAAATTATACATATCTGGGAAGCGACTTCTTAACAAATTGGACTTTATATCTATCAGATTACACTGGTCCAGGACACTATGCAACCGATATCTACTTTACGTTCTATAGCAGCAATACGGGCATAGGCATAGAACCATTATCTTTTAAGATATATTGCTCTGATTCAGCTACATTAACCGCTTCCGATAGAATCTACGGGAACGCCTATCATAACACATACACCGGCCAGACATTGTATTATCGTGTTGATGATTATTTCGACAACCAGGTGTATCCTCTTATAGGCTCATATTCGACTGCCCTGGTGACAAGGATAAATCAATTCATAGACGTGCCTATCAGTTGGTACGATTTAGCAATAAAGAATCTCAATGAAACCATCATGTATTTTTCGATGTCTAGCGGTGCTCGATCCTACAGCATTACTCTGTTTCCAATGGATTCAATTCATATCAATGTTTTACCAGGAAATTATAATATTGTAAAGCTATTTTATTCGGCATATAATGGCTCTCTTCTTGAAACAAAATATGATACAATTAGCATAACATCTGATGCTTTTTATATATCCACGGGATATAACGCAGTGGTACATATCAGCTGGTACAACACCAATGAAGGACTTGGTTTACCTGAAGAGATACTTAAACTTTACATAGATGGGGTTCGGCAGATCAGCAAAACATATTATTCTTATATAAATCAAACAATAAATGTTACAGTTAAAGATTACTACAACCTTACTTTGTACACAGGAAACTTTACACTAACTAACACATACACTTTCCTTGATTTCGGTCTTACTTTTCATAGTTATAAATTTAGTAATCTAAACAACAAATATTATATGATTTCTTTTCTGAGAGACGGTGGTTCTCGCTGGTTCGAGAGAGGGATATGTCCATATGAGACAGTGGAATTTCTTTTGCCATCTGGCAACTATAGTTTAAGGATCTACGACTCTCTCAATGTTACTCTTTATGACAATAGTAGCATCAAGATGGTTAACTCGAAACTATATGTACTCAATGGTAGTGCCTTGGAACTGGTTATTAACGGCCAAAGCGTAATTGTTGGCCAGCTTTTAGAGTTGCGGTCAGAATTGGGCTATGCCACCATGCCTAACATACAAAATGTAATCACCAATGCACCCTATATCTACAGCGTTTTTGATCCAAGGGGGGCAATAATAGGCACAGAGCGCATATGCCCCGCGCTGGTGGTTACAGCCACGACAACAAACGAAACGACAACCAATTGTACCATGTATCCTCTGATACCAAAAACTACCATAAATAATGGCACAATACGTGTAAAAGACGACAGGATATACTTCAGCGGATCTTCAAACTGGGTTAATGTAAGTACACTATCCGGCACATTAATCCAAAACACATCGTATGTTCCTAATTGCATCGAGTTAACTGGACAGAACATTACAATAAAGTCCGCACAAAGCATTACTGTAAAAAGAGAGACAACGTACCAACAGCAAAAAAAGTTTTATTGGACCAAATATACTGACACCAGGTACTATATCGCTACAGTCACGATTTCCAACCCATTAAACACGACAATCAGGCATGTTTACATATATATCGAATTAGACAACGGTACAACGCCAGATATTTCAACAGCTAAATGTTATGATGTATCTAATAACGTATATCTAACAAGCGGTACAAATTTCAGGGTATCGAATGGCATCGAGTTTTATTTAGATTCCATATCGGCGTTGGGATCACGCCAGTTTACCTGTAGCTATTATGGTTTATCAACAGCCCAGGTTCCCAGTGATGCAATCACTATAGTGAATGATTACGACCTCAAGATGTACGATAATAAGAATTATTGGCATCTGTCGGCTCAGTGGGTCAATACCGGCAGTGCGACATTCATAGGGAGTCTTAACATTCAATTTAATTTTGATACAGATTATACAGATGCGAATGGCAATATCATCCATCAAATCATATCGCCCAGATCCTTTGTCGTATATGACAGGGAGAACTCTCGTTATTTAGATAGAGATGAATTTGTTTATCTGGGCAATGGTTTACAAATATGCCAAGCAACAATGGGAACCGTCAATCCCAACAGTGCAAGGGCGTTCGATGTTTACTTCTTATTTGTAGAGGCTGAAGATCAGGCGGATGTACCGGCACAGGCTAAAAGTTGGCTTAAAACATCATTCTGGGGGCAGATAGAGTATTTCCATGTATTGATGGTAATATTGGGAATTGTTGCTCTTGCATCGTTTGACATGGCTTACGGTAAAAAGAGATCAGCCAAGACTTTCAAAAAAGAGGCATGGGTCGGGTTCATAGTCTGCTTGATTATGTTTATATTATTTATCTGGTATACTAAGTTGTAGACTTTCTTTTTTTCTCCTCCATTTAAATAAATTTAAAAATGACATCCTCCCAGATAAATCCAGCTAAAGCTGGGGGTATCCTTGGGGGTATTTTATGAGATGGTTTAGGAGAGATAGATGTAGGACTTGTTTGAAAGAAAATAAGATACTGAGAGCTACTATGCAATGTTATTGGTGTTGGATAATTGGAAAAGCAACTGGTGGAAAATGAAAGGATACAACTTTATAACCACACTTGTAAAAGAAAAGGTCTTTAGGAATCTGCATCTTAGACCATTTGATTTGTTCATTGAGGAGCATTTCAAAAATAAATGCATCGTTGGAGCCGAAATAGGAGTTCTGTGCGGCTGTCATGCTTTCAGTATGCTTTCGCACAACAGAAATATAAAGACGCTTTACCTGATTGACCCGCATGAGAACTATCCGACATACGAGAACAACTACAAAGAGGACGGTCTTGACAACTGCTATAAGAAAGCAAAAAGGAAATTATCGGAGTTCAGCGACAGGATTTGTTTTAAAACTAAAAAGTTTCAGGATGCAATAGATGAGACTCCGCTTTTGGATTTCTGCTATTTTGATATTGATGGCAATTATAGTAGGACTAAGACGTTTATTGATATGTATTGGAGTAAAATAAAACCCAACGGGATAATCGGTGGCTGGAATTATGATGCTGGTCATCGTGGAGTATCCGATGCCGTAAGAGAGTTTATTGATGAAAATAATCTAAAACTAAATGGCGTTGGTAATGATTGGTGGATGATGAAGGAAAATGAGTAACGACAATTCCACATGCCATAGAACCTCTGGTGTTCACGCCAGAGAGTATGTCAGGGCCCTACTAGTCAGTTTTATTCTTATCTCTTCAGTAGTACCTCTTTTTATTAACGATGCTGTTGGTGAAGATTCCAAAAAACCTGATGTAGAGCCTTATATCTATATTCCACAGACCACATATGGAACATTCGGCTATAAAGTGAACGAATCATTTTATCGTAACTGGCTAAACAATACTGTGACTTGGAATGTCGAAAAATCTCTTGATGGTTCTAAATGGACAGATTATGAAAAGTTCGAAGTTAAGAAAGTTTGGAATAAAAAGAATTTATCCGAGAAGCATACAGTAATTGTAAACAGTGACGAAGATGCTTACTACAGGATCTCAACCAATACAGCTATTTCTGCAAATCTTGTTTCCTATTTTGATAAGTCTGTTCTTAGTATTGATAAGAATGAAAGTGAGAATAAAAGCAATGATTTTGAACTGAGTTTTAAGATAACAGATGATTGCAGCTATACTCTCATCTATAATTGGGATGACTACCTTAATAGTGATATTGCAGGAAAAAGTAGTTTCAGTAAACAAATTAAAACTGATAGTATCATGGCCAAGCAATCGTTCGAATGGAGTGTCGTATCAACTGTTAAAATTAAATCTGGTGATACTTTTATTCTTGACCCAACCTACGGTATCATGCCTGCTGCTGTTACCAGCAGTTATACCTATGATGCACAAGAGGGATTATATCCTGATGCAATCAGGCTTGGAACATCTCAATACTGTGCAGTCGTAAGCACTGGAGATACAGGAACTGAATACGATGGGTATCTTCGCATTTTGAAAGTTTGGAGTAACAACGGAACCATACAACAGGGTCTAGTTGATAGTTGGGAATATGATAGTAGTGATGGTTACTATTCAGAAATAGAATGGATTTATGGTGATATTTATGCTATTGCTTATAATGACACTGTTGCAGGAGTAAAATATATTACCGTTGTGACAGTCAGCATAGATGATGCCACTGGTCTTATAACAAAGAGCATTATAGATACTCAAAGATTTACATATGGTTCTGGCAATAGTGTGATACAATTGATGCGTTTCAATGGTAATGTTTTTTGTATACTTTATTATATCAGTAGCTATACATATTTGGAGACTTTTACAATAAATGATGATGGTACAATTGATAATGCAATTTTGGATACCCAGACAATTGACGCTTGTTCAGATCCTCACATGGCTATTGTCGACTCGGATACAATAGTTGTAGTTCATTGTGATGTTGTTGGAAGTGATGGTTATATGTCCACATGGAACGTAAGTGCTGCTGGTATTATAACAAATACTCGTGCCGCTTTCTGGGAGTTTGATACATCAAAAGGGGCTCAACCATCAATCGAAAAGGTCACAGGCAATATCTTCATGGTTGCATATGAGGATACCAATAATGATATATTTATCAAAACCTGTCAGATTAATGATACTGGTAGTATTTGGAAGACATGGAAGGATACTCAGGCAATCGATACTACAAATGGTAATCTCAATTATCTTTTCAACGTAACGACCAATACTATAACCAATAATTGGATTAAAGGTGTTAGTTTCCAAGGTGAGAATGGGGATGGATATGTCAGCACATTTAACATAAATAATTTGGGTGCAATCGGTTCCGAATTAGACACTTTGGAATTTGATGCTGCGAATTGCCTTTCGTGGGCTCCAGTAACCTATATGGGTGGCAATTATTATATCATAACTTATCAGGGTACTACTACTGCTGGTTTGGCTAAGACAATTTATATTGAGACGAACTCAGCCTCACCAACATTGAGCAATCCTTCACCAGCAAACGGGGCAACAGGCATATCTTTAACTCCAAGATGCAACATAACTATCAACGATTTAAATGGCGACACGATGAATTTGTGTTACTATGAAAACAGCACTGGTTCATGGATTTTCAGGCAAAAGAACAGCACTTGTGCAAACGGTACTTATCGTTGGACGAATGCACAGGCTACATCAAACAGCCAGAAGTATTATTGGGAAATTTTTGTAGACGATGGAATGTATAATGTCAGTACGATTTATAATTTTACAACTGTAGCAGGTGGCGTAGAAAATACAGCACCGACTATGGATTCTTTCAATATTGATACAGAACCAGGAGCAACTGCTGGTTGGGATTGGGATAACAATGATGCACAGATGGATTGGGCAACGACAGATGATGATGCTGATCCTGTAACAATATACATCACATATAACAAAGGAAGCACGGCAAGAGAACCGACAATCGCTGATTATGATTTTCATATTCAAGATGACGATGCAACCGACTTAGATTGCAACTGGGAGACAACGGCTGGTTGGACAGATTACGATGGTGTTGTCTATGTGAGGATACGTGCTTATGATGGCACAGTATATAGTGCAACTCAAATAAATGATACTCTTGCAGAAGGTATTGACGGCACTGATCCAACAGGAACAATAGATGCAATTGCCGATAATACAAACCCTGCATCAATAGAAGGGGATTCTACAGATGCAACTAGCGGTGTAGCAAGTAATGATATTACAATTTTCGATGATACAGATAATCTATATTGGGATGGTAATTCATGGGAAGTAGGTGCGACTTGGCTGGATTGCACTGGAACGACATCTTGGTCATATGATAGTAGTGGAGTTTCTTGGGTGGCTGGAAATTCAATATTAATAACATTGCAAATCTATGATGTAGCAGGGCAAATTGATGCCTCTGCCGATACTGAAAGTTTTACAACTACAGAATTAGGTGATACCACTCCACCAAATATAACAATAAACTTTGCAGGTAATCACAGTGATAAAGGAGGACCTTACTGGCAACCACCTGGAGAAATAACTGCATTATCTGGAACAAATCTTGATGGTTATTATACAAATAATAGTAGACAGCATGAAGGTTGGATATATGTAAATCTTACAATTGTAGATACTGAAAGTTCAGTGACAAATGTATGGTTGCAGTGGCTAAACAAAACAGGAATAAACTTCGTATGGACTAATTGGACTTATGCATTTGTGCATGGCAGTGGAAACTATTGGGCTTATAATACATCAGGACATATAACAACACATGTAGGAAGCGATTATAGTTTTAACATAGTCGCAAACAGTTCTGGTGGAAGTAACACTACCTGGTGGAATAAAACAGGTCTTGGTGGAAGTTATACAAGAAGATATATTCAATTGAATTGCATACCAGTAAATATTTCATATCAACCTTTTTATTTCTTTGATCTTACTTATGGAAATAGTGATGCAAACAAAGAAGATAGATTGAAAGAAGACCAAGGACCCGATGGTGGATATACTACTGGTGATACTGGTTATTTTAAAAATATAGCACTTGATAATACTGTTCAGGATGTTAAATGTGTTTCATATCTTGGTTTTTGGTATGCTAATGAGGTATGTAATCAACCATTTACTTTGAATAATATCTATTTTCATATATGGCAATCAACAAAATATAATGGAGATTTTAAAATTACAACATGTAGTGGTAGACGTAATATTGGTAGTTCTTGGGTAACTATTATTAATAATATAAATTTATCATACGCTCAGAATAAATCACAGATATATTATGATAATGGATTACCAAATTATAATGATTTTTGTACTTTATTAGTTGATAAAACAACAAATATTAATTCACAGTTTACTGATAACAATATATATGAGCTTCAATTTTTCTTTAGAGATAAAACACAGGATGTTGGCTATCCCAACATAATAAGTAATAGCTCATTTCAATCTTGGGTTATTTTTAACATTCCTAGTAACGCAACCTTGAACAACACAGATTGGACGAGTGAAGGTGGTTTAACAGGGGACGCAGATGGAGACGGTCTCAGCGACTGGACAGAGCTTTATGTAAATTATACAAACCCATTCGTTTCAGATTCTGATAATGATGGTCAGACTGATTGGAACGAAACACAAACTGGAAGCGATCCGAACAATTATACAAGCACAATACCATATACGCCGACAGCAATTGATGTAGATGTATCCCCTGACACATGGATTATTGGAAACATCTATGTTGACACAAGTATTCAAAAGAACTTCACATTTTGGCAAAATGGAAGCGTAACTATCGACATAACCATAGGAATCAATAATACAAACTTCACATTTGTTAATTATGCATCATGGCTAAGTTTAGGACATGATAGATACTGTGCAAATTTCACTGTAGATAACTGGATTACAGAAAGTTCGATAACGCCAGGATATCCACCAAGCTCTGTCTTAAAAAATGATTTTGCTCCAGGGAATTTTAATTTCGGTGTCCGTATATGGATGCCTAGAACTGTTACCTATTATGATACACGAGAGGATTTCAAAATAGTATTGATTGTGTCAGAATCAACCTAATGAGAATGAGCATCCCTAATAATCTGAGGGGCTATATAAATATCAGAAAAAAATAAGGAGACATTATGAAAAAACTTATAGCGATAGCAATAGTGCTGTGCGTATTTGCATACATGCCAATGGTATCCAGTGAAACAGACACAGTGACAGGAACATTCACCCCAATACCAACAGGAGTAAGCATAAAATGTAACAATACAGCTCCAGCCTTCAGTAACATCAATCTCGGAGAAAGCAAGGAAAAAGCGGGTTTCAATGTAACCAACCAAGGAGATGTCAACTGTTCAGTAAAAATGACAGCAGGAGAGGGAGCGGGAACTTGGACACTCGTGGCAGGAACAAGCAGTCCAGCGACAACCAACAAATACTGTGTAAACATGGATCCAGCTGATGCGGGATATGTTGATGTCTTTACGCAAAAAACAGTAAAGGCTGATTTACCACCATCAGGAAGCGGAGCAAATTACACCAAGTTCGATCTGAAAGTGTTTATCAGCGAGTATACCAGTGAAGGAACTCCAGCACAGCAAACATTCTATGCAAATTTGACAGCAGCAGCACTAACTTAAGGGGAGAAATATGCAGAAGATTAAGAGAGCCAGAGCGGCAGCCACAGTATTAGTTATACTCTGGTTGTTGCTTGGCTTATCTATCATTTCTAATTCTAATGCAGAAAATATCCCCTTGAGTAAAGAAGGACTGGAAAAAATAGGGTTGAACAAGGTCAGATTAGAATCTGGCATAGGTGTAATTGTATTCAATCTCTCCGAATCATATGACAAATTAGAAGCTGATGGCTATCTGACGGTATCAAATACATATAACGCAAGTGTGATCATTTCCTGTCGTATTATCACCAAATTGTCTGCTGTCGATTTAGATGAATCAGGGATGTTTCGTGTGCATAAAAAGATATCAGATAACGTGATCTTCAAACCAATTCCGGCTGAATCTTGGATCACCTTGGAGGACGATAAAGCTGTAATAGATCCACATTCTGTCTATAACTTCAGATATGCTGTAGACATACCATTGAGCAGTGAAGATTCCTTTGACACCAGCGAAGGATATCTTCTATACATCAATGTAAGAAAGGATTTAGGGAATGCGACCGGAGTTCAGATCGGGATAGACTATGATTACAAGTTGTTCATCATATTCACAGGAGAATTAAAACAAGAGAACCTTGTTTTTAGTCTGTGGATGTTGTTATTGATACCTATTCCCATTGTAGGCGGAACGCTGATTCTTTATAAAAATAAGAAGTTGAAAAAAGTTAAAGTCATACCTAATGCAAACTCCATCCATGTAAATAATCCAGGAAAGACAATCAAAAATAAACCGATCTTAGATGACGATGCGATACGACAAAGGCTGGATAATATTTTGGAGAGGAGAAATGGATGAAGAAAATTGTCATCATACTTCTCCTTCTAATTTTTTGTCTTATGATTGATGCAAGAGGGACACCAACCACAGGAACATTTACACCCGTAAACACTTATCATCCACCGGCGATCAGTGTTGTTTATCCGTCCAATGAATCCGTAGATATCCCTCGAAATGTTACTTGCTATATAACGATTCATGATGTAAAAGGCGATGTCATGAATATCTCCTTTTACGAGAATACTTCGGGATTATGGATATTGCAGCAGAGCAATAATAGCGTAACAAACGGAACCTATTATTGGAATTATCTTAATTCTTCTGGTTTTGCTACGGTTTATTATTGGCGCGTTTGTACAAATGATGGTATAAACTGGACAAATGCCACATATCATTTCACATCTGAAACATATATCCTGAAGGTCAATTTTATCTATGTGATAGACGGAGCGAACATTATTTGTACAAGTACAAGCACAGGTCCACCAGAATCATACAAATGGGAGATATCAAACGATGGAGTGATATTTGGATCTACCGGTTGGATCAATGACTCTTCAGGAATCGAACAAATATTTACATTTCCTGACGGCGGAAACATATGTATCAAATTATATGTGAAAGGCAGAACACAAACAGACTGGATAATGAAATGCACAGATTTTATGGGCTCTAATAAAGACATATATCCAGCTGATGAATATTATAATTGTAAAGCCTGCGAGGACGCAGGATATTACTGGTATAATGACAGTTGTCATAATACTCCCAAACCATTGCCATGGAATGTACCAAAACCACTTCCTGAAGCAGAAAAACCAAAGGATATTTATCAAATCAATCTTGGTGGATGGAAAATAGATCTTAGAATTCTTATTGTTATCTTGATTGTTATAGGATTATTATGGATTGTTTTTAGTAAAAGGAAGAAGAAAAAGGGTGATGAATAGTGGCTGATGCAGTAGTCAAACAGGCTTTAGATAACATACGGTCAGGAGTTTACCATACCAATGCAAAATTTAAAAATAATATAGATCTACACGAAGAAAAATTATCTGAAAAGATTAAAAAATACATTATAAAATCAATTCAAATTAGTATACAGGGTGCTGTGTCTTGGGGACTTATTATAGAAGAATATAACGAGTATGGTGTCAATTACAATATTATGAATAATTTCATGGTGTATTCGCAAGAAAAAAAAGTTAAAGAAGTTAGTCGAGCGATTGAAAATAAAGTAAAAAATGATGGAGAATTTGCAGCATATATATTTAAACGAAAAAAAGAGATTTTTATTTTGTCAATGTGGATACGCTGTGACTTTACGCAAAATCAATTTGAAAAATTTTTAAACAACGCCGTTGATAATTTCTCAGAAATGATGAGAATGCCCGATATAAATAAATTGTATTCTATTGATAGTATTGATGAGAAAACAAATAACGCTCTTGTAGAATTTGTTTCCAAGAAAATAAAATCCCTATAATTTTTTTTAATTTTTTGACTTTTAAAAGTATTTTAAAGGATTTAAAGAGGTAAGTTATGAAAGAAGGAAAGAAAAATATGGGTTTGAAGCTGGCGACTGCAATTGTAATACTGCTGTTCTCCGCAACCATAGTTGTATCTGAAGAAATAACAGATCTCACGACTATGGATTATTTAGAAAGCGACATCGTGGCGATTGAGGGAAATATAACGCTGGTTTTTGTTAATTCTACTACCGGTACAAATGAAATAAGATTTTTATGGAGGATATATAGCACAGACAGCAATGTTACAATCTATGGAATTTCTAGTAAAGAAATTCAGTATGATCACAGGTTTGTAAATAACACAAAGAAATATCTTTTTAGGGATAACAAAACAAACGCAACCTACAGGATATGGGTTGATTACAGCTCCATACACATCCCGAAATCTTTGGAAGATTGGCTAAATGAAAGTTTGATAGTAAAAAATGCGATTATTGCCAATCTTACCGAACAATTAACCAGATTAAATACTTCTGTAGTAAATCTGACGATTTTAGTTGACATGTACAAAACTGCATGGGAATTACAACAAGCAGAGAACGGGCCTTTGAGAAATCAAATAATGAATCTATCACTACTATTGAATAATTCACGTAATACTACATCGGATTTAAGAGTTCAATTTTATTTGGCAGAGGACGATATAAGCTCTCTGGAATCTACTGTAACTCAATTGAAAGATGGCTGGGCCCTGGGTTATTCTTATCGCGGTAAAGATTACGGACCGCATATCAATCTTGCAAGTTTTACTATAGGTTTTCTTGTCTGCTTCTTCTTAATTGTATTCTTATCGAAAAAGGTCATAGGAAACAAAATAAAAAAACAAACCAAGAAAAATGCAACAGGCGATATAGAAAAACCTAGGCAGCACTCTGTTTGGAGAGGTTTACTCAGAACCGATTACGGACGCAACAAACGGGAAGACATACCATATAGCACTCCAAAATCTTTTACTGAAGTTGACGAAAAAAAGCCACAAGAACCTGAACAACCTAAATTGAGATCTGATTTTGACACTATATCGAACGAGATCAATAAAATAATCAATGAGAGGGATAAAGATGATCGCGCTTTCGCCTAAACAGAAACGCAACCTATCGGCCCTTGCCGTTGTAATATTGATTGGAATATTTATTGGATATTACACAAAAAGCGTTCTTTATGGCATCATGGGGGCTGGTTTGGTGGGTTGGCTATACATCACAAGCCTTACAGTCATGGATTGGGCCAGGATGCGTACTACGGCGTTTATAGCGAACATTGGAGTCAAAGGTCATAGTAGTATCATTCCTGACGATATGTATACTGTTGCCTCGCCAGTCAAAGGCGAACCGAATTATATGATCATGTGTCCTGGTGGATCTGGAATAGTGGAGCTCCCCATGCATGGATTTGGAAGCCCAGGATATTTCATTTGTCCTGAAGAAATTGTTGAGGAAATAAACGGTGGTGTTATTGCTAATGCTGATTGGTTTAGAGTTAGATATGAACAAATATCACACTTTTTACAAGAAGCATTATCTTGGCAAGTGCATTTCAACCCACAGTCAAGCGATATTTATTTTGCAGAAACATCCTCAATAAATGGGTCATCTTCGACATCAAATATAAATCTTGTTCAAAAACTTTTATTAAAAGATGAAATAATTAATTCTCTTACAGACAGCCATGATGAATTGAATAAGTTAGTGAGAAAAAAGATGCAACTTGATAGAGAATTAAATGGTAACGAAAGCAGTCAAGTAAAATATGTTCAGGTTCCTACAGAAAAAAAGGAGGGATAACTTGCGTTTTGCTCGTAAACATTATTGCCCTGGTTGCGGAAGAACAAAACCATTATTTTCATATGAAATACAGGAAAAAAACAAAGTGGACAAAAACGGAAAACAATTTGATAAATTGATAATGAAGTGTATTAGTTGTGGGTATACATATAACCTTTATTCAGAAACAGATAAACCTCAACATTGGGGAAGAGCAAAAGTTCAGGGTTTGGCGTGAACATTTCTAAATATGTAATATGTCGGAGATAGAAGATGGTAGAAAAAAAGGACCTAGAAGAAATAAAAAAAATGATGCAAATAGCATCAACTCGTAAACCTGTAAAAGATATACGAACAAGTATTCTTCAGGAGATGAGTGGAGAAATTAAAAGAGAAGGGATGGAAGATAAATATGAAGCACTTTTAAACCAACTCGGTAATTTACGAGTTAGACTTATAATGGAAGATGAAAACAAATTAAAAAAAGATGAACAGGGAAAAACAATACTCGAAACTACTGAAGAACTTATGAAATGGAAATTTCCCTCTCCTAAACAAAAATTCATACCAGGCGAACAAAAATATCGTATTTCAGAAGATGGATCTGAATGTGATCCTACTAATCTAACTACTGCATTAAAATCTTTTGATGATCATCAATATTTAAACCGTATTGGAGAATTATCAGCTGCTATATCTGCTGTAAATGGAGAAATTGCAAAAATAGATAAAGATTTCTGGGAAAAAAGGAGGGATATACCTGTCAGATAATTTTTTAGATGAAACAACTGAAAGAAATGAAATTCCTTCTCAATTAATTATGGAAGGAAATGAAAGAATATTATTAAAAATCGAGATTACCGACAAAATACGACAATTCTATGAATTAAACAATAGATATGATGGTACAGATGAATTATTGGATAAAATGCGCTTAATTCAAAATGCTGTTTCAAATCAGATGGACACTTATATTAAAAGTTTTAACAACGAAGAAATAGCTGAAGAGTATAAAAAAGAATATGAAGAGGAAAGCAAAGAAACAGAAGAATATACGTTGTATATGAATAAAATAAAACTTTTTGAATTGTATCTTGTAGGAAAGGAAGAAGATTTGGAAGAAAAAACTGCAAAACAGGTTTTTAATGATTGCATGAATTGGGAGGGGGAAAATGGCAGAAACGATGATAATTGATGATAAACAAGATACTGGCGCAAGAACTTCTATAAAAATGACACGATCCATGGGTGAAGATGCGGGTTTCATAATTTTACTTGATGTTATGGAAGCTATCGAAAAATCAACAATCAATCTCAGTTATTCAAGATGGCAATGGTTTTTTGCAAATATCTGGAATGATCCTTTTTGGAAAAAAGTAATGAGCAAAGTTGTAACATGGGCTAAAAATGATAAGTTAAATCTTAATAAAAACGGATATTTTTTGGATTTGGTTTTTGAAAAAACAGCTTTAGAATTTAATATTGAGGTAAAAACTGGTGAGCATCCTGTGTATAGGCAGAGTTTCAGAGAACTTATTACAAAAGAAAGACCAAAACCTGAGATTGAAAAACCTATGACTGTGGAGGATCTATTCCCATGAGTTTCGCATCAAATTATTATAAAAGAGGAAGAATCAATATTGTTACTGGCAACCCTGGTGTTGGAAAAAGCCATGCAGTTACTTACCTCTGTCATAGAGCGTTAGATTATGGTTTCAATGTTCTCGCTAACATCTGTATGTTTAAAAAGGAAAATATACCTGAAGCAAAAGAACGCGGATGGCTCTATAAAGATATAGATTACTTAGAGATACCTAAGAATTTTCAATATGTACCACTCGCAAGTGAACTTATTATCAAAGCATCACAAGGAACAAACAACATCGTTGTAATCGATGAGGCGGGCATCACTGCAAGCTCGTCAAAAGCCCTCAGCAATACAAGTGTCCAGATGAAATACTTAGGGATGAGCATACGAAAGATCGGAGCATGTCTCATAATCATAGCGCAAGATGAAGATACTGTAGTTCCTTTATTAAGAACAAAAATTGTAACATACAAGGCCGAGATTCTTTGGGACGAATCAACAAACAGAAGAGACATCCAGTTTTATAAAGTTCATAAGTATTATAATGAAGAAAAAGGGAAGATCGACATAAAATTTGTACCATATGGCAAACCATTTATTAATGTACCATATGTTTATCTGCCTTATGATACGGTCCATCCAGGTGGTTTCATTTTTGATATAAACCTAGAAGCACTGTACCAAAAAATAGCCAAAACGGGATATGATTCCATAGAAACCAACAAGCACATAGGAGATATTGTTAGTGATATGACAGATGATTATAAAATTGATGAATTTCTTAAAAGAAAACAATTTATGTATAGTGGCCGGGTTGCTCTTCTTTTAAATAAATCAGATCGAATAATCCAACTATGGGCTGATGAAGGCAGACTTAAATGCATTAAAGATTCAAAAGGTTACAGGCTTTTTTCCATTGCCGATGTAAAGAAATTTGCTAAAGAAAATAACATCCCATTAATTTCGGGCTAATATCAGATATAGTTTCGGGCTTTTCGTACTTTATGTTTTCTAAAAACTACGAGAGAGAGAGTAAGAGTATAATTTTGATAATGTTCTCTATCTTATGGCCCGAAAAAACAGAGAATCAATTAATTTTTAACTTTTTGGGCGAGAAGTCCCCTTCCGACAGGTGGGGGATGAACGCCCCATAACTATTATATACCAAATAGATAATGTGGGTAGTATGGATAAAGTAAAAGTGCAACTTGATAAAGACATAGTGAATTCACTCATAAAACTGAAACAAGTGGGCGACACATACTCTGATGTAATAAGAGGTTTATTGAAAAATGCAAAAGACGTATAAGTTCAGGCTATATCCGACCAAAGAAAACGAGGTCTTGCTGTCGCAGACTCTGGAGTATTGCAGGCTCGTCTACAACCATCTGCTTGAGAAGTTGAAAAAGCAGGACAAACCAGACCGCTATGAATTACAGAATCTCCTCCCTGACCTGAAGAAACAACATCCAGAGTTGACTGGGGTCTACTCCAAAGCATTGCAATATGATGTCTACCGTTTATTCTCAGCGAGAAAAGCCCTGCATGAATTGAAGAAACAGGGGAGAAAAATAGGCAGGCTTCGATTCAAGTCTGCGAACAGATTCAAGACCATACACTACAACCAATCAGGATTCAAACTGACCATGACTGGAAAACGATTGGATTTGCTTCACATCTCAAAGGTCGGTGAAATACCCATCATGGTTCACAGACCTGTTGAAGGCACGATAAAGCAGGTCGTGGTGAAGCATTACCCGTCGGGGAAATGGTTCGCCTGTATCACCGTTGAACAAAAAGATGTTGTTGTTCAGCGGCAGCCAATCAAGAACGCAGTTGGTCTTGACATGGGTCTTGATGAGTTTCTGACCGATAGCGACAGACGGACTATAGAAAACCCAGTCTACTTGAAGAAGTCGCTGAAACGATTGAAGCAGAGACAGCGACATCTTTCAAAGACGGCAAAAGGTTCAAGGAACCGAGCGAAAAGGATTGTGCGTGTCGCTCGGTTGCATGAGCACATATCAAACCAGCGGGATGATTTCAGCCATAAACTGTCACGCTGGTATGTGAACAACTATGATTTGATAGCAGTTGAGCAACTAAATATCGGGGGGATGATTTCTTCCCTTGATGCGGATACTACCCTGACTAAGGTTGAGAGACGACATATAAGGCGAAAGATACATGATGTTGCGTGGTATCGGTTCCATCAGATGCTTTCTTGCAAGGCTGAATGGGCTGGCAAGACATTCATGCGAGTGGATCCGAGTTATACATCGCAGATACAGAAATACGGGAGCGACCTTGACAGGGACTACAATGCATCTCTGAACATTCTTGAGAGAGCATTGCAACAATATGTAGGGCAGGGATTGCCCGAACTTACGCCTGTGGACATCAGACCTCTACGGGAGTTGATTACGACTCCAGCAAGCCTGGTGGTTGAAACAGGAAGCCCCTTCCTCGAACTCAGGAAGGGGTAATTCACAGAATCAATTTAGTTATTTAATAATAAAAGAACTAGTCCACCGGGTGGACTGAATTTCAAATGCAAAATTGTTAGGCCCAGAAATTGGTGGGCCCAAATGTTGGACCTTCCAAAATCTTTATGATCAATGAACCGTATACGGATGCAGGATAACTATGCCAAGTATTAATTATTGCCCAGTTTGTAAAGAATATCATGGCAACATGAAA
>Ga0315289_10006829_pt1 | contig 16718 bp, 14 predicted proteins | sample YL17G11_40_MG_FD_203452 | JGI IMG/M metagenome (GOLD analysis project Ga0315289, IMG submission 203452) | Sediment microbial communities from Yellowstone Lake, YNP, Wyoming, USA - YL17G11_40 | ecosystem: Environmental > Aquatic > Freshwater > Lake > Sediment | place: USA: Wyoming | collected... | reverse complement strand
CGGCGGTGTCAGGCAGGCCAACGATGGTGAAGGCGGGGAGCCCGCTGGAGATATCGACCTCCACCTCCACCAGCTCCCCGTCCAGGCCGATGACCGCGCAACTGGTTACCTTAGCAAGCATGGGAAGCCCCGCGCTAGGAAGGCTCTAGGGCATGATAGCAGAAAGCGGAAGCGAATTGAAGAGGTGGGAGACGGCCAGCCGTTAGCTATTCGTTGCGGATGCCCTCCAGGCGGCGGCTGACGGAGATGACGCCGCGCACGGACTCCAGCTTGGCCAGCAGGCGGGCTAGCTGCTCGATGCCGGTGGTCTCCAGGGTGACGAAGACGGAGAGGGTGCCATCACCATGTTCCTGGGCGCGCACGCCCACCATGTTCACCTTCTCCTCGGCAACCATGGCGCTAACATCTCGCATTAGCCCCACCCGATCCCAGGCCTCGACCTGTACCGCCACGGGGTAGAACTGGCCGGGCCGCCCCCATTCCACCTCGACAAGCCGCTCCTTCTCCGCGATGTGGAGGATGTTCTGGCAGTCGCGGCGATGCACCGTCACCCCTTCGCCGCGGGTCACATAGCCGACAATATCGTCGCCGGGCACAGGGCCGCAGCAGCGCGCCATGTGGGTGAGAAGGTCGCCGGTGCCGAGGACGCGTATGCTGGGCGTCACGACAGTCGGCGGAGCAGCCGCCCCTGTGGGAAGGGTGGTTATATCTTGCAGCGGCTGGAGGACGGGAGCGAGCCTGATGATCATGTGGTGGCTGCTGATGCCGCCATAGCCCACCGCCTCCAGGAAGTCATCCAGCTCCTCGTACTTGAAGATGCGCAAGATGTCATCTTCCACCTGCGACAGTGCCACCCCCAGGCGGCGCAGCTCCTTTTCCACCAGGTCACGGCCACGGCTGATGTTCTCGGCCCGCTCCTGCCGCTTGAACCACTGGCGGATCTTCTCGCGAGCGTTGCTGGTGCGGATGTAGCCCCTGCTCGGGGTGAGCCAGTCGCGCGAGGGGCCGCGCGAGCTCTTGCTGGTCATGATCTCCACGGCGTCGCCATTCTGTAGCTGGTAGTTGAGGGGCACCAAGCGACCGTTGACCTTAGCGCCGACGCAGGTGTGCCCCAGCTCCGTATGGATGCGATAGGCGAAGTCGAGGGGCGTGGAACCCGCGGGCAGGTCCTTGACCTCCCCCTTGGGGGTGAAGACGAAGACCTGATCGCCGAAGACATCGGCCTTCACCGCCTCCACCAGGTCCTCCGCCTGCGACATCTCCCGCTGCCACTCGAGGAGCTGACGCAGCCAGGCCAGGCGTTCCTCGTAGCGCATGTCCCGCTTGCCGCCCTCCTTATAGCGCCAGTGGGCAGCCACTCCATATTCGTCCATCTGGTGCATCTCGTGTGTGCGGATCTGTACCTCTAGCGGGCGCTGCCCCAGGCACATGACGATGGTATGGAGCGACTGGTACATGCTCTCCTTGGGATTGGCGATGTAGTCATCGAAGGTGCCGGGGAGAGGCCGCCAGAGCTGGTGAACCGCCCCCAGGGCGTTGTAGCAGTCGGTCACCGTGTCCACTAGGATGCGCACGGCCAGCAGGTCATAGATCTCGTGGAAGCTCTTGCCCTCGGCGGCGTACTTCTCCATCTTCTCGTGGATGCTATAGAGGTGCTTGGCCCGTCCCTGCACCTCCGCCTTGATCCCCTGCTTGGTCAGCTCTTCCCGAATGATCCCCTCCACGTAGGAAATGTAGTGTTCACGCGCCTCCCGCCGGGCGTCCAGCATGTCCGCTATTTGGTGATAGGCCTGCGGTTCCAGATAGCGAAAGGCCAGGTCCTCTAGCTGCCACTTGAGTTGCCAGATGCCCAGGCGACCGGCCAGAGGAGCGTATATCTCCATCGTCTCTCGGGAGATGCGCTGCTGGTGATCAGGGGGCAAGGCATGGAGGGTCTGCATATTGTGGAGGCGGTCGGCCAGCTTGACGATCACCACCCGCAGGTCCTCACCCATCGCCAGAAACATCTTGCGCAGGTTCTCGGCCTGGGCCTCCTGCTCGCGGTCTCGCTGCGCGGGTGCCGGCCAGGGGATGTGACCCAGCTTGCTGACGCCCTCCACCAGCTTGGCCACCTCCGGCCCGAACTGCTTCGCGATGGCGCCGTTCTCGACGCCACAGTCCTCCTGCACATCGTGGAGAAGGGCAGCGGCGACGGCGGAGGCATCTAGCTGGAGCTCGACGATGGTCAGAGCCGTATGAAGGGGATGAGTGATGACAGGGTCGCCGGAGAGGCGCAGTTGGCCAGCGTGACGCTCGGCAGCGAACTGGTAAGCCTCCTTGACCAGGGTCATCCCTTTGGCCGGAAGATACTGCCCTGCCCTGTCAAAGAGCGCCTCAGCGTCCACCAGCGTCTGATCACCGCCCCTGCGCATAACTTAGTCTAGCACCTTACCCAGCTTCACGTCACGCCGTAGTGCTTCACGACCTGTGAGAGATCATGGGGCCCGACTTTCCAGATGCCAGTCCCGATGGCTGGGGTCGATACAGTGCAGCCTCCCTTCTTGAGCCGCTCATGGTGAGCTTGTCGAACCAGGAGCGCCCGCTCACCCTTCGACAAGCTCAGGGTGAGCGGCCAGAGGCCGCCTGATGCTCCATCCTCGCAGGTTCACGTCACGTCCGCCTTTACACAGCGATGGCCCCTTTTGTATGCTCAGGTCGATGAGTCCTCTCTATAGAGCCCCACGGGGAACGGTCGACGTCCTGCCCCAGGAGCAGCCCTACTGGGGGCACGTCTGCCAAACGGCTACTCGCCTCGCCAACCTCTACGGCTACTCTCGCATCGACACGCCCATATTCGAGGATGCCGGCCTGTTCGTCCGCGGCGTCGGCCAGGCCACAGACATCGTCCAGAAGGAGATGTATGTCTTCCAGGATCGCGGCGGCGAGATGATGGCCCTGCGGCCCGAGGGTACGGCCAACGTCTGCCGGGCCTACATTCAGCACGGCATGCACAACCTGCCCCAGCCCGTCCGCCTGTACTACTGGGGCCCGGCCTTCCGCTACGACCGCCCCCAGGCGGGGCGGCAGCGCCAGTTCACCCACTTCGGCTGTGAGGCCATCGGCGAGGACGACCCTGCCGTGGATGCCGAGATCATCGAACTGGCCTGGCGTCTCTATCAAGAGCTCGGCCTCACCGACCTCACCCTCCACCTCAACAGCATCGGCGACCCGAACTGCCGGCCGCGCTATCTAGCGACTCTCCAGGCTTACTACGAGGACAAGCGTGGCAGACTTTGCCCCGACTGCCGTGCGCGCTTCCAAACGAACCCCCTGCGCCTCCTGGACTGCAAGGTCGAGGGCTGCCAGCCGATCATCGCCGCCGCGCCGCCCTTCACCGACTACCTGTGCCAGGAGTGTGACCAGCACTTCCGAGAGCTTCGCTCCTACCTAGAGGCCCTGGCCATCCCCTACACCCTCAACCCCCGCCTGGTGCGGGGGCTGGACTACTACACCCGCACCGTCTTCGAGATTCAGCCGCCCGAGCAGGCGGCGCAGAACACCGTCGGTGCCGGCGGCCGCTACGACGGCCTCATCGAGGAGTTAGGCAGCAAGCCCACGCCGGCCATTGGTTTCGCCACAGGCGTCGAGCGCGTCATCGCCAACCTCAAGCGGGCCAAGGTGTCCATCCCGGCGCCTGCCAGGCCGGCGGTCTTCGTCGCCTACCAGACGGCCGCTGCTCGTTCGGCCGCCGTCAGGCTGGCCAGCGAGCTGCGGCGGGCGGGCATCGCCGCCGTCATGGCCGTGGGCGGACGCAGCCTCAAGGCCCAGATGCGCCAGGCCGACGCCGCCGGGGTGCTCTACGCCGCCATCCTGGGCGAGGAAGAGCTGGCCACGGACACCGTGGTCCTGCGCCGCATGGAGGATGGGCAGCAAGAGCGGGTGGCCAGGAAGGACGCCCGTCGCCTGATCGCCAAGGGCCTGCGCCAGGCCAAATAGCACCCTTTCTCGCCCACGAGCGTCTATGCTATAATCTAGATGGTGCAAAGCCCCCAACGGGGCTTTATCTGTGTTGGCAGTGGCTATGTGGGACAAGATAGAAGGCATCGAGAGGCGATACGAGGAGCTGGCGCAGGAGATGGCCCGCCCGGAGGTGGCGGCCGATTTCCAGCGGCTCCAGACCCTGGCCAAGGAGCACGCCTCCCTGGAGGGCATCGTCTCGCTCTATCGCGAGTACAAGCGAGTGGACGCCGCCCTGGCCGAGGCGCAGTCGCTGGCTGACCAGAGCTCCGACCCAGAGCTGGCGGCCATGGCCCGGGACGAGGTGGCCCAGCTCGCCCAGCAGCGCGAGCGCCTGGAGGGGGAGGCCCGCCTTGCTCTCCTGCCCAAGGACCCCTACGGCCAGCGGCCGGTGATCATTGAGATCCGCGCCGCCGCCGGGGGCGACGAGGCTGGCCTCTTCGCTGGTGAGCTCTTCCGCATGTACACCCGCTACGCCGAGCGCCGCGGCTGGCCCGTAGAGGTTATGTCGAGCCACCCCAGCGATGTGGGCGGCTTCAAGGAGATCATCTGCGAGGTGCGAGGCCGTGGGGCCTATTCGCGTCTGAAGTATGAGGGCGGCGCCCATCGGGTGCAGCGCATCCCCATCACCGAGGCCGGTGGTCGCATCCACACCTCCACCGCCACCGTAGCCGTGCTGCCCGAGGCCGACGAGGTTGACCTGAAGATCGCCGAGGACGACCTGCGCATCGACATCTTCCGCGCCGGAGGCCACGGCGGCCAGAACGTGAACAAGCTGTCCACCGCCGTTCGCATCACCCACATCCCCTCCGGCATCACTGCCGTCTGCCAGGACGAGCGCTCGCAGCTCAAGAACAAGCTCAAGGCTCTCACCGTCCTGCGGGCGCGCCTGCTGGACGTGGAGCAGAAGCGCCAGCGCCAGGAGATCGGCGACGCTCGCCGCGCCCAGGTGGGAAGCGGCGAACGGTCCGAGAAGGTCCGCACCTACAACTTCCCCCAGGACCGGGTGACCGACCATCGAGTTGGCCTCACCGTCCACAATCTGCCTGCCATTCTCGATGGCGAGCTCGACGATATCATCGATGTCCTGGCCACCGAGGAGCAGGCCAAACGTCTCCAAGAGACTCCGGCGTGACGGCGGCGGAAGCCCTGCGCTGCGCCACCAAACACTTCGTCGCCCTCCAAACCCTGGAAACCGCCAATCCCCGGCTGGAGGCGGAGCTACTGCTACAACATACCCTTGGCTTCGATCGAACCCAACTCTACCAGCACCTCCACGATGAGATGCCGCCCGACAAGGAGGCGGCCTATCATGAGCTCGTCTGGCAGCGGCTATGCGGCGAGCCCACGCCCTACATCATCGGACGGGCAGCCTTCTATGACATTGAGCTGACGGTGGCCCCCGCCGCTGCCATCCCCCGCCCGGAGACGGAGCTTCTGGTGGAGGAGGCCTTGGCTCTGGCCCGTCGCTACCTTCGGGCCACAGGTCGCGCCACCATCGTGGACGTGGGCACGGGCTGCGGCGCCATCGCCCTGGCCCTAGCCACGCATCTGCCCGCGGCGCAGATCATCGCCACCGATATCTCGCCAGCAGCCCTCGCCCTGGCACAAGGCAACGCCGAAAGGCTCGGCCTGGCGTCGTCGGTGCGATTTCTCTGCGGCGACCTCCTGGCACCCCTCGAGCAGCCGGTGGACATCGTTGTCGCCAACCTTCCTTATGTCAGGTCGGCCGAATGGGAGAGCCTGCCGGTCGAGATCCGCTGCCATGAGCCGCGCGAGGCCCTGGACGGCGGCCCCGACGGCCTGCGAGCCATCGAGCGGCTGCTGCGCCAGGCGCCAGCCCACCTGTGCCCCGACGCTGCCCTTCTTCTGGAGATGGGCTACGACCAGGGGCCAGCCGTGGTGGCCCTGGCCTCGGAGGTCTTCCCTGAGGCGGCGATCGTGGTCAAGAAGGATCTGGCGTCGCTTGATCGCGTGGTAGTGATTCAACTCCAGCGTCCAGCGAACGCGCCCTGAGATATCCTCCACCATGGCCGACAGGCAGAGAGCTAACTGGTTCATGATTGGTGGGCCCTGGGCTCAGGGGTTCACACGCAACCCCAGCCTGAAGGCTGGGGCATGGGGAGGCGAATTTGATCCCCCCGCCTTATGGCGTTCAGCTATTTAGATTCACCTCTGCGGGATGAATCCCGCAGCTTCCCCAAAGCTGAGGGTTTCAACCCTCAGGGGTGTTCCTATCTTCTTGATCACCATCAGGCGGGGGTCGGAAACCAAGCCACCAGCGGCGAACCGGCCTCGCAGAGACGAGAAGGTTGACACGGGATAGAGCCGGAAGTAGCATGCCTTCGTCGAGAGCAGGGCCCATTTGATTGGCACGACGGGAGCGACTGCATGACCCGGCCATCCTACGACCCAGATTGGCGCCAGCGCTACGCCGACAAGCTCCGCTCCGCCGACGACGCCCTTCACATTGTCCGCAGCGGCCACCACATCTTCGTGGGCTCCGGCGCCGCCGCGCCGCAGTACCTGGTGGAGCGGCTGACGGCCCGCGCGGATTACCTGCACGCCGCCGAGATCGTCCACATCATGACCCTGGGCATCGCACCCTACGCCCTGCCGCCGGTGAAGGAGTCCTTCCGCCACAACGCCTTCTTCGTCGGGCCCAACGTGCGGGATGCTGTCGCCGCGGGCGAGGCGGACTACACCCCCATCTTCCTCTCAGAGGTGCCCCGCCTGTTCCGCAGCGGGCGCGTCCCCATCGACGTGGCCCTCATCCAGGTGACGCCCCCCGACGAGCACGGCTTCTGCAGCCTTGGTGTCTCCGTGGACATTGTGAAGCCGGCGATCGAGTGCGCCCGCGTGATCATCGCCGAGGTCAACCCCCGCATGCCGCGCACCTTGGGCGATAGTTTCATCGCCGCCGACGCCATCGACACCATGGTGGAGCACGACTCCCCGCTGCCGGAGGTCACCCACCCACCGCCCGACGACGTGTCCCGCGCTATCGGTCGCTGGGTCGGCTCGCTGGTGGAGGATGGCGCCACTCTCCAGATCGGCATCGGCTCCATCCCTGACGCCATCCTGGAATCCCTGACCGAGAAGCACGACCTGGGCCTGCACACCGAGATGCTATCCGATGGCACCCTGCCCCTCATTCAATCGGGCGTCATCAATAACAGCCGCAAGACGCTGCACCCGGGCAAGATCATCGCCAGCTTCGTCATGGGCACCCAGCGCCTCTACGATTTTGTGGACGACAACCCGCTGGTGGAGCTTCACCCCAACGACTACGTGAACGACCCCTTCGTCATCGCTCAGAACGAGCGGATGGTGGCCATCAACGCCGCCATCGAGGTTGACCTCACAGGCCAGGTCTGCTCCGATTCCCTCGGCCACCTGTTCTACAGCGGTATCGGCGGCCAGGTGGACTTCATCCGCGGGGCCGCTCGTTCCAAGGGCGGCCGACCGATCATCGCCCTGCCGTCAACGGCAGAGGACGGAACCATCTCACGCATCGTCTCTCAGCTCAAGCCAGGCGCGGGCGTCGTCACCAGCCGCGGTGACGTCCACTATGTGGTGACCGAGTACGGCGTGGCTGACCTCTATGGCCGCAGTGCCCGCCAGCGGGCCATGGCCCTCATTGGTATCACCCATCCCGACTATCGCCACGAGCTGCTGGACTTCGCCAAGGAGCGGCATCACGTCCTGGTAGAGCAGGAGATCCCGCCTCTGGGCGCCGGCGTCTATCCGCAGGACCTGGAGACCACCTTCACCCCGACCAGCGGCGAGACGGTGCTGGTGCGCCCCATCAAGCCCACCGACGATGACCTCTGGCTGGAGTTCATCTACTCGCTCTCCGAGGACACCCTCTATCACCGCTTCTTCCGGCCGGTGAAGCGCATGACCCGGCGCGATGCCCAGCATTTCGTCGTCCTCGACTACCGCGACCGCATGGCGCTGGTGGCAGTGCTGCGGCAGGAGGAGCGCGAGCAGCTCATCGCGGTGGCCCGCTACGAGCGCGAGCCCGCTACCAACCTGGCCGAGTGCGCCTTCGCAGTGCAAGACCAGTGGCAGGGGCGCGGCCTGGGCACCTTCCTCCTCCAGTATCTCATCCGCATTGCCATGATGAACGGCATCGAAGGGTTCACCGCCCTGGTAATGGCCGACAACCGCCGCATGCTGCGCCTGTTTCAGAAGACGGGCTACCTCATCCGCAGCAAGTACGAGGAGAACGCCTGGGAGATCACCTTCCGCTTCAACGAGAAGGCGGAGGAACCGGCCCAACCGGCGCAGTAGGGGGCGAGGCGGATCGGCGTTGCCGCAGGATCAGCCCCAGCTGAACCGCCTCCTGGTGTGCCAGGCGCTGGCGGTGAGAGCGGCGAGTGCCATTGCCGGCGAGCGCGGCCTTGGTGTCTAGGAGGCTGCCCCGCCGACGGGCTACAGCGGCCGGCACGCGCGCAGGCTGGAGTGGTGGGTGTAGAAGCTGCGAGCTAAGTGTTTGGGCTGGGCGCCGACAAACAAAAACCGACAACTCAAGAGCTGCCGGTCGTTGCACGCGTAGTGACGTTTGGCTCCGCCCCTCGCCGCCGCACCCGGCCGCAGGGCTCGACGAACATGCACTGCCGCTCGTCCCATTATGCGCGTCTGAGCGAGAATGTCAAGTAGGCGCAAGGCCTTTTTTCGAAAAATAAGTCAACGTTGTGGACGCATGGGGCGAATACCGCCCTGGTGCTGGCCAACAACCGCCGCATGCTGCGCCTCTTTCAGCAGACGGGCTACCTGATCCGCAGCAAGTACGAGGAGAACGCCTGGGAGATCACCTTCCGCTTCGACGAGAAGGCGGAGTCGCTCCCTACGGGATAAATCCCGCAGCTTCCGTGTGAGACGCGGAACAGGTAAAGAACCGCTCGCGGGCCGCCCGAGCGGGGCGGTCTACCGCAGCCACCGCCTTCTGGCGTACCACGCGCCGGCGGTGATGGCGGCGAGCGCGGCCGCGGCGCCGCCCGCAAGAGCAGGGTAGGGGGCTGAGGAGGCCGAGCCGTCAGCGGGGCGGGTCGGCGAGTCAGCGCCGCCGACGGGGAGTTCCGCTATGCCGCCGACAGGGGGATAGGGGGTGTGGGAAACCGGCCCAACCCACACATCGGTGGGGTTGCCAATCTCGTCGAAGAGCCGGATCCACACTGGATTCTCGTAGGTCTCACCCCCAGCGGGCGGCTTGTGGGTGATAGTCTCCTCCATACGTTTGGGGTCCTGGTTGTGCAACACCATTCCGGCGGCCTGGACCTCGAAGTATACGTCGAAGAAGCTGTCCGCCGTTGTCCCTACGCAGTTGGGCGGCGGGGAAGGGTGTTCCACACACAAGGGAGGGTTGTGACCTAGCAGATCGAAGCGCCCCCACTGGAGGTTATTGTCCTCCTCGATCTCCCCTACCGACGGGTGAAACGGGTCTTTGGCAGGGTCGCGGACCTTCATGGTGACCGGCCCCAGAAGCGCGCTGTGGCCCGTGAGCTCCATCTGCACTATCTCCGTGTCGATTTGCTCGCGCCCATCGGCGTCGGTATCCGCCAGACTTCCCAGGTCGACTTCCACGGTTGTCGGGCCACTGAGCGTCACCGTCTCCGATCCAAGTGGAGTATCGATTTCCACCGTTGCGAGGGAGTTCGGGAAGTGGTCCGTCTCTATGGGGTCCGCTTGGGCTGCCGGGCTGGAGGAGGACAAGGCGAGCACTAGACTCAACAGGCCAAGTGCAAAGAGCGCTATCGTCCGTAGACACAGCATATGCCCAACCTGGTCCGTGTGTGGCTTTCTCTGAGGCCTTCTTCCGTCCATCGTCGCACCCCTTTGCACAAAACAAATGCAGGCCGCCGGGCGTTCGCCCCAGCGACCGCCACCTACTTCTCGTTGCCGCGGGCTTCTCGGCTCCCGCGCATCTAGCTGCACCCCCGCTCACACGAACCGTGCGAGCAGCGCCAGTTTACACCTTACGATGATTTTGTCAATAGGCTCGCGACGGAAATTTCAAACGTTTTGACGTGCTCTCGACGCTAGAAAGCCCACGAGAGGTCAAGGCGCGGGCGCCTGCGGGCGAGGGGTCAAACGGGCAAGGCCGATCGGGGGATGAACGCCGAGCCTGCGGTTCCGTGTGTCTTTCTGAGCGAAGCGAAGAATCCCAGGGCAGGTGATAGACCCTTCGCTTCGCTCAGGGTGACCCAGTCGAGAGGGGGATAAGGAGGGTCTACCGGCGCTGCTGCGCCATCTGGTGCTTCTTGCCCTGCGTCTTGGCCGGCAACCCTCTGGTATAATCTCCGCAAATGGATGTTAAGGATAAGGTTGTCATCATCACCGGGGCCAGCTCGGGTATAGGACTGGCGACGGCAAGACTGCTTGCCAGGCATAGGGCAAAGGTCGCCCTTGCCGCGCGCTCAAGAGATAGGCTGAATCAACTTGCCGCAGAGCTGTCGAGCTCTTTCGCTATTCCAACCGACATGACATCAGAAGAAGATGTCAGGAACATGGTTGAGAAGGTGCTGCAGCATTTCGGGAGGATAGACATCCTCATCAATAACGCTGGCAGAGGGTACGACGCTCCGCTTGAGGAAATCGATATCGACAAATACCGTCAGCTTTTTGAGCTGGACGTAGTGGGACCGTTGATCGCCATGCAGTTGGTGATACCAACTATGAGAAAGCAGGGCGGCGGGATGATTGTGAATATTAGCTCTGGGACGTCACTCATGTATCTGCCCAACATGAGCGCGTACTCGTCTGTAAAGCGAGCACTGAATTCGATGACGCTGACTGCCAGAGAGGAATTGGCGAAAGACAATATCATCGTCAGCGTGGTGTATCCCTACATGACTCTCACCGACCTTGACAAGAACATGTTTGGAGCTGAGGGTGGCGACTTTGAACCGTTTGAGGGAGAGCCCGACGCCAACCTTCCTCCTCCTGACCCACCCGAATACGTTGCGGCAAGAATACTGGAGGTAATTGAGACGGAAGAAGCCGAACAGTACGCCCACGATTGGATGAAAGACCTTGGCTGACAATTGACTCCAGCCACGACCTGCAACCGCTTCCTTGGTCGCCGACCGCCCGTGAAACGAGCAGCGGCCTACCAGGCGGGATCGCTTACCTAGCTCTTGGCTAGAAGCAGTCTCCTTATGCCTCTCAAGGAAATGCCCGAGGTAGACATCACGCCGATATCCCGCCGCTGAAATAGCACGGCGGCAAGGGCCATCGAAAGCGTCGCGACTGAGAGAAGGACTACCGCATCAAGCCAGGAAAGCCCCTTGGTAAGCACTTCGGCAGCATCCAAATACGTAAACAGAGAGAAGGTACGGACGGGATCGAGCTGGTCAACGACTTGACCCAGCGAGTTCACGAAGTAGCTGGCCACCGCCAGGATGGTCAAGGCCGCCACCGCGTGTCGCCTGGCTGGGAAAAGGGCACCGGCGGCAAGAGCGACCCCGGCAAAGGCTGCCGTCAGGGGAATCAGCATGACATCTGCCAGGAGCAGGCGCCCCAGCGAAATATCGATGCCGCCAGTTGCGTAGCCTATGAGGAAGCCCACCACAGTCAGCGCTACGATTGCGACGATCCCCACAACTGTCGCGAGCGCCTTCTCCAGAAATAGGCGTGTGCGGCTAATAGGACAGGCAAGCAGCAAGTCCAGCGTGCCGGCGGACTCCTCACCTGCCAGAACGCCCGTTCCCTCCACAATGGCGTAGATGACCATCAATGCCGGGATCCAAGAGAAGAACTCGGTCGACACAAATCCCGCCGGCGTCGTCAGATCAATCTCGCCGAATAGCGCCTTGAGAGCCGGAGGGACCTCGAAGTTCGCCAGTGCGGTGCGGTATGCGGGGTAGAGACCGAGAACATAGGCACCCATAGCGCCACCACCGACACCGAAGCCCAGAACCATCCACCGCTGGTCGCGCAACGTCTTCAGAAAGACGCTAGGCCAGGACACTCTCTCCCTCCCTAAGCCCGCTGCCCTTTCGTGGGCTCTTCATAGTAGGCGAGAAACACGTCTTCCAACGTTGGCTGCTCGGTGTGAAGACCCACGACAGTTGACCGAGCTGCACGCTTGACAACCTCGTCCAGGTTGCGCCGCACGTGCATCCTTACGGTCGAATCACGCACGCTTACCACCTCGACTCCCGGCAGGTCAAACAGGTCCTCAGGCACGGGCTCGGCGAAAGTCACCTCTAGGATGGAAAAGGACCGCTGCCTGAGCTTCGCCACGTCTTCGACGGTGACCAGACGTCCCGATCGTATGATGCCAACTCGATGGCAGATCCGCTCTACTTCGGACAGGATGTGAGAGGAGAAGAAGACCGAACGGCCCTCAGCGGCGACGTCCTCCAATATGTGCAAGACTTCGTGTTGAACGAGAGGGTCGAGGCCCGCGGTGGGTTCGTCCAGTATCAGTACCTCAGGCCTGTGCATAAGTGCCTGCACGATGCCCAGCTTCTGGCGGTTTCCTTTCGAGAGGGCACGGGCTGGCTTCGACAGATCCACGTCAAGGCGCTCAACGAGCTTGTTGCGGTACACCGGATCGATCCGGTCTGACTGCAAGGAAGCGAAGAAGTTGAGGAACGCGTCGCCATTCATCCCCTCGTACAGGTTCAGGTCGCCCGGCAGATATCCGGTACGGCGGCGCGTCTCCAGGGATTGCCTCTGGCAGTCGAAGCCCATGATGGCGGCTCGCCCAGCCGTGGGTCGGATCAAGTCGAGAAGCAGCCGAATCGTGGTCGTCTTGCCGGCGCCGTTCGGGCCCAGGAATCCAAATATCTCGCCCACCTCGACGCGCAGGCTCAGACTGTCAAGCGCACGCACCTCGCTGTAGTCGCGCGTCAGTCCGAAGGTCTCGATGGCTCCGCTACTCATTTCGGACAGACTCGTTTGACAGCAGCTGGCGTTCCTCTTCCATCCCGGCCTGGAGGGTTCCAGTATCACATCCGCCTGTTCGCAGGTCAAACAGTCGCTCGCTCGTGTCGGTGGTCTGGCTAGAGCAAGATGGCGGTGTGACAGTAGAGGGAGCGCTACCTCTCAGCGCCGACGCTGAGATAGTTGCACGCTCTTCCCCTCCGTCTTGATGGAGGGCGCTACGATGAGCTCCACGCTGTGGAACTCGTGGATGGTCTGGGCCCCGCACATCCCCATGGCGGTGCGGATGGCCCCCACCAGGTTCTCCGTGCCGTCGGTGCGAGAGGTGGGGCCGAAGAGCACACGCTCCAGGGTGGTGTTCACGCCAACATGAATACGGGTGCCACGCGGAAGCTGCGAGTGGCCGGTGGACATCCCCCATGAGTAGCCCTTGCCGGGCGCCTCCTGCGTGCCGGCGAAGATCGAGCCGAGCATCACGGCATCGGCGCCGGCCGCCAGGGCCTTGCAGACGTCGCCGCCGGTGCGCATGCCGCCGTCGGTGATGACGGCCACATAGCGGCCCGTCTCCTGATAGTGCTGGTCGCGGGCGGCGGCGCACTCGATGGTGGCTGTCACCTGCGGCACGCCCACGCCCAGCACCTCGCGAGTGGTGCAAATGGCGCCCGGGCCTACGCCCACCAGCACGCCCGCGATCCCTGTCTCCATCAGCTCCTTGCAGGCGCGATAGGTGACGGTGTTGCCCACCAGCACCGGCACGGGCAGTTGCTGGCAAAGCTCCGGCAGGATGAGACCGCGAATGCTGCGAGAGATGTGGCGGGCCGTGGTCACGGTCGCCTTGGCCACGAAGATGTCGGCGCCGGCCTCCACCGCCGCTGGCGCCAGGCGCTTGGTGCTGGCGGGGGTAGCGGAAACGGCGCACACCGCCCCCGCCGCCTTGATCTCGCCGATCCGCTCGCCGATGAGGTCCTGCCGGATGGGCTGAGAGTAGACCTTCTGGATGACGGCAGTGGCATCCTCATCGCTGGCCGAGATGATCTCCGCCAGGGCAGCATCGGGGTCGCTGTAGCGGGTCTGGAGGCCCTCCAGGTTGAGGAGCGCCAGGCCGCCCATCTGGTGGAACATGACAGCGAAGCGGGGGTCGACCACGGCATCAAGGTCGGCGGCCAGAACGGGCATGGCGAACCGGAAGCGATCGAGGGCGAAAGAGGCATCGATCAGTTCGGGGTTGACGGTCGCTTCGCCGGGAACGATGGCCACATCGTCGAATCCATAGGCCGGCCGTAGCTCCTTGAGATGTGGCACGATCATCGCCCTGTCACTCCCCTGTGCTGGTTCCCCTGGCCTCGATTATTGGCCAAAATATATCAGAGGCCCCAAGTCCGGTCAACAAGAATTCCGTCTGGAAAAGCGTTAAAATTGTGAAAAGAGATAAGCAGCTAGATCTTAGGCGTTCGTCCGGTAACTATCCCTTGACTGTATAGGCATCTTCAGGGCTACCTAAATGAGTATGCTTGGCGGTACAACCGCCGGAATGATGGTCAGGCGCAGTTTGAGGCGCTACTTCTTCGGTCTGCGCGGAGTTGAGGGTTTGACCTTCGCGGCCTTCTTGAGGTCGCGGAGAACGTCCTCGCGCTGCGGGACGGGGATTTCGTGGCCCTTCGGCGTCTTTTGCGTAGCCTCTTTGTCCTTGCTCATGGGTCGATGATATCACCAACATCGCGTCCCTGTATGGGTTTTCGTCCAGCCTTCCGCAACTTCTCGTCCATTGCCGCCCGTCTTTGTGCATCTTTGGTAGGCGTGACGATGAAATAGTCGAAGAGCCGGTCAACAACATCTAGCGTCCATTCGGCCTCTTCGTGATGCACCTCGACGATCTCGCCTGATTCCCGATCCTTCTTAGTGTGCGCCGAAAAATCACCTATTTCCCGCAGGTAGTGCAGATTCTCTTTCTGATTCGAGGGGTGGGCAGGGTCCGCAAGGAATTTGTCGATTTGTGCCGCAAGAGTGTACTCCTGATAGCCGCCGTAATCCGCAAGTAGATCAGCAAGAATGCGGCGTGACAAAACCGCCGACATACGTGGACTGTCGTCCAGAATGAGGGAGGCTTCCACGTAATCTTTCCGCATGGCCTCCGGCACTAAGGCATCCACGGGCCGCGTCGCACGACGTTGTGGAACCGCAATCCAAACCTTTTCGTTTTCATGAGGGAGCGGCGTGTCAACGACTGATTTCCCTGCTTCCCGATGCCGAGTATCGTACTCGTATTCAGTAGCCCTGACTATGATCCCCCCGCATTTGGGATTAGTGTTCGGGCACTGCATCCATTCCAGCATAACGACATGCCCATGCACATAATATTCATCGAGAAAGGTGATGCCTGGAACTGGATCAGAACGGGGCGAGCCGTCGACTTCGTGAACCGAATAGAGTGGAAGCCATCTTTCGGCAATCGGAACGTTGCAGTACGGGCAGATCAATGAACTCTCCGCTCGTTTCCGGTAAAATATGGAACAGGCGATCTGCAGAATCCGCAACGCTGGGTTAACGGCTAGTTCTGCAACCGGCCATATTATATCATTCCGGGCATCGGCGTTCGCATCGCGCCTTATCCCAGCCACGAGGCACCTCTACAGTCAAGGGATAGTTGCCGTTCGTCCTATAATGAAGCGACGATCGTAAGGAGCGCCATGCCAACTCTGTACCTAGTGGCCACACCCATAGGCAACCTGGAGGACATTACCCTGCGCGCCCTGCGTGTCCTGCAGGAGGTCTCGCTCATCGCCGCCGAGGATACCCGCACCACCCGCAAGCTCCTCAGCCACTACGGGATCAAGGCTCGCCTCACCAGCTACCACGAGCACAATAAGGGGGCCAAGATCCCCTACATCCTGGCTGCCCTCCAAGGCGGCGACGTGGCCCTGGTCTCCGAGGCAGGGACGCCAGGGCTGAGCGACCCCGGCTACGACCTGGTGGCAGCGGCGGCAGAGGCCGGCGTGCCGGTGGCGGCCGTGCCCGGCCCCTCGGCGGTGGTGGCTGCCCTGGCCGTCTCCGGCCTGCCCACCCGTCAGTTCACCTACGTTGGCTTCCTGCCGCGGCGGCAGGGCGAGCGCCGTCGCCTGCTCTCTGCGCTGGCCCCCCAGCTTCAGACCATCGTCGCCCTGGAATCGCCCCATCGCCTGCTGGCCACCCTCGCTGACCTGCTGGCCGTCCTGAGCGACCGCCGCATCGCCGTCTGCCGCGAGCTCACCAAGCTGCACGAGGAGGTGTTTCGCGGCGCCATCAGCGAGGCCATCGCCTACTTCCGGGAGCCTCGCGGCGAGTTCACCCTGGTGCTGGCAGGGGCGTCCGAGCCCGCTGAGGCCGTCGAGCCCACAGAGGCTGTCCTGGCAGAGCTGCGCCAGCTACGCCAGCAGGGCGTGGCTCCCCGCCAGGCGGTGACCCAGGTGGCCCAGCGATTCGGCCTGCCGCGGCGGCAGGTATACCGCCTCTGGCTGCAGCTATAGTGAGAGCCTGGGCAGTGACGCCCACCTATGCTAAAATTGCGGCGAAATCGCGGTTGCCAGACGGCGGGCAGGAGGAGAGTCTTGGCGGAGAAGATCTTTATCGGTGTAGCGTGGCCGTATGCCAACGGCTCGTTGCACCTGGGACAGATCGTCAGCTCCCAGCTTCCGGCCGACATCCTTGCGCGCTACCACCGCGCCAAGGGCAACCGTGTTCTCATGGTCTCGGGTAGCGACCAGCACGGCACCCCCATAACCGTCCGCGCCGAGCAGGAGGGCCGCTCGCCCCAGGAAGTGGCCGCCCAGTTCCACCAGGAGTTCCTGGAC
>Ga0315289_10006828_pt1 | contig 16721 bp, 21 predicted proteins | sample YL17G11_40_MG_FD_203452 | JGI IMG/M metagenome (GOLD analysis project Ga0315289, IMG submission 203452) | Sediment microbial communities from Yellowstone Lake, YNP, Wyoming, USA - YL17G11_40 | ecosystem: Environmental > Aquatic > Freshwater > Lake > Sediment | place: USA: Wyoming | collected... | reverse complement strand
GCCTAGAGCTCACTACAAGAGACGGCCTGCTGGTTTATTGAAGAGATAAATGGGACAAGAGAGAGAGATCGTGAGTAAAAAAGGAGAGACCAAGGAGCACATCGCTGAGTCGAGCAAAGCACGATGAAACGACTCGTGATGGCTCGCCTCCTCTCCGCCCCCGCAAACCCGAACAGTCTCTGCCCTCGCTCACCGCGATCTGTGAGAGGAGCCTCACGGGAGACTTTGCAGAGTGGTGTCGCTGTCGGAGAGAGAGAAGGAAGGGAAAGAGAAGGAGAGAGAGAGAGAGGCTATTTGACTTGCGCGGGGAGGTTTTGTGTTTCGTCAGCGTCTCCGTCGAGAGAGTCACAGTTTTTTCCGTTCGCAGTTCTTTCCCCCCCCCCAAAGCGCCCCCACCCGCGCAAATCTTCTAATAGACTCATCCGGCCTCGTCCAGCGCGCCCTCGAGCCTCCTCGTCGCCGCCGCAGTCGCAGTCGCATCCTCCTCCTCTTCGCGTGGCCGTTTGCTCCCCGCCGCCGTCGCAGCAGCCGCCGAGGACGCTCCGCCGCCGCCGCCGCCGCCGCCGAGGTCGAGCTTCCTCACGGGGCCGGTCATCCCGGTCTCCGTCTCCGAGGAGGGGACGCGGCTGCGGGCGGTGGCCTTGGCCGTCGCCGCTCCTCCCGAGGTTTCCGCTGCTTTCGCCATCGCCGCCGTCTCTGTCGCCGCAGCCGCCGCCGCCGCTGTGCCTCCTCCTCCGCCTCGGCCTCCAACCCCTCCGCCTCCGACTCCCCCGCCTCCTCCCCCGCCGAGCAGCGGGTTGGCCCCGCGCCCGGGAGGCTTCGGCAGCGTCCCCGCGGCCGACGCCGGCTCCCCGCGCGAGAACCACGGGTGCCGCAGCGCCTCCTCGCAGCTTATCCGCTCCCGCGGGTCGAGCGTCACCATCCTGCCCAGCAGGTCGAGCGCGTCCGCGGGCGTCCCGGCGGGGAAGAGCGGCGCGAGCGACGCCGGGCGCGGGCGGGGCGCGAAGTCGACGTAGCCCGGGAGCGCCGCCGCGGCCCCCGGCCACCCGCCCCGCGGCGGCGTGCCTAGCGCGTTGAAGATGAGGCCCAGCTGCGAGAGGTCCGACGAGCCCGGCAGCCAAGGCCGGCGCAGCAGCAGCTCCGCGAGCACGCAGCCCGCGGCCCAGACGTCGACCGCCTCGGAGTAGAGGGTCGAGCCGAAGAGGAGCTCCGGGGCGCGGTACCAGTGGGCGAAGACGGCGTTGGTGAGCGGGCGGGAGGGGAGAGTGTCCGCGCCCTCGAGGGGCGCGTTGGCGGTCGGGGGAGCGCCGCCGCCGCCGTGCTCGCCGCCGCCGCCGTCCCCTCCTCGCTCCGTGCTCTTGTCCTCCTCCCCTCGTTCCTCCTCCTCCTCCTCCTCCTCCCGGACCTCTTCCTCGAACCCGCCGCACGGGCTCCCGCACGCCCTCGGCCCTCGCGCGAGCCCGAAGTCCGCCAGCTTCACGGCGCCGCCCCTCGAAAGCAGCACGTTGTCGGGCTTGACGTCTCGGTGGAGGATGCCCGCGGCGTGGCAGGCGGCCAGGGCCGTCAGCAGGGCCTTGACGTAGGCCTTGACGTCCCCGGCCCCGAGCACGATGCGGCGGTCGTGCGCCAGGGCGGCCAGGTCCGAATCCATAAACTCGAAGACCAGGCAGACGCCGCCGCCGCTCCTGTTCTTGTGGGAGAAGGCGTCGAGGAGCTCCAGGACGTTTGGGTGCCCCCGGAGCTCGCGGAGGAGCTTGACCTCGCGCAGGGCGGTGACGGACACTCCCTCGCTGGCGTTGGCGACGCGGATCTTCTTGATGGCGACGAAGCGGCCGGTCTTTTGAGTTGAAGGTTTTTTTTGAGTTGAGTTGAGAGGGACGCGGGTCGAGGTTGAGTTTTTCTTTCTCGATCTCCACCTCGTCGCATTCGCTCTTCTTCTACTTTCAATCCCCCCCCCTTGATACCTCTTTGTGCACCGCCTTGTACACGACGCCAAAAGTGCCCTGGCCCAGGGTCTCTCCTTTTTCGTAGGCGTCCATTTTTTTGGGGGCGAAACAAACAAACAAAAGAAAAGTTTCCCTTCCTTTGATCGAGAATCGAAAGGCGAAATAAGTGAGTTTTCCCCCCCCCCCTCGACCTCTCCTGTTTTTCTTTTTGTCGTTTTTTGCAAAAAGGAGGTGGCACGTCTCCGGATCTCTCTCCCTCTCACCCTCAACTAATCACGAAGGAAGCAAGAGGCGAATCTATCAAAAAAAGGGGGCATCTAGGCATATCGAAATAAAGACAATTCTCATGCTGTTTTTCTCTCTCTCCCGGAAGGAAAAGAAAAAAAACATCTTCCTCAAGCGAGGCTGACGACGAGCGTCGTGATCGACTCGGGCGCGAGCCTCACGTCGAACTTCCCGCCCCAGCCCTCGGCCAGGCCGATCTCGCCCGCGTCGGCCCTGTTCTCGCTCGACGAAGTCCTCCACGCCTTGACGGTCCCGGCGGAAGAGGGGCCGGCGCCGAGGAAGGAGGAGACGTCCAGGGCCGCGGCGGCCTCTTCCTTGTCGACGTTGGTCATCACCACGACGAGGTCCGTCGCGCGCTCGCCGTCCCGCCGCCCGCCGCCGCCCCTCCTCGGCTGCAGGGCCACTACGGTGTCGGCCGCCCTGGGGCTCGCCACGATCGTCGCCCCGCTCCCGATGCTCTTGGAGAACTGCGCGAGCGCCCAGAACTGCTTCCCCGTCCGCAGGCCCGAGCCGCCGTTCGCGAAGCTGAGCTGCGCCAGGCCCCACCAGGGCGTGGGCGGCTTGCCGTCGAGGTCCTCGACCGCCTGCCAGTAGACCCACGCCTGCGCGCCCATCGTGTTCAGGTCCGCGGCGATCTGCGTCCCCATCGAGAGCGCGTCGGGCATCTCCCAGGGAGGCGCCGCCCCGGCCCCGTACTCGGACTGCCAGAGTCTCTTTTGCGCCTCTTTGGCCTTTTCCAAGAGCCTGGCGCGAGGGTAGGAGGGCCCCCAGTAGGTGTGCGTGTTGACCTGGGAGATCGCGCTCAGGGCCTCGGGCGTCCAGGACCGCAGGGACTCCTCGGCCGAGGCGATGCAGGTCTCGTCCGAGGCAGAAAGCTCGATGATCTTCTCGAGGCCCCTCTTTCGAAGTTCGGAGCTCATCACGGGTAAAAAGGACGACTGCGACGAGCGGTCGAAGTGGCACCCCTCCTGGGCGTTGCCCGCGTACCAGTAATTAGTCATCGGCTCGTTGAAGGCGTCCAGGGTCCTATTGTTGTTTTAGATTCAGTAAAAGATTTTTTTTTTAACGGAGAAAGTCGAGAAAGGGGAAGGTGTTCCTGTCGTCGCTCTTTTTGACCAAGGAAAAGAAAAAGTTTGAAAAAAGGGGAAAAATTTTCCGACTCTTACCTGAAAGTGACGTTGTGCTCTTTCCTGTAGAAGGAGACCACCTCTGCCAGGTAGGAGGCAAAGGCCTTTTTTTTTTTTTTTTTTTGGAAAATACGGAGAGAGAAGAGAAGGAGGAGAAGAGCTGAGTTTTTTTTTCTATTCTCCCCCCCTCTTTCAAAAACCTAAAAAAAAACTCTCCGCCTAAGGGGCAAAAAAAAAACCTTCTCCTTCTTCCCTCACCTCGTAGTTCTTCGACGGAAGGTTGTCGTCGTTGGCGTCCCAGTTCCCCGACGCGTACCCGGACTTGGTCATGAAACAGGGCGGCGAGTTGGAAAACGCCTCGAAGACGGTCGCGCCGCGCTCCTTCGCGGCGAGCAGCGTCCACCGCTGCCCGGCGTCGACGGACCAGTCGTACGTCTTCCAGTCGGGCTTCAGAAACGACGGAACAGCTCCTCCGGGGCGCATGTCCGACTTTCCGGGGCAGTCCCAGCCCGAGCCTCCGATGTTGTATCTTGATGGGGGGAAGAGGTTTTTTTTTCGAAGAGGGGGAGAACGAGGGGAGGGAGGGGAAAGAGGGTGAGGAGTTTTTCCCCCTTCACCTTGTCCTCTCTCGAAAACCTCGACCCCCCCCCCGAAGAAAAAAGCGAAAAGCGAAAAAAGCAAAAAACCGAAAAGAACTCACCGCACGACCTCGAGCCCCAGGCCCTTGCTCGCGTCGAACATCAGGTCCGCGACCTTGTTGCGCACCGACTCGGCAAACGAGCCCACCACGAGGGCCCACCAGGCCAACGAGGTCCCAAAGCCCTCGAAGGCCTGCCTCTCCGCCGCCGCGTCGACCGTCAGCCTCCAGATCCTCTTCGACCCGCTCGCGTCGCCCCTCGGGCCCGGAGAGGGGGCCGGGGAGGGGGGGTTCCTCCTGCCCCTGCCTCGAGTTGAAGAAGAAGAGGGCGCCGGGGCGTTCGAAGGAGGAGGGAGGGAAGCCAGGAGGGCGCCCGTCGCCTCCCCGGGGGCGGTGAGCGTGGCCTTGCCCGAGAGCGCCGGCGGCGTCGCGGCCTCGGCCCTCGCCGGTGGCGAGCCGGGGAAGGCCCCCGAGGGCGCGAGCCGGGCGAGGCGGGAGCCCGGGACGAGCCCCTTGTAGGACCGGTAGGCGTCCTGGGACTCGCGGGCGAGCGACGAAGAGGAGCCGCTGCCGCTGCTGCTCTCTGCCGCCGCAGAGGCCCCGGGCGCGGGGAGCGGGCCCGGGGCTTCGGCTTCGGCTTCGGCGGCGTCGGCGACTTCGGGGCCGACCTTCTTTCCCCCGTCCGATAACGACGGCGAGACGGCGGCGCGGATGCGCAGCAGGGCGTCGACAGTTGCGGCGTCGATAGCCGCCGCAGCGGCTGCGATCGCGACAGAGGTCGGGTCGAGGGGGGCCGCCTCGAGGGATGAGGAAGAGGGGGACGGAGAAGGGGGGGCTTCTTCTTCGGCGGCGGCAGTGGCGGCGGCCGTGGGAGCGGCGGCGGCAAAGGTCGCGGCCTCGTTCTCGGAGGAGGAGGGAGCCCCATCAGCAGCAGCGGCGGCGGCGACGAAGGCGAACGCGCAGAGGGCCAGAACGGCCGCGGCCCATTTCAGGGAGCGCTGGAGCATGGCTGCTGTGTTTTTGAGAGAAGACAGGAGAAAAAATGAGAGAGAGAAGGTCGAGGTTGAGGTCGAAAAAAATTGAATGAAAGCGAAAAAAACAGCAAGATGCTTTTCCTCTCTCGTCGAGGGAAGCTCGCCTCGACGTAATGCCCAGCCCTTCTGCTGCGGACACGCTCCGGAGGCGCACGATATCGCCGCGCAAACGAGGACGACAGCAATGAGAATGGTCCGGACGAGGAGGAAGGAGGCGCGCGAGAGAAGGAATCGACAGCTGAGGCGCAGCACAAGCGGCGACGCTCAATCGCCAACGAAAAAAACCGGATTGACATTGCGCCTTTCAAGCTCATGCACGCGCCTCGAGCTCAATCGCGCGTGGAACGGACCTGGCGCGTAGGGTTTTTCCTCTCGGCGGGACGCGGGGCGTGCGAGCGCCGAACCAGAGGGGAAAGAGAGAGAAATTATAACGCCACTCTCGTCAAAGAGAAATGAAAATGAACAGTTTTTTTTCAGTGCAGGCTGCGGCTTCTCTCTCTCCTCTCTCTGTCTTCTTTTCACTTCTTCCCTTTCCCCTTCTCCTTCCCCTCCTTCTCCTTCTCATGCTTCGCCTCCTGAACAGCAGCAGCACTAGGGCGACCCATCCTCACGTCCTCCTCCTCGCAGAACAGCGAACCCAGCGCCGCCAAGCGCGGGACGGCGTCCACGTCGGCGCGCGTCGCGGCCGCGAGCTGCCGCGCCCGCTGCTGCCTCGGGAAGCCGGCGTCGCCGCCGCCCGCTCCTCCCGCTCGGTCCCTCCCCCCCCCCCCGGGGAAGAAAGAGCGCTCCGAGGGGCCGCCGCCTCCGAAATGGATCGAGGCGTAGGCCTCGAAGGCCTCGTCGTCGTAGACCTGGGTTTGTTTTTCGTTTGTTTTTGTTGAACGAGTTTTCAGTGAGAGGCCGAGGTCGAGAAGTGAAAAGCGATCGAGGTTGCTTCATCGTCTCTCTCTCTCTCGCCTCTGCCGGGCCTTTTGTACTCTCTCTCTCTTTCTCTCTCTCTCTCGCCAGAGCCGGCACGCAGGCGAGGCGAAGTACTCACTTCCTCGAAGTCTTCGAGGGGCTCGGTGACGGGCTCCATGACTTGCGCGCACGACCAAGAGAGGGGGGACGTGTTTTCTTCCGATTGTTTTTCTTCGATGATCTTTTCTTCCGATTTTTGACAAAATTCTTCTCAGAATCTAGTTTTTTTCCTCCTCTTTCTTCCCTCCAGCGCCGCTGCCGCCGCCGCCTCCACCCGCCGCCCTCCACGCGCTCTCCGGCAGCGCCTCCAGCCTCGGCAGCTCCCTTGCGTACCACCCGGCTCCGGCGACGGCCCCAGCCAGCACGGCGGCGGTGGACACCCTGCCGAGCCCGAAGGCGTCGACGCCCCAGAGGACGAGGCCCTTCGGCAGCGTGATCCCGAGGTTGGCGACCGAGTTGAGCAGCGTCAGGTCCGACCCCCCGAACCTCGGGTCGGCCACGCGCGCGAAGACCGCGCCCATGCAGGTGAACTGCAGGGTCGCCGAGAAGGCCGTGAGGAGGCCCGCGAGCGCCAGCGCCGCGAAGCGCGCCTGGGACAGGCAGGGGGAGGAGGAGGAAGAGGAGGAGGAAGGAGAGAGGGGACACGAGGTCGGCCGCGTCGTGACGACGAGCGCCGTCGTCGCGAGCGCCGCCGCGAGGCGCAGCCAGTAGCCCCTGACCCACGCGCCAGAGGCGCCCCCCCCTCCTCTTTTCCCGCTGCTGCTGCTGCTGCTGCTCCCTCCCCCTCCGGCGGCCCTGCCCGCCAGGAACGCAGCGAGCGCCTCGGCGGGCAGCTGCAGCAGCACCAGCGCGGCCAGCGCCCGCCGCGGCACGCCCCGCTCGGAGAGCGCGAGCGCCGCCGCGGCCTCGGCAGGCAGGATCGCGAGGCGGCAGGTGAGCAGGAGGGCGCAGAGCCGCCGCACTGCGGGGAGACGGGCGACGGCGGCGAGGCGGCGGTAGGCGAGGGCGATCTCCGAGAGGGGAGGGACGGGCCGCGGCCCCGGCCCCGGGCCGCCCGCTCGTGCTCCGGCGGCGCGCGCCGCCGCGGCCGCGGCCGCCGTTGCTTCCGCCTCGCCGCCCCCTCCCTCTCCTCGCTCCTCCTCCTCCTCCTCCGTCCTCTTCTTCTCGGGGACGCACGCGGCCACGAACAGCGTCACGGCGAGGTATGCCCAGCCCCAGAACAGGAGATAGCTGCCGAGGGACCAGAGCGCGGGGGAAGCGGGAGCGGCGGAGGAGCCCGAGGAGGAAGAGGAGGGGGAGGAGAGGGAGGAGGAGCGCGGGGCGAGGCCGGCGAGAGCCCGCCGGGCGCGGGCGACGAGCGCCGCAACTCCCGCGACCTCCTCCCTGCGCCTCCTGAAGACCCACCGGGCGCAGAAGCCCGGGTCTCCCAGGGCCAGCAGCGCCGCAGACGACGCGAAGAAGCCCAGGTTGGTCCCGACCGTCTGGCAGGTCGAGGCCCACCCCACTCTCTCTCTGCTGAGCAGCGTCAGCGCCCAGCCGTCGACGGCGATGTCCTGAGTCGCCGCGAGCAGCACGAGCGCGAAGAAGAACAGGGTCGCGGCCGGGACGTCACCGCGGGAGACGGCCCGCGCCGCGCCGGGCCCGAAGATCAGAAGGAGTGCCGAGGTGAGGAGCTGCACGGGGACTATCCAGGACTTTCGGGGGGAGTCGGCGAAGAGGTAGAAGAAGGGAGAGGAGGAAGAGCCTGCTCCTTCCTCGCCTCCTCCTCTCGCGCTCGCTGCTGCTGCTCCGCTCCTGCTCCCGCTCCCCTTGGTGCTGGCCCTGCTTCTGCCGCGCATGCTGCTCGTGCTTTCCTTCGCGCTGCTGCTGCCACCACCAAAGAAGAAGAGTCTCCGCAGAGGACCCCCCCCGAGGCCCCTCTCGAAGGCGGCAGCGATGGCAAAAAGGGGCGCTCCCAAGAAGATTAAGAGTTTCCTCGGCAAAGGAACGGAAAGCGTCGTCGCGTCGACGATCGGGGACCACGCCAGCTTGGCAGCGTAGGGCCAGGCCGCGGTGGAGAAGGCGCCGACCGCGGAGAGGGAAGCGGCGTCGCGGAGGAGAAAGGGGCTATGATTTTTTTTTGTCCGGCGTCAGAAAGAAAAAGGTCGAAGGATGGCGAGAGAGAAAGAAAAAGAGAAAAACATGGGAAGAGAAACTCACACGCTCCCCATCGTGAGTCCGAGAGGAATGCCCTGGATGGCGTAGAGGAGCGTCAGGAGGGCCATGGCCGGGAGCTCGTCGCGGAGAGGCAGCAGGAGGGGCTGCGGTTTTTTTTTTTGAGTTTTTGAGGAGGTCGAGGTCGTCGTCGTCGTCGTCGTCGTCGAATCTTTCCAATCTAGTCTCTCCCGTTTTCCGAAGAAACCATCCGCCCTCTCGGAAAAGCAATCTATCAACCCAGCTGCATGGATCGATCGGGAGAAGAAGAAGAGCAGCAGTCCTCTACGCTGATGCCTCACGGAGCAAAAAAAAGATGAACGCACCTCGTCCGCATTGCCGTCGCCGGACCTCCTCCTCGATGGCGCGGCCACGGCCGAGACCGATCGCCGCTTTGACAAGGATGACGGTGTTGTCCTCGTCGTCGCCGTCGTCGAAGCAGCAGCCCGAGGGCGGCTTCTCCCTCTGATTTCGTCGCCTGGAGATGAAGATAGCGGAGCTGTCCCACCGCCGTTGGCTCGAACCGCGCTGCTGCGCGAGGAGCGACGCCGAGGCTCCGCCATTTGTTCAGTTCGTTTTCCCCCTTTTTTTCTGTAAGTCGAATTCTTCGAAGAGTGATCGGTTCCTTCTCTCTCTCCGACCCCTTTCTCCCTTTTTTCCCGTTTCGAAAGAAACAATTCTAGTTTACAAAAGCAGCAAAAGACAGCCGCCCAGCGACGCGCGCGAGGCGCGCGTCCTCCTCAGAGAGAAGACCCGTGGCATTTCTCCTAGGCGGACACGGGCCCCCGCGGCCCGCCCCCCTTCTTCTTGTCGTCGCCGCCGAGCCAGCCCGGGAGCGCCGCCGCCTCTTCCCCGCCGCCGGTGCCGCCGCTCCGCAGCAGCGCCCCGCGCAGCGCCCTCGCGATGCCCCCTCCCGCCGCTGCCCCGCCGTACCTCCCGTCGACCCCGTGCAGCACGCGCTCCAGCGCAGCGTCCAAGTCGATGGAAGCCACGGCGGTCGCGCCGCGGCGCAGGGCCAGCAGCGCCGCGTCGTTGGCGACGTCCGCGAGCTGCGCGCCGCTCAGGCCCGCGCCGGCCCTCGCCAGCCTCGAGGCCTCGGCGGGCAGCGCCCCGGCCCCCCCTTCGAGCCTGACCTTGGCCAGGTGCACGCCCAGGACCGCGGCGCGGCCGGCCTCGTCCGGCAGGGGCACCGCGACGCGGCGCGAGAGCCGCCCCGGCCTCACCAGGGCCGGGTCGAGCACCTCTGGCCGGTTGGTCGCCGCGAGCAGCAGCACGCCCGTCGCCGACGAGGGCGCCGCCGCAGCGAGGGGCGCGAGGGCGCCCGGGGCGCGCGGGGCGGTCGCGCCCGCGGCCGCGGCGCCGGGCCTGATCCCGACCGCGGAGTCGAAGCCGTCCATCTCCGTGAGCAGCTGGTTCAGGGTCTGGTCCCGCTCGTCGTTGCCGCCGCCGCCGCCGAAGCCGCCGCCGCCGCGGCGGCCGCCGACCGCGTCGAGCTCGTCGATGAAGACGACGCAGGGGGCGGCGCGCCTCGCGTCGGCGAAGAGCTGGCGGACGCGGGCGGCCCCGCGGCCGACGTAGAGCTCGACGAACTCCGAGGCAGAGACTGCGAAGAAGGGGACTCCTGTTGTCGTGGAAGATGAGCGCGTGAAGAGAGGGCAGAGTTTTTTTTTTTTTTTGTGGTTTTGGGGTGAGATTTTCGGATTTCTCAGCGTGCTGCCTAAAGGAGTTTTTCCCCCCATTTTCTTTCTCTCGAAGAAAACGTACCGGCTTCCCCTGCCACGGCCTTGGCCAGCAGCGTCTTCCCCGTTCCCGGCGGCCCATAGAGCAGGATGCCCGAGGGCGCAGACGCGCCGATCGCGGCGAAGGCCGCGGGGTCTCGCAGGGCGGCGACGGCCTCGGCGAGCTCGCGCTTGGCGCCGTCGGCTCCAGCCACGTCCGCGAAGGTGATCCTCCTATAGAATGTAGTTTAGAAAGTGACGTGTTTTTGAGGAAGGAACGAAAGAGGGGGGGAGGAAGAAGAGAAGTGTGTGAGCTCTCCGGTGTCTAATACCGCTCGACGAGCTCTATCCTCGAACGAGTCTCTCTCTCCGGGGGGGGGAAGGAAACGAAAAATCAACAACTCACCGTTGCGCCCCTCCTCCCAGCCCGCCGCCACCTCTCCCTCCGCCTCTCACACCCCCGCGGCCCCTGCCCCTGCTCCCAAACCCTCCAGCTCCAGCGCCGCCGCCGCCCCCGCGCCCGCTGACTGCCCTTGACATCAGGAGCAGCAGCGGCGCGAGGGGGAGCCACAGCATCAGGCACTGGGCGAGCACGCGCGCCGCGACGGCGCCGGGGTCCTCGCCCGCCGCCGCGAACTCGACGCCGTTCGCCTGCAGCAGGGGCACGAGCGTGGCGGAGTCGCCCGGGAGGCGCGCCGTGGCCAGGGTCTGCGGCCTGCGGGAGGAAGAGAGCGCGAAGACCGGCTTCTGAACCTCCTGCTGCATCCTCCGCGGGAGGAGGCCAAAGAGGCGGCGCGAAGAAGAAGAAGACGACGACGACGAAGAACCCGACGAAGAAACCGAGGGCCGACCGACGACGACGTCGAAGACGACCCTCCCGGGCTCGAGCCTCGCCGCACCGACGCTGCCCGAGGCGACGAGCCTGAGGAACTGCGAGTAGGGGACCTCCGCGGCGGGCACCGCGCGGACCGCGGCGACGGCGGCGGCCGGGGAGCGCCGAGAGGAGCCCGGGGCCGAGGCTGCAGAGGGAGAGGGAGCCGCGCTCTTCTTCCCCCTCGCGGCTGCTCTCAAAGAAGGAGGAGTAGAAGAAGAAGAAGATGAAGAAGCAGATATCGCGTGCGGCGCTCTCGCTGCCCCATCAAAAAAGCTCGACCTCGCCGCCCTGCCCGCGGCCGCGCCGCCGACGGCAACGGCGACGAAGAGGGCCCCCGCCAACAGCGCCGCCGCTCGCCTCCCGAACTCGCGCCCGCCAAGCAGCGAGGCGAGGATACGGACTGCTCGGACGAAGGCCGCGGCGAGCTCGGTCGCGAGGCGGCGGAGGAGCGAGATGCGAGGGAGCTGAGGAGGTTGAGGTGTCGGCATCGGCGGTGTCGTCGTCGTTGGCTTGTTTCCTTCATCGCTCTCACCCTCGTGCTTCTCTTCGCTGCTGCTGCTCGTCGCTTTCACCTCTGTATGCTCATCGGCGGGTACTGAGCGCACCACCGAGAGGGTCTTGCTTGCCCTCTGTGACGGAAGCAGCGGCAGAGGCCGCGAGGAAGAAGGAGAGACGGCGACGAGCCGAGGGCGATGGTGGCAGAAGCGGACAGATTTCGACGAGCTCGACGCTGCCGCCAAGGGCACAGCGGCTGCTCGGGGCGCCTGCCTGCGCGCGGCCGCCACAGCCGTCGGTACGGGGCGGGCGAGCGCGGAGCTCATGACGCGTGCGTCGTGAGGAGAGCGAGAAAGATAAGGCAGCGGCGTCGGGAGTTTCTGAAGGGGAGATGCAAAAAACGAACCAGACAGCAGGAGAAAAGTTTGACTGACGTCGTGTTCGAAGTTCGGCCTACGAAGAGGAAAACTCCTCGACACAACACTCCCCTTTCACACGCGAGCTTTTCGCTCAACCTCTCTCCCTTCAAGCTCTTTCTCCCGCTCTCTCACTCTCTCTTTCTTTTTCTCCTCCGATGGGAGACGGCCAACCCGGAGACAGCGGCGCTGCCGCTGCTGCTGCAGTCGAAGCCCCGCCCGCTGCTGCCGCCGAAGCCATCGCAAAGAACGCAGAAGACCCGCTCGTCTCCGCCGCGGCTGCGTTCAAGGAAGGAGACGACGCCTACGAGGTCCGTTCTTTTTTCTCTTTTTCCCTTGTCTTTCCTCGCGATGGCGTCTCGTGAAGAGTCGCTCTTGAAATGCGCGAAGAGAAGCCCGATCGGAGGAGCAAAAGTGGGAGGAACGCGTCGAGAACGGATTCCGTGGTCGTTGGCGAAACCGATGGCAACCATCGATTTCTCGACTCTCTCATCTTTCTCTCTCCCGCTGAATCCCCTCTATCCTCTCTTTCTCTCTCATCAAAACCAACCAACAACAGGCCGGAGACTTCGAAGCTGCCGTCGAGAAGTTTGGCGCGGCCCTCGAGGCCAGGGTGCAGGTGCACGGAGGTGAGATAGATTTCGAAGCGTTCTTCTTTTTTCCGTTCTCTCTCCTAGCATTCGATTGAAGCGCGACGGACAAAAACCGGCGGCGCTCACCCTCCTTCGCCCCCTTAAAAAAAAACTCGACAACCAAACGACAACACACACTCAGAGCTCGCCCCCGAGACCGCCTCCACCTACTTCCGCTACGGCGAGGCCCTGCTGCGCGCGGCCCAGTCCGACGTGGACGTTTTCGGCGGGCGCGTGAGGGAGGCCGCCGAAGAGAGGGCCAGGGCCGAGAAGGCGGCGGCGGCGGCCGAGGAGGAGCAGGAGGAGCAGGAGGAGGAAGCCGCTGTCGCTGCCGCTGCCGCTGCCAAGGAAGAAGCACCGGCTGCTCCGATCGCTGCTGACGACAAGGGGAAAGGCAAGGCCGTGGCGAAAGCCTCCGAGGTGAAGGAGGAAGAAGAAGACGGCGCCGTCGAAGAGGCCGGAGCCTCCTCTTCCGACAACGACGACGACGGCGACGGCGACGACGACGGCGGCGAAGGAGGGGAAGAAGGCGCCGCGGCCGGAGGAGGGGACGACACCGACCTCGCCTGGCAGATGCTCGACACGGCCCGCGCGATCCTCACCCGCGTGGTCGAGGAGGGGCAGCGGGCCGCGGCCGGGGTCGGGACGAGCAGCGGCGCCGAGGCCGAGGCGGCGTCTGCGGCGGCGCCGGGCGGCGCCCGGGCGGCGGCCGAGGGGGGGGTCGTCGCGGCCGCCCTGGAGCTCTCGGACGTCCACCTCGCCCTCGGGGACGTCGCCTGCGAGCAGGAGCGCTTCGATGACGCCGAGGGGGAGTACACCGCGGCGCTGGCCGCGCTAGAGGCGGCGGGGCGAGGGGACGAGAAGGGGCGGAGAGGGTGAGGAGCACATAGGAGTGAAGTTTGGAAGTTTCTTTTCTTTCTCTACTCTTCCCCCCCCCCCCCTTGAGGAGAGAGCCCAATTGGAACTCAACCCCCTCCTCTTCCCCCCCCCCCAAAAAATCTCTAATAATTTCCACACTCCTCTCGATCAAAACAGAGGCGAGGCCCACTTCAAGCGGTGCCTCGCGGCGCAGCTCTCCGGCGCCCCTGCCGCCGCCGCAGCCGCGGCCGCCGCGGCGACGAAATGCGTCGAGGCCGCCCTCGCCGCCGAGCACGCCGCGGGGAAGACCGAGGCGCAGCTCGAGGGGCTCTCTGCGGTCCTCGCGGAGCTCAGAGAAAAGGCGCTGGAGCTCGCTCCCGCGGCCAAGGAGGTCGAGGAGATGAAGGGGATGATCGCGAGCGCGCTCGGCGGGGCGCTCGGGGGCGGAGGCGGAGGGGACGCCTTTGGAGGAGGCGCGGCCAGCGGCGGCGGCGGCGGCGGCGGGGGCGCCCCGGTGCAAGACCTCGGAGTCGTCGGCCGCGGCGCCAAGCGCCTCAAGCTGGAGCCCTCTGCTGCAGCGGTCCCCGTCGGCGCTTCTGCGGGCCAGCCTCGGTCCCTGGAGAGCCTGATGGGGGCCCCCGTGGAGGTGCCCGCTGGCTTCGGAGGAGGAGGAGGGAGCGCCGCCGCCGCCGCTGCTGCCGCCGCCGCCGCGCCTGCTCCGGCCGCCGTCCCCTCTGCCGCCGCGGCGGTCTCGCTCCCTTCCTCTGACGCGCCCAAGGCTGCTGCCGCCCCCGTGCCCGCGGCCCTGCCCGCCTTCCTGCAGCCCGCGGCCGTGGCCGCTGTCTACGGAGGAGGAGGAGGGGAGGGCGCAGCTGTGGGAGCGGCGAAGGAGGAGGAGGAGGGCTCGGAGGAAGGGGGCAAGTAGAGGGGAAACTGAAGAGAGAGAAAACTTAAAAGAAGAAACGAAACTTTGGAGGAGAAGGGGGTTCATTCTCTAAAATGAGGTGATGGGCGATAACAGAGAACGAGAAAGAGGAAGAGAAATGCTTCTTCTTCCTCCTCTTCTGTTGTCGCGCTCTTCGCGGGAGAGAGAGAGAGAGAAAGAGAGGGGAGTACAAACGAAAAAAGAGAGAGAAACAAACGAATGAAACACTGGCAAGGACTTTTTTCCTTTTTGTTTTTTTTCCCCTTGTTCGATAAAAAACAAAAACACCATGGTCTCCTCGCTCCCGCGCCGCAAGGTCAAGCGCGACCACGCCAAGGCCGAGTCCGTCGTCGAGATCACGTGCCCTCCGGAGCGCCACGTTTCGACGCCGTTCTGGGAGCTCGTCGAACACGCGAAAGGTGCTTCTTGAAAGTTTTTGCTGAGAGATTTTGATGGCTTGACGGCGGCGGGGGGCACGCTGGGTCATTGTTTTTTTTTCTTGCGACGCCCTTTCGCTCCTGCCTTGTTTTCTCCGTCGTTTGCGGTTGTATCTCGCCTTTTTAGACCCGTTGCTGGCTTATAACGAGAAAGAAACTTCCGTTGACCCACGAATGGATACATTTCGCTCCTTTTCTTTCGGCCGGATCGCCGCCGAGCTGATGTTGATTGATTGGCACATGCGGGAAAAGAAACGTCTCCCTCGACCTCTCTTCCCCTGACTTTTTTTTTCTTGACCTCTCACCCCCGACCTTTTCAAAACGATCTTTCCACCCCCCACACCACCACCACCAGCCGCCGTCGGCGCCTCCCCACAGTCCTCGGACCTCTTCGACCGCGTGACCGCCGCCATCGAGGCTACGGCCACGCATGACTTCTCCGCGATCCGGTCCCGGGTCAAGCGCGACTTTGAGCTCTTCAGCCTCGCGGGCACCGGCAAGGCGCTGCCCTCGCGGCTCGACAAGGCCGCTCCCTCGGAGAAAGCTCTGGACGAGCGCGAGCAGAGGTTCCTGTCGGACTTCCACTCGCTTCTGAAGACGGCGCACTTTAAGGTGCTGAGCGCCGGAGAGTGGGAGACGGCGCAGGCAGAGAACTTCACGGTAAGGATTGTTTTTGTTTCCCTTCTTCAAACGCCTCTCTCTTTTTCTGTCTCTTTTTTTGCGCATGCAACCTCTTCTCTCTCTCCTTTCGGCTCCACCTCTTCTCTTTCTCTCTCTCCATTCGACTCAACCTCTTCTCTTTCTCTCTCTCTCTCTCTCTCTCTCTCTCTCTCTCTCTCTCTCTCTCTCCCCTTCCAAAAACTCCGCTTCAACTCAAGTTCAACTCCCCCGTCGAGGTCAACTGGGACGCCCTCGACACCAAGCTCCTCTCTTCCTTCTGGGCCCGCGGCCGCGCCCGAGAGCGCGCCGCTGCCGCGCCCGTCTCAGACCGCATCCTCATCTACCACCGCGGCGTGAAGACGGTGAAGGCCTCCGGTCGCTTCGTCGACGACAAGGTTGATCTGTTGGTCGAGTACCTACTCATCGGGCCCGCGACGAGGGCCGCGGGGCTCGTGGCCAAGGCGGTGGCGAGGGTGACAGGTGGAGGACGAAGCGGCGGCGCGGGAGGAAACGCTGTCGACGTCACGATGAGGCTGCAGCAGCTGGCCTCAGGCAACTCGTCCGCGCCCTCATCCAACGCAGAGGCAGCCGCCGCCGCGGCCGAGGCGGCGGGATCCACCTCCGAGGGCGCGTCCAGGGCCGCGAAAGAAGCCGAGGAGGCAGCGGAAGCCGAGGCAGAGGCCGAGCGACTCGCACTCTCGCACGGCGCCGCGCAGCGCGTCCGCCGCGTCACCTTCCGCCACCTCATGCCCTCTGCTCTTTCCGTTTTGAGGTCTCTTCCGAGAGTCCTGACGATCGAGGAGCCGGCCTACAAGGACGTCGTCGTCCTCTACAGGAAGAGCGTGCCCGACAAGCAGGTCCGCAAGTCCGAAAAGGACCCCGAATTCGACTACGACCCCAGGCGGGCGCGGCGCAACGTGCACGTGAAGCGGTTCGCCGACGTCCCGATGGCGGACGCGGAGATGATCTTCCCGGACAAGACCGTCTGGCTGAAGCCCCTGCTGCTGCTCCAGCTGTTCGCGACGGTCGTGGGGGGGTTCGTGGCGGCCTGGGCGGCGCTCAAGTCGAGGTCCGGGGGCGCGGAGAAGGATGAGGACCCCGCTGCCAGGGCGAAGCGCTCGCTCTCGGTCGCCGTCGCCGCGCTGTCTCTGGTCGGCGGCCGCGCCGCGCAGGTCTACTCGCAGGCGCAGGCGGCTCGCCAGACGGTCCAGGACGCCATCACGCGCAGGCTCTACGACACGACCATGGACTCGCAGGAGTCGGACGTCCTGTTCCTGTTGGACGAGATGGCCGACCAGCACGTCAAGGTGAGAAGAAGAGTTTTTTTCTTTCTCTGCCTTTTTTTTTTCCGTTTCCGAGTTTTTTTCCTTCGGTTCTCGACACCGAGAAAAAAACTCACCTTCTTTCTTTCTCTCCCTCTCTCTCTCTCTCTCTCTCTCTCTCTCTCTCTCTCTCTCTCTCTCTCTCTCTCTCACTCTCTCTCAAAAAAAAAAACTATATAAAACTCGAAAACAAAATCAATAT
>Ga0315289_10006827_pt1 | contig 16724 bp, 19 predicted proteins | sample YL17G11_40_MG_FD_203452 | JGI IMG/M metagenome (GOLD analysis project Ga0315289, IMG submission 203452) | Sediment microbial communities from Yellowstone Lake, YNP, Wyoming, USA - YL17G11_40 | ecosystem: Environmental > Aquatic > Freshwater > Lake > Sediment | place: USA: Wyoming | collected... | reverse complement strand
GACAGCATAGACATCAGCGTTGAAGTACAATAAACTCGTGTCTAGTTGGAATTAATGTAGGGCTTAAGAATGAAGCATGGTGATAAAGCATTTAGGACGAAGATGGCAAAACTGACTGATTTGGTGGACTACCAGGATGGAGCTGTGGTTAGCCGGGAGATTATAAATCAGAAGTCAGGGTCAGTAACTTTATTTGCCTTTGATGAAGGGCAGGGGCTCAGCGAGCACATGGCACCGTTTGATGCCCTGGTTTATCTTCTTGATGGCGAAGCTGAAATTACCATTTCAGGAAAACCTCTTCACTTGAAGCAGGGTGAGATGGTTATAATGCCAGCCAATCAACCCCATTCTCTAAAGGCAACTAAGAGATTCAAGATGGTACTTACCATGATAAAGGCTTAATGCCGGGAACTGCTATAACATGGAGGAAAAGACAAGGGGTAAAAAATCCAAGAAAGCTCGCCTTCATATAACAGGCATGACGTGTACTACCTGTGCTCGTACCATTGGAAAAGGTCTGTCGGAGACACATGGAGTTAAGCAAGCAAATGTCAACTTCGCTTCAGAGCAAGCTTCTGTAGAATATGACCCTAACAAAGTGAACCTGGCCCAGATTAAGGATACTATCTCCCAACTAGGCTACGGGGTAGCCACCAGGAAATCCATTTTCCCGGTGAGCGGCATGACCTGTGCTTCGTGTGTCTCCCGCGTAGAAAGTGCTTTGTCCGCTGTGCCTGGGGTGGTTTCAGTCAGCGTCAATCTAGCTTCTGAAAAGGCCACCGTGGAGTACGGTGAGGATGTGTGGGTGGCTGACCTGCAAAAAGCGGTACACGAGGCTGGCTACGAGCTTGGTCCGGAAGCGGAGACCCTGGAAGATGTGACCACATCGTCCCAGCGGGACCTCAGGACAGTAAGGAACCATTTCACAGTTGCCCTCGCCTTAGGTTTGTCGATAATGATTCTGGGCTTTATACCTGCCTTGATGATGCAGCCTTATATGCCTTATCTGCTGTGGGCATTAGCTACGCCGGTGCAGTTCTGGGTAGGCTGGCGATTCTATCGTGGCGCCTGGGGAGCGCTCAGGCACAAGACCACCGATATGAACACCTTGATAGCCGTAGGCACATCAGCTGCCTATTTTTACAGTGTAGTAGCAGCACTGTTTCCAGGCCTCTTTACCGCCGCGGGTGTAGAACCTCATCTGTACTTCGATACTTCAGCCCTGATTATTGCCCTGATTTTACTGGGTCGCTACCTGGAAACACGAGCTAAGGGGCAGACATCGGAAGCTATAAAGAGGCTAATTGGTCTAAATCCAAAGATTGCTGTGGTGGTGCGTGATGGTGAGGAAAAAGAGATTCCGGTAGAAGAAGTCCAGGTCGGCGATATTATCGTAGTACGCCCCGGAGAGCGCATACCCGTGGATGGCATAGTAAGGCAGGGATATTCCAGCGTTGATGAGTCGATGATAACCGGGGAGAGCATTCCGGTGGATAAGAAAGTGGGTGACGAGGTTATCGGCGCCACTATCAACAAGACAGGTAGTTTTCAATTCGAGGCGACCAGGGTGGGCAAGGATACCACGCTGGCGCGCATTATCCGGCTGGTGGATGAGGCGCAGGGCAGCAAAGCTCCCATCCAACGCCTGGCTGACGTCATTGCCAGCTATTTTGTACCGGCAGTGATTGGCATTGCCATAGTAACCTTCATAATCTGGTATTTTGCTGGTCCTCAGCCAGCCCTTACCCTGGCTATTTTGAACTTTGTGGCTGTGCTCATCATCGCTTGCCCCTGTGCCCTGGGTCTGGCCACGCCCACTGCCATCATGGTGGGTACAGGTAAAGGCGCCGAGAACGGTATCCTTTTCCGGAGCGGTGAAGCATTAGAACAGGCTCACCGGATAAATACTGTGCTGCTGGACAAAACAGGCACCCTGACCCGCGGTGAGCCAGCGGTGACTGACGTGGTAGCTATTGCCTCTTCCTCAGAAGAAGAAGTCTTACGGCTGGCAGCCTCAGCTGAACGCGTCTCGGAGCACCCACTCGCCCAGGCGATAGTCAAAGCAGCTTCTGAAAAGAAGCTTAAGACGTCCCGCGTCTCAGATTTCGTTGCCTTACCTGGTCTGGGAATAGAAGCTTCCGTGGGCGGCAAGAAGATTATGTTAGGCAACCTCAGGTTGATGAAGGAAAGAGGCATTTCGATGGACGGCTTGGGTAAGAAAGCCGATAAACTTTTCGGGGCGGGTAAGACAGTCATGTTCCTGGCTCTGAATAGCAAAGCTGTAGGATTAATTGCGCTGGCTGATACACTAAAACCAAATGCCAGAGAGGCGGTGCAGGCGATGCACCGGATGGGCATTGAGACGGTGATGATTACAGGAGACAATCGGCGCACTGCGGAGGCTATTGCCCGTGAGGCCGGCATCGAGCGCGTTTTAGCCGACGTGTTACCCGAGCATAAGGCTGAGGAAGTCAAGAAATTACAGGGTGGTGGGGTAGTGGCGATGGTGGGTGATGGCATCAATGATGCACCGGCGCTAGCCCAGGCGGATGTCGGCATTGCCATAGGCACGGGTACTGATGTGGCTATGGAAACCGGAGAAGTTACGCTGATTCGGGGAGATTTGATGGGCATTGTAACCGCTATCGCCCTGAGTAAGAGCACGATGCGAATAATCAGGCAGAACCTGTTCTGGGCTTTTGCTTATAATGTGGCTCTTATCCCCGTTGCCGCCGGTGTGTTGTACCTGATATTCTCGCGTACCGGTGTCCCAGTGGGGCTGCATTTTATTTTCGGCGACTATGGTTTTCTCAATCCCATTATGGCAGCAGCGGCTATGGCAGCTAGTTCTATCACTGTGGTATCGAACTCGCTGCGCTTGAGGAGGTTCAAGCCAGCCGAGGTCGGTAAATAATCGGAGGAGGTGACAAGATGGCAATAGACCCGGTATGCAAGATGCAGGTGGATGAAAAAAAGGCTCCGGCTACTTCCGAATACAAGGGTAAAAAATATTACTTCTGCGCCATGGGCTGCAAAAAGGCTTTCGACCAGAACCCGGAGAAATACCTTGCTCAGAAAAGTAAGTGAGGGACAAAGCGTTTATTTAAGTAGTCATAGTTTGCTCATAAATCCGCAATTAGTGGTGCAATGAAATAAATTTAGATGTGGAGGAAAAATGAAAAAAGAAGAAATCGTCGCTTTATTGAATGAAGACCTTGAGGGTGAGCATGGTGCCATTATCCAATACCTGAGCCATGCCTATGCCATGGGTGAGGGCGAGTTGGCTTGCGAGATAGAAGCCATTTCCAGGGAAGAGATGCGCCATCTTGATTGGCTGGCCGAGACCATAGTTGAACTGGGCGGCAAGCCAAGTATGCAAAGGGGCAAGACGCGCATGGAAGGCAAGTCAGCCAGTGATTGGATGAAAAATGATGTGCTGCTGGAGGAGGATGCCATAACCATGTATAAAGAGCACATCAAGGCTATCGGTGACCGCAAGATAAAGCGGTTGCTGAAACGCATCCTGTCGGACGAGGAGTCTCATCACGGTGACTTTGCCCACTTTGTAGATAAGACGAAGAAGGAAGGTACCAAGGACCGAAGGGGTGACCGCAAGGACAAGGTGACTCAGGTTCTCAATTGGGGCATTGAACATGAGTATACAGTTATCCTGCAATATCTACTGCACTCGTATCTGGCAACGAATGAGGAAATGAAGCTGGAGATGCAGGACCAGGCTATAAATGAGATGCAGCACATGGGCTGGCTGGCTGAGGAGATGGTCAGTGGCAGGGGGAATCCCCGGCTGGAGCATACCAAGCTTGATAAATCGACCAGGATGGGTGACATGCTCCGCGCTGATATTAAGATTGAGAAGGAGGTGGCTGCCGAATATGACCGCGCGGCTAAAGAAGTCAAAGAGGCAGATTTGAAGAAGCTGCTTACTCGGATAAGAGACCATGAAATTTATCACGTAGAAGTATTCGATGACCTACTGCAGGAAGTAGAGAAATCTTAAAGAGAATTGATATGTTGGTTACCTGGTTTTTAATTTTGGGAGGTAGCTGGTGTCATTAAAGGGAAAGCGTATTGCCATACTGGCAGAGCAAGATTTTGAAGATGTTGAACTCATGGAGCCTTTGAAGGCGATGAAAGAAGCGGGTGCTCAGATATTTATTGTCGGCAGTGGCTCTCAGACAAGCTATCAGGGGAAGAGAGGCAAAGCAACAATCAAGGTCGATATCGATGCTGATAAAGTGAGAGCCGATGACTTTGATGCCATTATTATTCCCGGAGGCTATGCCCCTGACAAGATGCGGCTGCACCAGTCCATGATTGACCTGGTAAGGAAGGCCCATGATTTAGGCAGGGTGATTGCTGCCGTTTGTCATGGACCACAACTTCTTATCTCGGCCGGTATAGTCAGCGGGCGCCGTCTTACTTCTTGGCCTTCGGTGGCAATAGACCTCAAAAACGCGGGTGCAATCTGGGTTGATGAGCCTTTAGTCAAAGATGGGAATATTATTACCTCGCGCAGACCATCTGATTTGCCGTTATTTAATAGAGCAATTATTCAGGCGCTTGGAGGATAAACTATCTCACTAGAAGCTGATATCTTGAACAAATACCGAGATGTAGCTGTCGTCGGAGCATCGTCCAATCCCGAGCGACCGAGCTACATAGTAGTCGATTATCTCATGAAACATGGTTATCATGTAATGCCGGTTAACCCTAATGAACAAAAGATATTGGGCAAGACTAGCTATCCCGACCTCAGCGCAATACCGGAAAAAGTTGAGGTAGTAGATATATTCCGAAGGTCGGAAGATGTAATGCCCATTGTTGACGAAGCGATAAAAATCGGGGCTAAAGTGGTGTGGATGCAGGAAGGAGTTATCAATGAAGAAGCCGCAGCTAAAGCTAGAAACGCCGGACTACTGGTGGTCATGGATAAGTGCATGCGCAAGCAGCATATACGCCTCGTCCGCAGAAGCCATAAAAAGTAGCGGATTTCCGCAAATAGTAAAGTTAAAAGAGGCGGCGATGAAAGTAAAAAGGTCTTTTAAAGCAGATGATATATGCCAACTCAACTTATATTGAGACTCCGAAGAACCACAGCAGGATTGAAAGTGAGATGTGGACTACTGCCAGTATTATTGTAAGGAAAGCAAAAAATCTGTGGTAATTGAAAACAGGTTTTTTAAATACATACGTTGCTATCCCAAGCGAGAACGTGGTAAATAGGGAAGCTATTGTTGCGAATCCAAACCAAAGAGCTAATGGTATTCTAGGCAACATTCTATTCTACAATCACTTTCGCTTTCATAGATGGGTGTACTATACAATGATAATTGAATGTACCTGATTGTGTGAACGTATGTCTGTATTCCTGCTTTTGTGAAATTGTCGGAGAGCTTAACTCATTGCCAGAGTCGGAAGTTATAGTATGCCCAGCAGAATCCCGGTTTACCCATACTACTGTATCTCCCTTTTTTATCCTTAATTCTAGAGGGTTAAAGCCAAAGTTATTTATCTCCACATTATTTATCTGTGGTTGGTCGGTCTTTGGAGCCGTCGTAGGTGCGGTAGTTTGTGTTGCGCATGACAAAGCAAAAAGGAGTGAGAGAATCAACGCAATCGGTGCGCCCACTTTCCCGAGTTTAAATTGACACATTGCTCCACCTCCCAATTAGTTACAGTGCATTATATAACAGAACTTTTTGTAGGTGTCAACCTAATTAGTACGTATTCATCTTGTGACGATAGATTTATGGCGCCACATTAGATTTGTGCGATTTGACAGTGGCTTCCAAAACTGATACACGTATTTAGGCTGAGGTTATAAGAATGGCGAGAATGGTTACGCTGATTGTCGTTGTGCTTATGATTCTCCAGGGAATTATGATAGCTACAAGCGGCTGTGGGATAGATGGTAATGAAAGCAAGGCGAAGGAACTGAAGTCTGCCGAGATTAGGGAATATCAAGGTGTTGATCTTTCGTCAGTGGACGACTTCAGAGAAAACTCCATAAAAGGTCCGCAACACGTGGATGCTGGGAGTTACAGGCTCAAAATAACCGGGCTGGTAACGAACTCTAAAACCTATACATATGACGAAGTCATAAAAAACCACCAGAATTACGAGAAGGTGGTAACGCTTGATTGTGTGGAGGGCTGGAGTGTTACCATTCTGTGGAAGGGTTTGCTGGTCAAGGATTTGCTCGCCGAAGCAAAGGTTCTGCCAGATGCAAAGGTGGTCATATTTCACGCCTATGACGGTTACACGACTTCTTTGCCCGTTGATTACATAATGCAAAATAACATACTAATCGCCTACATGATGAACGGTGTTACTCTGCCCCCGGAAAGGGGATTTCCCTTCCAGCTCGTAGCTGAAAGCAAATGGGGGTACAAATGGGAAAAGTGGGTAACACAAATTGAGCTGTCTGACGACGTTAATTACCGAGGCTATTGGGAAAGCCGAGGCTATTCCAACAGTGCTGACCTCAATGAAGACTTCTTTGAAAAATGAGAAATATTTTGAAGCAGAACCTGGCTAAACAGGTAGTGCACTGGTTGCTGCTGGCTGTAATAGTGCTCTATATATTAACTGGCTTCGGTATTACATCATATCGGGCTGTTGAGTTTTTGACATTCGGATTGTTGACCAAACCGCTCGCCTTCAAAATTCATGATGACCTGATAATTCCATTTGTAATTCTGATAGGTTTACATATCTACCAGCAAGCCCGAAAGCCAGCTTAAAGGAAAGCCTAAATTAAATGGAAGGTAAGGCTAGGCGTTGGTTAAAGATGTCCCGTGGGGGTCATATGCCCACAGACGACCCGACAGAGCGGTCACCCGTAGGTGGGTGACACGTAGAAGAAAGGGAGAGGGAATCACGGCTCTATTTGGGCTGAGTTGTCCCTTTCAGTTTATCCAGCCAGGCTGTTGATTTAAGCTGCCTCTCCAGGAGGTACTTGATATATTCCGCTATCACCTGTTCCAACTCTGCAGCCAGCTTCTGGTTTATTTTTACTCGCCTGGCGGCAGCGAAATCACAATTCTGCCACAAGCGCAGTACTTTTAAGGCGTTTAACGAAAGAGGTCGTGCCACCGGCTCGTTAAAACCGCAATTGTGACAGAGGACGCCACCCAGTCTGGAGCTGAAAAAATTGCTATCAGGCTTCAAGTGTGAATTGCAGTCTGTACAATGTTGAAGCTGGGGACGGTAGCCTAGATGGTCGAGGAGATGCAGCTCAAAATAGCGGAGTATAAGCTCGCAGTCCTTTGTTTGGGACAGTTGTTTCAGTGTTTCCAGCAATAAATCAAAAAGAGGCCGGTCCTCTATATGCTCGCCGGTGAAAGAATCAATCAATTCTGCAATATATAGGCCGTGCGAAATACGCTCTAAATCGTCCTTTATAGGCAGAAAGTTATCGATTGTCTGCGCCTGAGTAATGATATCAAGGTTGCGGCCGCGTGCCAGCATCAGGCGGCTATGGGTGAGAAGCTCTACGTGACCGCCAAGCTTGCTTTGAGGACGGCGTGTCCCTTTAGCTACTGCTTTGAGCTTGCCCAGTTCAGGTGTATAAAGGGTAAGGATTCTATCGGCTTCGCCCAGCTTAATTCGTTTGATGATGATAGCTTCTGTTTGGTAAGTCCGAGGGGCTGTCATGGCCTGCGTTTGTTCACATTTCCTGCCTTCCTTCTAAGGCACGGCTAAGGGTGACATCGTCAGCATATTCCAGGTCACCACCGTAGGGCAAACCGCGAGCCAGCCGGGTGACTCGAATACCAAGCGGGGCAATCAGGCGCTGGAGGTACATGGCGGTGGTCTCTCCTTCCAGGTTTGGATTGGTTGCCATTATCACTTCTGTCACCAGGCCGTCGTTGAGGCGTGATAGCAGCTCCTTAACTTTCAGCTCATCAGGCCCTATCCCATCGGTCGGGGCGATGACACCGTGAAGCACGTGGTAAAGTCCCTTGTACTTTTTGGTGCGTTCTAACGGAAGGATATCTATAGGCTCTTCGACGATGCAGATTTTGGTACGGTCGCGTTCTTCGTCTCGGCACATAGCGCAAGGGTCAGAGTCGGTGATATTGAGACAAATGGAACATAAGGCCAGTTTTTCTTTTAGATTTTTGATAGCCTCAGCCAGGGCACCAACTTCGCTCGCAGGTGCTCGGAGCAGATAATAGGTCAGCCGTTGGGCACTTTTTGGTCCTATGCCCGGCAACTTGTTGAATTCTTCTATCAGTCTGGCTATGGGCTCAGCAGCGTGGATTGAATCTGCGCTCAAATGTTTTGCCCCCTTAAAACAGTCCTGGGATTTTGAGGCCGCCGGTTAAGCCGCTTAAATGGCTGGCGGCAAGCTCCTGGGATTTCTGAATCGCTTCATTCACTGCTGTCATGACCAGGTCCTCCAGCATCTCAGCGTCTTCAGCGTTTATAACCTCTGGCGATATGCTCACTGAGCGAATTCTCTGCTGGCCATCAATCACTATCTTGATGGCTCCGCCTCCAGAGCTTACTTCGGTAGTCATATCAGCTAGCTCTTGCTGAGCCTTAAGCAGTTTAGCCTGTAGGTCTTGTGCCTGGCGAAGTACAAACTTGTTCATTCCTCCTCCATTCTGGGCTTTCTGCCAACAATAGTAGCACCGTAGCTTTCTTTAGCAGCTTTTACCAGAGGGCTCTCCGTTTCCGTTTTGGCTTTGGCTTTCCCACTGGTTAGAACGCAACGCACCTGATAGGAACGGCCAAAGACCTCTCGTAGCTTCCTCTCCACCAGATGCTTATACTTAGGGTCTTCAATATATTCCTTATGAAATTTATGGTAAAAACCCAGTGTTAAAGTATTATCTTCGATAGATAGAGGTTCGCAAGAGCTGCGCAAAAAAGCATCCAAATTGCCTTTGGAGCCCTCGCCGCGCATAGCATTGACAAAGTCTTTCCAGCGGTCGCGCATGTCGTCCATCTCCGGAGAAGACGTTATATCCGGATTTTTCGTAACTTCACCTGGCTCTGCTTCAGTTTCGGCGCTTTTAGCTGGTGCCGGGGTTTTTGCCTGTGCCTTAGCTTCCGGAACTTGCCTGGTTGATTTGGCAGGTCGGCTAGCTACCTTTTCTTCCGGCTCCGCTTGTTTTACTTTGACCCTCTCCTTAGCCGGTTCTTCCGTCTCAACTTGTTTAGTTTTGACCGGCTCCTTAGCTCCGGTAACAGATAAGATACAGTCAACGAGAGCAAGTTCCAGGGGCAGCGAGGAATAGTTGTCCAGGCGAAGGTCCAGCTCACCAAAGCGCTTAACTGCTATCAGCAGGTAATCGAGGTTGGTGCTAACTGCCAGCTCTTTTATTTCAATTAAGTCGTCACTGGTAACATCTACGATGTCTTCCGAGCCAGACTTAACCAGAAGCAATTCTCGGAGATAATCCACCAGTTCACGATTAAACTGGCGGAGGTCGAGACCATCACTGGCGACGCTGTTAATGGTCTTAAGGCCGGCAGTGATATCCTTATTGACGATATGTCTGGCTAGCTCTCTAATGCGCAGGTCGCCACTGATGCCTAGCATCTCTTGCGCTTGATGAAGCTCAACCTCATGCCCGTAGTATGTAACCAGTTGTTCAAGTAGATTTTCGGCGTCGCGGAGGCTGCCGGTAGTAACTTTGGCAATAAGCCTCAAGGCCTCAGGCACAATATTAATGCTTTCTTTGTCACAGATGAGATTTAGCTTGGAGATAACTGATGATTGGGAGAGCCGATGGAAATCAAATCGCTGGCAACGCGACATTATTGTTGACAGGACCTTGTGTGGTTCCGTAGTTGCCAGAATGAATATAGCGTGAGGAGGTGGCTCCTCCAGGGTCTTAAGGAAGGCATTAGACGCTTCCTTGGTTATCATGTGGACTTCGTCTATGATATAGACCTTGTAGCGAGCCAAGTTGGGGGTATAATTGACCTTTTCTCTCAGGTCGCGAATTTCATCAATGCCCCGGTTACTGGCGGCGTCTATTTCTATAATATCGGGAGCGCTGGCCTCGTTTATTGCTTTACATAAGGCACAGCTATTGCACGGCTCGCCTTGTTCTGGATTCAGGCAATTTATTGCTTTAGCCAGTATGCGCCCCGTACTGGTCTTACCGGTGCCTCTTGGACCGCAGAAAAGGTAGGCGTGAGCTACTCGCCCACCGGCTACAGCGTGAAGCAGAGTTTGGGTAACATGCTCTTGTCCCACTACTTCCGATAGGTTTTGGGGGCGCCATTTGCGGTAAAAGACCTGGGAGACCATGCCGCCATTATTATACTCCATAATGTGTTGATTGCTAAAGTTTGGGTGATAATCCTTTGAACCTTGAGGAGCTGTCTATCATTTATATTTATCTTATTCAAGAGGAGAAAAAAAGTTAGGCCGTAAAGCATTTGTGCATTGATTTTGAACCTATGTTATAATTGTGCGTTACAGACGCATACAATAAGGAGTTAAATTTGGACAAAGAGAAGAAGGGCGCTATCATTTCGGACTTCAAAGTTCACGATGGTGATACCGGCTCGACTGATGTTCAGGTAGCGTTGCTTACCGAAAGGATAAATCAACTTTCTGAGCATTTGAAGACGCATCCTTATGACCATCACACCCGTCGTGGGCTTCTAAAGCTGATTGGACAACGAAGGCGCTTACTCGCTTATGCTTCCAAGAGCGATGTGAAACGCTATCGTAGTCTTATTACCAGGTTAGGTTTGAGGAAGTAAGTTACCATGTATTGTGGGTGAGTTATGTTTGAGTCTGACAAATGTGAAATTGGGGGTAGGCTGCTAACTATTGAGACAGGCAAGTTGGCGACGCAAGCTGACAGTGCTGTTACTGTTCGCTATGGTGATACTGTGGTTTTGGTCACTGTCTGTGTTAGTGATGAGCCCCGTGGAAATGGTGATTTCGTACATCTGACTATAGATTATGAGGAAAGGCACTATGCTGTCGGCAAGATTCCCGGGAGCTTCATTAGGCGAGAGGGACGACCCAGTCAAGAGGCAACCCTAGCCGGGCGGCTAACCGACCGCAGTCTACGTCCGCTTTTTGATAAAAATTTACATAACGATGTTCAGATTGTGGTTACTGTCCTTTCCACAGACCAGGAAAATGACCCTGATATACTAGCGGTCAGCGGGGCTTCGGCTGCGATGACCCTTTCTTCAATACCCTTCTATGGCCCGATAGGTGCGGTGCGTGTCGGCTATGTCGATGGTAACCTTGTATTAAACCCAACATTGCCTCAGTTGAACGATAGCCTGCTGGACCTCGTTGTCGTCAGTACCAGAGAAGCCATAGTCATGGTGGAAGCAGGAGCCAAGGAAGTTTCTGAGGAGATAGTTCTAGAAGCTATTAAGTTTGGGCACGAGGCGAATCAGGAGATTATAAGATTCCAGGAGAGTTTACGGCAGGTTTATGGCAAGCCCAAGATGGAGGTGAAAGCCTCTGAAACTACCACTGAACTGTTCGGCGCCGTCTCTTCGGAATTTGGGAGCAGGTTAACTGAGGCAGTCAGGTTAGCAGAGCGGGCTGAACGGGAAAAGGCGATTGAGACAGTCAAGCAAGAAGCTACCGAGAAGCTTAAGGAGACATTTCCTGAAGCTGATATTAATGCTGCTCTTGAAGGCCAAATTAAAAAGGCAGCCAGAGCATACATTTTGGAAAAGAGACAGCATCTTGATGGCCGCCAACCTAAGGAGATACGTCACATTACTGGTGAAGTCGGTTTCCTGCCGCGTACTCACGGTTCAGGGCTGTTCAGCAGAGGGCTCACTCAGGTATTGACCATAACCACTTTAGGTTCTCTACGTCAAGAGCAATTGATTGATGGCTTGGGATTGGAGGCGACAAAGCGTTTCATGCACCACTATAACTTTCCACCCTTCTCTAATGGTGAGGTAAAGCGCCTTGGGTCACCCGGGCGGCGTGAAATAGGACATGGTGCTCTGGCGGAAAGAGCTCTGACGCCCGTGATACCGTCTGAAGACGAGTTTTCTTATACTATACGCTTGGTTTCTGAGGTCCTTAGCTCTAATGGCAGTACTTCTATGGCCAGTGTTTGCAGCTCGACCTTAGCTTTGATGGATGCTGGCGTGCCCATTAAGGCTCCAGTGGCGGGGATAGCTATGGGGCTAGTTACCGGTGACAATAATAACTACGTTGTCCTGACTGATATTGAAGGCATAGAGGATGCCTACGGTGATATGGACTTCAAGGTGGCCGGTACCAACCAGGGGATTACGGCTCTTCAATTAGACATCAAGCTTAGAGGTATAAGTTATGAGATTTTGGCTGAAGCAATAAAGCAGGCGCGTGAGGCATACACGGAGATACTGGACAAGCTGAGGCAGATTATAAGCACCAGCCGACCTGAGCTTAGTCCTTATGCGCCCAGAATGTATAAGATGACTATTGACCCAAGCAAGATTGGCGCCGTAATTGGACCCGGGGGCAAGACAATCCGGTCTATAATTGATGAGGCGAAGGTGACCATAGATGTTGAAAATGATGGGACGGTGATTATCGGCTCACCCAGTCAGGAAGCAGCTCAGAAAGCAATCGAAAGGATAGAGAGCCTGACTCGGGAGGTGGAGGTTGGCGGTGTTTATACTGGAAAGGTAACTCGTTTGACAAACTTCGGCGCTTTTGTCGAGATTCTGCCCGGAAAGGAAGGGCTGGTCCATATAAGTGAGCTAGCTGACTATCATGTTGCCAAGGTAGAGGATGTGGTTAAGGTGGGCGATGAGATTATGGTTAAAGTTATTGAAATTGACCATCTGGGACGGGTGAATCTGTCACGGCGGGCAGTTTTTTCAGATTCGTCAGCAGTTCGAACAGCTGAGGCTGCGGAATCTACTGGAACAAGTCGTCCTCAGCCTAGGCAGCAGAAATACCGCCCTGGTGCTCAGCAGCGCGATAGCAAAGACAGCCGAGGCCCTTCTCCTAAGTGACGTTAGAAAGCCTGTACTTTAGTCAAACATCGAGGGGTGGGAAATGGAATCGATAGCAGTATTGGTACATGGAGCCTTAGGCAAAATGGGGAGGGAAGTAGTGGCCGCGATAAGTCGAACTCCTGAACTAGAATTGGTTGGAGCTGTCGACATTAAGGCGACTCAAGAGCAGCTGACTTTACCAGACGGTTCAAAGAAGGTGCCTCTTTCTTCCAATTTGAGCTCGCTTATTGAAACATGCCATCCAAAAGTGCTGCTGGATTTCACCATTGCTGAGGCCGCAATGTCGGCGGCTCGTATTGCCCTTAAACAGGGCGTTAACATTGTTATAGGCACATCGGGACTTTCGGAAGACAATCTAAAAGAGATTGCACAACTCTCTGAAGCTAATAAGGTTGGTGCGGTAGTAGCTCCTAACTTTACCATTGGGGCAGCAGTCCTATTAAATGCAGTTAAGGCCGCAGCCAAATTATTCGACTACGTGGATATAATTGAGATGCATCATCATGAAAAGGTAGATGCCCCATCGGGGACTGCGCTGGCTACAGCAAAGGCTATGCTGCAGTCGCGGGGCAAGCCCTTCCTTTATTCCAAAACCAAAAAGGAAACGCTCAGCGGCACTCGTGGTGGGGAGGTTGACGGTGTGGCTATCCATAGCGTAAGATTACCTGGATTTGTTGCCAGTCAGGAAGTTGTGTTTGGGGGTCAGGGGCAAACGCTGAGCTTTCGCCATGATACTATAGGGCGTGAGTGTTATGTGCCTGGCGTTATTCTAGCTATAAAAGAAGTGGTTAAGCGGCAAGGATTAGTTTTTGGGTTGGATACCCTGTTGAATTTAAAGGGGAGCAATGAAAGCATATAATGTCGCAATTGTCGGCGCCACCGGAATGGTGGGACAGGAGTTTATCAAGGTACTTCAGCAGCGAAATTTTCCGATGGCATCCGTAAATCTCTATGCCTCCGACCGGTCGGCAGGTAAAAAGCTGTATGTTGGCCACCAGGAGATTGAAGTTAAGGAGACTGCCCCCGACTCTTTTCAGAATATTGATATTGCCCTGTTCTCAGCCGGGTCTGAGATTAGCCGCTATTTTTCGCCTATCGCTGCTAAGTCCGGAGCACTTGTCGTTGATAATAGTGCGGCTTTCAGGATGGAACCCAAGGTGCCTCTCGTTGTACCTGAAATAAATCCCGAAGATATAAAGTGGCACGAGGGGATTATTGCTAATCCGAATTGCTCCACCATTCAAATGGTAGTGGCTCTATATCCACTACACAAGGTAAACCCTATCAAGCGGATTGTTGTTTCTACTTATCAGTCGGTTTCCGGTACCGGTGCGGCAGCCATGGAGGAATTGACTACTCAAGCCAAGTTAGTCTTGGAAGGACAGAACGTGGTTCCTCATGTCTATCCTCACCAGATTGGATTTAATCTATTACCGGAGATAGATGTCTTCCTCGATAATGGCTATACCAAGGAAGAATGGAAGATGGTTGATGAGACTCGAAAGATAATGCATGCTCCTGATATGGCTATCTCTGCAACTTGTGTCAGAGTGCCCGTTTTCATCGCACATAGTGAAGCGGTTAACATTGAATTTACTGACCCTATGAGCCCCGAGGAGGCGAGACAAATATTGGCTAAGGCTCCGGGCGTGAAGGTGCTCGATGACCCTAGTGTTAGCCTTTATCCCATGCCCTGGCTGGCTGCCGGCTCAGATGATGTTTATGTGGGGCGTATCCGTTCTGATGCGTCTCATCAGAGGGGTTTGGTGATGTGGGTGGTAAGTGATAATTTGCGTAAAGGCGCTGCCCTCAATGCCATCCAGATTGCCGAGGAAGCCGCCCGACGCGAGTGGGTTAAGAGCGGTAAATAATCCTCTATAAGGAGGCTGGTGATGAAGAAGTTTGGTCGATTGCTAACAGCCATGGTTACCCCCTTTAATGCTAAAGGTGAAGTTGATTATGCACAGGCTAAAAAACTGGCTAAAGCTCTGCTCGATTCAGGCAGTGACGGGTTACTTGTCTCGGGCACTACTGGTGAATGCCCGACTCTTACTCTTGGGGAAAAGCTGAGGCTTTTTGCTGAAGTTAAGTCAGTAGTTGGTAGTCGGGGCGCGGTTATAGCCGGCACCGGTAATTACAGTACAGCAGAGAGCATTGAGCTGACCAAAGAGGCGGAAAAAACTGGGGTCGATGGCTGTCTTATGGTGGTGCCTTATTATAATCGTCCTACCCAGGATGGTTTATACGAACATTTTAAGGCCATCGCCGGGGCAACCAGTCTGCCATGTATACTCTACAACGTGCCGTCACGTACTGTTACCAGCCTGGCTGCTGAGACCTGCATCAAGCTTAGCCAGATTGATAATATCGTTGGAGTAAAGGAAGCTAGTGCTAATCTTGAGCAGATAGCCAAGATTATACAGGGAGCTAGGGAAGGCTTCCTGGTTTACAGTGGTAATGATGGAGATACATTTCCCATACTATGTCTGGGTGGCTACGGTGTTATTAGCGTGATTTCACATCTGGTCGGGCTTCAGTTTAAGCAGATGATAGATGATTACATCCAGGGTAAAATCGACAAGGCGGCAGCGACTCATCGACATTTACTTCCTTTTGTTAGTGCCATGTTTGTCGTTGCCAATCCTATACCGGTTAAATATGCTTTGAATCACGTAGGTTTTTCCGTAGGCAAGCCGCGCTTACCGCTTACTGAACCTGACGATAAGTCCAAGGCTATAATTGAGCAGACTTTAAAGAGCTACAAAATTGACTTGCCCATAGCTGCTTAAGCTTAAATTTGGACTTATAGTTACAGCTTATGCAGGGATTCTTCGAAGTTTAGTACTCGAGGTGGCTTTCTGCCCATTTTTAACTCGATAATATGCCCTTCTCCTTCCAGGCGAGCAGCTTGAACTTGCACACCGCCGGGAAACTTTTCGTTCAAGCTGCCGTCTGCCTTGACTACACGCCAGTAGGGCGTTACCTCTTTTTTCCCGCTTCTTAAGTCTTCTTCGGCTACTTCGGCAACAATACGAAGGAAAATCCCGGTTGTCAAAGGACAACAGCAATTGGCGTGGGCGTCTTTGGCTAATTTGTCCCTAATCTGAATCACAGTAGCTAGTTTTCCCTTCGGGACTCTGTGAATTAAGGCATTTATATCCAGCGGCTTGGGGATAAGCATTTTTCCGACCAAGAATCTGGTTTGCATTTTGGGCGGAACGTCAACTAATTTCCCATGCTCAGGATGTTTTTCCTCTAGCTTCTGCCGCCAGGTTTTACGCATTTTAGGCATAATCTTATCTCCTTTTTACAAAGATTTGCCTGAAAACTTTACAGGTCTTATATAATCTGTTTGACCATTATTGACTGGTCTCGACTGGCGCCGACGGAGATAATGCTGACAGGGCAGGAGAGAAGTTCCTCAAGTCTGGCGATGTATTGGCGGGCTTGGGCAGGTAGTTGCTTGTAGTGACGGATGTCGCTTATTGGTATCCGCCAACCTGGTAATTCCTCATATACTGGTTGACATTTGTCCAGGATATCAATATCGCTGGGAAAGTCCTTTATGGCATTTCCTTTCAATTCATAGCCCGTGCATATTTTTACAGAGTCGAGTGCGTCCAGGACATCGAGACGGGTTAGGGCTATGCCGGTGAAACCATTTACTTGAGTGCTAAAGCGCCCGGCTACAGCATCGAACCAGCCACATCGGCGTGGTCTGCCTGTAGTAGCGCCGTATT
>Ga0315289_10006826_pt1 | contig 16725 bp, 12 predicted proteins | sample YL17G11_40_MG_FD_203452 | JGI IMG/M metagenome (GOLD analysis project Ga0315289, IMG submission 203452) | Sediment microbial communities from Yellowstone Lake, YNP, Wyoming, USA - YL17G11_40 | ecosystem: Environmental > Aquatic > Freshwater > Lake > Sediment | place: USA: Wyoming | collected... | reverse complement strand
GGTTAGCGTATCTTTTGCCCAGTCGTATTTCTCGATCTTAGCTTTACTCTTTAACTCCTCCAAGAGTTTGGTAACCGCCTCGCTCTTTTTTTGTTCACTCATCTGGGCTATAAGTCTATCTTTGATCTCCGCAAACTCTCTTAAGCTCCCTTTAGGTTTTCTGTCTGTAACCTTTAAGATATGGTAACCCATTTCGGTTTTAAAAGGGGCGGAGACTTTCCCGATCTGGAGTTCAGATGCTACTTTAGCTATAACCGGATGCATACTGGAGAGGTTAAAATATCCGATATCTCCTCCTGAATTTCTGGTCTGTGAATCAAGGGACAATTCCTGAGCCAGGAGTTTGAAATCCTCCCCCTTTTTTATCCGGGCATAAGCGTTTTCCGCCTGAGCTTGAGTGGAAAAAAGGATGTGGCTTGCTCTGATTTCATCCTGATCCCTTTTGAAAAAGTCCCTGTTCTGCTCATAAAATTTTTTAGCTTCTTCTTCTGAGACCTGGATCTGCTTGATGGACTGATCTTTTAACAAACTGAGAACCAACACATCCTTGACTGCCTGTTCGATCCTTATCTTCACCTCCGGGCTCTTATCCAATCCCCTCTTCTTTGCCTCCTGATACAAAAGCTCATTTTCAATCCAGCGATTCAGATAGTCTAATTTTGCCTTCTGGGGGATACTATCCTCAAAGGCCAAGGAAATCTCAGCGTTTATAGCTTCTTCGGTTAATTTCTGACCATTAACCTCAACCAGCGCCTTCCCTTTATGTTCTAATTTTGAGCTCTTACAGCTAAAAGAAAGTATCAGACTAAAGAATAATAAAAAGAACGTAACCTTTTTCACATTTTCTCTTGGGGTGGAAGTTCCTTTTGAACTATCCCAAAAGCCTCCTGGAGGGCCGGTTCGTTGATTTTGATCTCGGTTTTCGCACGAGCCTCCTCCACCCACTTTCGAGAAACGCTATTTTTCTTCTCGTAGGTAACTGCGTTTCGCACCATAGGTTCTACCTCTGCCAAGGTTTTCTGTTTCTGTTCCGTTTTTTCTAAAAGCTTTATGACCGAATATCCTTCGCCCACCGGACTCTGTAAAAGATGAATCGGACCTCCGATCTCGTTCTTCTTGAGCTTGAAGGCTGCATCGAAAAGCTCTGGATAATTGCTTTTCATAATTCTGCCCAGGTCTCCTCCGCTTTGTTTTGCATAAGTCCGGATCGTTTTCTCCTCAGCCAGCTTTTTGAAATCAGCACCGGCGCGAAGCTGTTTGAGAACTTGCTTGGCTTCCTCCTCGGTTTTGACCATAATCTCTAAGACATGTACCTGAGCTGGAGTAATATATTTCTCCTTATTTATTTGATAGAAATTCTCCAGATCGGCTGAATCTACAGCTAAATCTTTCCAGATAATCTCACTCCGGTATTTATCCGCAATCATCGCCTCTTTAGAGAGAGTAAGTTTATCCTTATATTCCTTGCTCTGGTCGATCTTTTTCTTAAGGGCTAACTTTTTTAATATCTCTGGAGCTAAAAGATAATTGAAAACCAAACCTTTGATATTTTCCTCATCATTTAAAGCTGGTCTCTGGAAAGAGGGCCAGCGGTTATAGAAGGGAAGGAACTCTGATACTTTTAACTCCCCTCCCTTATACTTGATAACTGGTAAGGATTTCTCCTCTTCGGTGAGTTGGGCAGGGTCTAAGTTTAAACCCTGCATTGGTGATTTAAGAGTATCTGTAGCAGCTAAAGCTCTGGTCTTTTCCTCTAACATCTTAATAGTGGAGCCAACCATTTTAAGGTCCGATTGCTCCATTAAATTGACCATATAGTTTATCCCGATCTCCTGCTGATTCATCGTCTGCAAACTCGTCTTCAGATTTTCCTTTTCCTCCTCAAAGCTTTTCTGGGTTTCCTTCTTTCTTTCATCCAATTTGATTATATGCCAACCCGCCAGAGTCTTGACCGGGCGGGAGAACTCCTGGGGCTTTAACTTGAAGGCTGCTTCCTTAAATGAAGCCGCACCTGCCATACCGCGCCAGCTGATGAAACCCAGGTCTCCTCCCCTATCTTTAGTTCGTGTATCGATTGATTTCTCCTTTGCCAGGGTATCGAAATCTGCTCCTTTCTTAAGATCGCGGTAGATCTGATCTGCTTCCTTTTTGGTCTTTACCAATATATGTCTTACCTTGATACTCTCACCTAATTTTTTATAGAAATCAGCCACGTCCTTATCGGTAACTTTGACTTTGCTCAAAACCTCTCTGCGGAAAAGCTCATTCATCAAAAGTTTCTCCTTTTCCGGTTCGAGCCGGCTTTCAATCTGGGGATCTTTATCAAAACCTTTTTCATAAGCTGCCTGAACCAGAAGCCGGCTATCGATTTTCTGGTCTAAAAATTCTTTAAACTGGTCATATAGAGGAAGGTCGGACATTATTTGTATCTGGGCATTTTTCTTCATTTCTATATAATCTCCGGCCAGCTCTCCCACAGTTATTTTATCCTTTCCTATCTGTGCGACTATCTTACTTTGTTTTGAAGCGCAGCCGGTTATCCAAGCCAGGCTAAGTGCCAGCACTGCCAAGATTACAACTGTTCTTTTCATCTCTACCTCCTTAATTAGGGTTTAGTTCAAATACTTAAGTTTTAAATATAAATCATTCTATAATTTTAGCAAGAGTTTTTTCAACTCTTCCAGTCGATTTTTTACACCCTTTAAGTCTATTTCTATTTTGAAATTTCCAACCACGGAAAACTCCAGAGGGAAATCGATTGTCTCCTGGTATTTTTTTATCTCTTCTTTTCCAGTTTTTTTACTCAGACTGAACTCAAGTTTCACCTTTACCCCCTTAAGTGTAAGCTTAGACACCTCTTTTTCCTGACAAATGAGCTTAAGCTCAGCTACTTTTAAAAGCTCCTCTACCTCCCGGGGAAGGAGTCCGAATCTATCCCTTAACTCCACCTGCAAGTCCTCTATTTGCTCTTCTCTTTTTACCTCTGAGAGCTTTTTATAGATTTCCATCCTCTGTTGTCCATCCTCTATATAATCTGATGGAAGGTAAAGGTCTGAATCTATCTCCAATTTCACCTCTGGTGATTTTTTTATCTCTTCCCCTTTTAGCTCTCTTACTGCTTCCTCTAAAAGCTGGCAATAGAGGTCAAAACCGATCTCCTCTATAAAACCATGTTGTTGAGGTCCCAGGATATTTCCTGCACCCCTGATCTCTAAATCCCTTAAGGCTAAATAGAAGCCTGAGCCTAATTCGGTATATTGTTGAATTGCTCTTATCCTTTTAAGGGCTGGAGGGTTTAAATTCTCGAAAGGGGGGACTAAAAGATAAGCATAAGCTTTATGGTTAGACCTTCCTACCCTACCCCTGAGCTGATAGAGTTGTGCCAGACCAAATCTATCTGCCCGGTTGATTATAATAGTATTGACATTGGGTATATCCAGTCCGGATTCAATTATATTGCTACACAGAAGGCAGTCATATTTTCCATCCAGGAATGAAAGCATAATCTTCTCCAGAACCTTTTCCTCCATCTGACCATGAGCTATTCCCAACCTTAGATCCGGAAGTAGTTTTTTTAAAAAATTGTACATAGATCCTATAGATTCCACCCGGTTATGCACAAAATAGACCTGTCCACCCCGGTCCACTTCTCTTAAGGTTGCCTCAGCTATTAATTCCTTATCGAAATCAGAGATTATAGTCTGGATAGGTAGACGATCCTTAGGAGGGGTATTGATTATGGACATATCTTTAGCCCCTAACAAGGAAAGCTGGAGCGTCCTGGGGATGGGTGTGGCAGTTAAGGTCAGGCAATCCACGGTGCTTTTGACTTTTTTCAGCTTCTCTTTGTGAGCTACTCCAAACCTTTGTTCTTCATCGATTATTAGAAGCCCTAAGTCTTTAAACTTAATATCTTTTTGGAGTAATCTGTGAGTCCCAATTACTATATCGATTTTACCCTGTTCTAAGGATTTTATTATCTCCTTTTGCTCTTTTGAAGATTTGAAACGGGAGAGGACTTCGATTTGAACTGGATAATCTTTTAACCTTTCGGAAAAGGTAGTATGGTGCTGTTGAGCTAAAATTGTTGTAGGGACCAAAACTGCTACTTGCTTCCCATCCATAACAGATTTAAAAGCAGCTCTCACAGCTACCTCAGTTTTACCATAACCCACATCTCCACACACCAGCCGATCCATAGGTATAGATTTCTCCATATCTATTTTAATAGATTCAATCGCTTCAAATTGGTCTGGAGTCTCCTCATAGATAAAGGCGGATTCAAGCTCTTTCTGCCAGGGTGTATCTACAGAAAAAGGAAATCCAGGTTTTGCCTTTCGCTCAGCATAAAGTTGAATCAGTTCCTCAGCCATCTCTTTTAAAGCCTTTCTAGTCTTCTCCTTGGTCTTTTCCCACAAAGATGAGCCTAACCTGGAAAGGGTTGGTTCTCCATTTTTCCCTATATATCTCTGGATTCGATTGAATTCCTCCACCGGTACATATAACTTATCCTCATCCTTATATAAAAGGAGCAGGCAGTCTCTTTTCCTTCCATCTATTAAAAGATTTTGCAAGCCAGAATATCTTCCTATTCCGAAATCGACATGCACCACAAAATCACCTGAGGAAAGACTGGCATAATTAGATAGAGGTAACCCCTCTTTAAATCTCCTCTTCCTTCTTCTTCTGAAATAACGACTGAAGATCTGGTGCTCTGGCAAAACTAATAATTCTAACTCCGGATAGATAAAGCCAGAGCTTAGGTTGCCTAATAAAAAGACAACCTTTTCAACCTCTTTTTCTAAGAGCTCCTCCAGTCTTTCCTTTTGGCCTAAATTCTCACAGGAGATATAGACTTTTCTCCCCTTTTTTTCTTCTTCTTTCAGAGTTTTCTTCAATAGAGCAAAATTGGAGATGGAGCTTTCCGGCTCACACATACCCAGATTAAAATCTAAGTTTTCCTTTCTCAAGTAGAAACTTTTCAAAACCTGAAAACTTTCAATCTTCCTCTCAAAGGAGTCACTATCCCTGAAAAGTAAAGATGGTTGAGGGACTAACTCCTTTTTTAGGCTTGCTTCTTCATACCTTCTCTGGGTCTCTTCCCCAATATAATCTATCTCTTTTCGGATAAGCTCTGGCTCATCCATAAAGATTAAACTCTCTTCTGGGAGGTAATTAAAAAGCTCACCCTGGGGCAATCCTAAAAGTGGTGACATCCATTCTAAACCCGGTATCTCCTGATAAAATTTTATTCTCCCTCTTAATCTTTGCGCCTCTTTTTCTTCTATTCGACCAAGATATTTTTCAAACTCCTCATCCTTAAGGTGAAACTCCCTTTTAGGAAGAAGGATAACTTCATCTTTTTTGTTAATAGTTCTCTGATTAAAAACGGAAAACTCCCTTATCGATTCGATCATATCCCCGAAGAACTCTATCCTTAAAGGATTCTCCGAAGTATAAGGGAAAAGGTCCAAAATCCCGCCCCTCTGGCTATATGTTCCCACCTCTTCCACCTGAGGAAATCTTTTAAACCCCAACTCTGATATTTTCAGGATAAGGTTTTCTAATTCCAGCTCATCTCCGGTTTTCAGCTGGATGGTTTTGTTTTTCAACTCATCCCGAGGAATAGTCTTTTCAATAATTGCACGGATATGGGTTACAACTACGTTTTTCTTGTGGAAAAGAAGGTTATGTAAACAGGAAAGCCTGGCACCTAAGACCTCAGAATGAGGAACTTGAAGCTCGTAGGGCAAAATCTCCCAGCTGGGGAAAAACAAAACTTCCCCTTCGCCCAAAAAAGATTGCAAGTCCTCAAATAACTTTATGGCCTCTTCTGGATGATAGGTTAGAATAAGAATTGGAAGTCGAAGTCTTTTCTCTAAGTAAGCTAAAAGGAACGATTTCCCGGAACCTACCAGTCCGGATAAAGTAAGGTCCTTTTCACCTTCTGCAATTTTTTCGACCAGGATAGAGAAACTTTTTGATCTATGAGCCTGATCCAGTAATATAGATAATGACATCTCTTATTCTCTTTCTAAAACCTATTAATTAAAAACGATAATTTTAAAGAAAAAATTGGAGAGAAAATACCCCTTTAGCTTACCTTCTTAGCTAAGATTATCATCCGGGGGCTTTGGGTAGTGTAATCCTTTAATTCATAATCACCAAAAACCTGCTCGGTTATAAAACCTGCCTTTTTCAAATTAAAGATCATCTCGGTGAGAGTGTAAAGGCGGAAGGAGAAAAAATATTCCCTTTTGGGTTGATCTTCAAAAAGGAGGGTGCGGGTAGTCTCCGTTCGACTGGTAAAAGGGTCAAATATCTGATCGTCTAACATAAAAAACCCTCTCTTTGGGCTCCACATCCTCCTCTGAAAGTTTTTTAAGAGAAATTCTCGGTTGATAGTGTCTATGAGGAAAGTTCCTTTCTCTTTTAAGACATGATTAACCCCCTTTAAAACCTGTAGATCTTCTTTTTCGTTCGGGAAATAACCAAAAGAGGTAAATAAATTAATGACTGCATCAAATTCCTTTTTAAAAGGAAGTGCTCTCATATCTCCCCGCACAAATCTTATCTTAAGCTTTAAAGTATCCGCTTCTTTTCTGGCTCTATCTAAAAAGCAAGAGGAAAGATCATAACCGGTAACTTTAAAACCTCTTCGAGCCAGTTCCAAAGAGTGCCTTCCATAGCCACAGCATAAATCCAGAATCTTCTTTTTGGGTTTAAGTCCCAACATCTTTGTCACCCCATCTATTTCCTTAGAGGTTGAAGCCTCTAAGTGGGCATAGACCCCAGGATAATATTCGTCAAAAAGTTTCTCCCACCATTTCATCTCTTACCTCTCTTAAGCATTTACCCTTGTTTTCTTTTTCTTCTTAAGTCATTATAGGTTATATATCCGATAAGTTTATAAATCAACTTAGCGGCCAGAAAATCCGGCGCAATATTTCCAGGCTGGGGACAGAGTTCAACTACATCGAAACCAACTATTTTTTTCTTTAAAGTCAAAGTCTTAAGAAAATCTAAGGTCTCATACCATAATAAACCTCCCGGCTCCGGTGTTCCCACTGAAGGCATAATCGAAGGGTCAAGAAAATCTAAGTCAAAGGTGAGATAGACCTTACCTGAAAGAGAGCTCAAGACCTTATCGCTCCAATTCTTCCCCCTTTTTTGGGCATAGAACAGGGTGACCTTATTTCTTTTCATCCAGTTATGCTCTTCCAGGCTCAAGTTCCTTATCCCCACGCCAATTGCTGGAACGATTTCCCTTACTCTCCTCATAGTACAAGCATGACTGAACCTGTTCCCCTGATAACTATCTCTCAGGTCTGCATGCGCATCCAGTTGCAGGACCGAAAGGTCTTTATATTTTTCCTTATAAGCTTTTATCATCCCGATGGAGATAGAATGCTCGCCACCAAGCATAATTATTATCTTATTATTTTTAAGAAAATCGCGCCCAACCTTATAGATTTTCTCAATCATTTTCTCAGGACCTTTAGAAGTGGGCTCTAACTCATCTGAAGTATAGATTCCGACTTTATAAGGTTCGGTATTTAACTCTTCATCGAAAAGCTCAACCTGTTTTGAGGCTGAAATAACTGCCTGAGGACCTTCTCTGGTTCCTCCCTTGTAGGTGGTGGTTTGTTCATACGGAACTGGCAGGATGACAAATCTTGACCTCTTATAATCTGAGTAAATCTGAGGAATACCTAAAAAATTATCCGGTAGAAAAAACTTATTATCTAACAAGACCTTTACCTTTCCATCAAAAGTTCTTTTCCAAACTTAAATTCAGGTTTTTTTCTTTTTCGGATTAAATCTTTTGACCCTTGCGAAAGAGCAGTGGCTAAAAAAGGCAAGGCAATGGTAGCATCTGAATAGACCGTTACCATTTTAGCCTGGGGATGAATTTTCCCCCAGGATTGTGCCTCGGTAAAAGTGCATCCGGAAAGCCCTCCCCAGTGCGGTGCATCAACCGATATTTGAATAGCGTACTTATGCCCGGACTTTTTGCTTTTCCTTTGAAGGGAGGCTATGACCTCAGCCTGCTGGATGAAATTCTTGGGTGTCCCTCCTCCTATATAAATAACCCCGGTCGATTTAGCCCAGAGAGCTAAGTTGGAGATCTCCTCCGCATCTTTGATCACATCAAACTGGAACCTTTTACCTTTCGTTTTAGCCAGTTCAACTAAGGCAATCCCGTAAGATGAATCCCCAATGGCTGGGCAAAAGATGGGAACTCCGTAAGTATAGGCAGAGCTTATCATCCCTTCTTTCTTCTTTATTCTGGATAGCTTTTCTCCGAGTAAAAAGAAAAATTCCCTGGTAGAATAATTTTTCCCAAGATCGAAAGAAAGGGCAAATTCTTTGATAAATTCATCTACTTGTCTGAACTCAGCCTCTAAGGCATAGGTATCGTAAATCCGGTCGATCCCTGCCTCCCTTAACTTAAGGTCGCTTATGTGATGATTCCCTATCCAGTGATATTTTCCCAGGCTTTCATGCAGGTCATGAAAAAGATTGGCACCAGTGGAGACCAGACAATCTATCAATCGGTTTTTAATAAGGTAGACAAATACCTGCCTTAATCCACCAGGGATCATCGCTCCAGCCAGACCTAAAAAGATGACCAGATTTTCTTTCAACATCTCTTTCCAGATAGAAAGAGCTGTGGCTAAATTTCTTCCTTGAAACGATATACCGCTCATCTTTTCTAAAAGCTGAGCTATGTCTTTAATATTTTCGATCTCAATAGGATGAGTAGGATTTCTCAAGAATTTATCCATATTGAATACCTCCTCAAGCTGATTTTCTATAACTATTCCTGGGTTATAAAGATAGCGGCCGCAAGCACCGTTGTCCACAGTCCATTCTTATCCCCTTCTGCTGACTGGGTGACATTCATAGTGCGAACTATCTTGCCAGAGATCTTCCAGATCTCTTTTCTCATATCATAGTTTTTGTCCACATCAAAATCTAACCCCAGGGTAGTAGATAACATAGAGGCAGCTAAATCCTCTGCATAATCTCCGGCTTTTTTCTCGGTCTGCCCGAAGGCGGAGTGCTCAGAGAGAAATCCATAATACTGTTTTTCCTTGGGGATGGCTAAACCTACTGAGGCAGAGATCAGACGATTGGGTTCGTTGGTTGCGTTGCGGCTCATCACGCAGAAGATTATCTGGCCATCCTGTAGCTTCTTCATCCCTTGTGCTCTGGTAATTAGCTTGCACCCTGGTGGAAAAATTGAGGAGACGCTTACGATGTTAAAACGGGCTATCCCGGCATTTCTTAAAGCCAGCTCAAAGCTGGAAAGTTTTTCAGTGTGCCTTCCCACCCCCTTGGTCAAAAAAACTTCACTGGGAACTATGATCATCTTCCACCTCCTTTATGCTAAAAAGTGGTTTTTCCCTACAGGTCCAATTTGGGAAAATATCAGGCATTCGTTTTTAAAATGCAATAATAAAATTTCTTTTTGTCAAAAAAAACCCCGCCTCTGGCGGGGTTTTTAAAAACAAACCTACTGCTTAGCAGGGCTTTTTGATTTTACAACTGCCCTTTTTCTTTTTTGTTTTGGGCATCTTCTTACCTTATTAGATTAGGGTTAATAAACTTTTATTTCTTTTTCATTCCCTCTTCAATGGCAGTTACCTTGGTGGTCACATCCGTTGCCAGATCCGAGGCTTTATTATAATCCCCAGCTCCTAAGGCATTTTTCGCCTCAGCCAGGTTGGCATCGCAGGTTTTTACCTCGGCCTTCATCTTCGGAGGAATCTTACCTTTTTTCAAAGTCTCCAGCTTAGCGCTGGCGTCGTTTACTGCAGTTTCTGCAGTGGTTTTCATTTGCTCTTTATTAATCTCCACCATATTAGTCGCCGAGTCAGCCCAGCTCTTGGCAAAAAGGGCTAATCTTTTTGCATCTGCATATTTCTTCTCTCCGAAGAAGGTCTCAGCCTGAGTTAAGGAATCTTGAGCTGGAGTGAGAAGATCGGCCGCATAAAGGTTGGCTTCTGCGTTAGTAGCATTGGCAACTGCATCCCTGGCCGCCTGCATCTCCTGTTCCGGAGGCTTGGCACAGGAGCTTAATAGTATTATTCCCAAGATGAGAAGTAAGCTTATCCCGAAAAATCTATTCTTTAACATTTCCTTTTTTTCCTTTCCTACTTTGATTTTTAAAGTTTTCTTTAAAAAAAGCATTAACAAAAATTTCTACTCCTCCTTTTTTATGGGGGAGGTCTATTCCAGCTATTGAAGATCATCTCGTATTTATAAAGATATTTAAACATTTTCTTGATTTATTTTCAGTTGGGGAATATTTTAAACCTCTACAGTCTCCTAAAATAAATTATCCTAATATATCGGCAAAACCTTTTTTGTCAAGGACTTTTTTAAAAATTTTCAATTAAAGATATATTTGTTTTTGATATTATCTAAGATAGGAAATTCCCCATTTATCCATATATCTCAAAAACCCTTATCACAAATCCTTTACCTTTTAAAATATTTATACGAATGAATGGTTTAATTTTAGAGCCCTATTTTTAAGATTGGCATTTCCAGGGAGAGCAACCGAAGTTTAACTGTGGGACAGGTCCACCTTTAAAAAGATAATTTATCAGATAGACTGTATCACCCACTGAAACCTTGCAGTCTCCATTAACATTCCCTTTCCAGTAAGGGTCAGGCGCAGGCCCACCTTTAAATAAATAGTTGATTAAATAAACGATATCTGCGCTTTCAACTGTAAGGTTACTATTAACATCGCCTAAGATATCGTTTGGGTGAACATTACAAACCCAGCCCTCTTTGGTAACAGAATCAGCAGGTGGATTTCCAGGCTCATTTATATCAGCATAAACTGATACTGCGCTGACTTTCATTAAATAATTTCCACTGGCAACACTTTGACCTGTATTATTTTTACCGTCCCACCAGGTTAAAGTCGGACCCGAATATTCTAAAACTCCAGGCTTTACAGTTCTAATTAGAGTTCCTGATTCATTATAAATTTTGAAATAGATACCTCCTGGATCAACCAGCACATAATCGGCATAGTGGACCCAATGCTCATTGTTAGAATAGACATTGAAATCAACTATATCTGTGCTTATTGCAAAATACTGCCCTCCGCTTGAATCGGTCCAGGCTTCAAGCACATAGACATTGCCACATCCTAAATATCCACCCGTATTGGATAAACTCACCGGTTTATAAAATTGATTCTCACCAAAACCGGAGCTACCAAAGGTACATAAAGGAAACAGGCCCAGGGTGATGTCTGGAAGATATTTAATAATTTGACCGTTTGCTCTATCCACAGCCCACAACTGTCCAAAATTGTCAGTTTCTAAATCAACAATGTCCCGGTCTACATATACTTCCTTATACCAGTAAATACTTTCACCAGCATGGGTTTTGATCAACCATACAATCCGATTGTTCCCTCTATCAGCTACAAACAAATGATCGGTATTAGCATATGGATCTCCGGGAGGTACTATGAAAGGACCTTTATCACTAACAACCGCAGTCGGCCGGCAGAATTGACCAACACCATGTCCATAGCTTCCGTAGGTGCTCCTAAAAGTTCCAGTGAATAGATCGAACCTCATAAGCTGTGAATTTCCATTTAGTATCCAGAGATAATCATTATAGGTCCAAAAGAAATCAAAACCATTATTGATATCTAAATCCTGAGGTAAATCCAGACCTCCCCCGGTTATTACCCCATCATTGATTATGACCTGAGTATCCCAACGGTAGCGAAGTTTTACTATTCGATTATTATCCGAGTCAGCCACGTAGATATAGTAATAATAGAGAAAATACTGATCATCACAGGGTGCCTGACAATCCAGCCTTTTAGGCCAGCTAAATTGCCCAAGGCCTGAACCATAAGTCCCATAGGCTCTCATCCAGTTGTCTAAGCACTCTGAATATAACATCCTGTTCCAGCCCATATCCAGCTCAAATGCCACTCCACTATAAAGAAAATATGTAGGGTCCATTATATAGGATTGAGAAGCAGAAAGAGGATTAATGAAAAGCTGTTTGCCAAAATGGTGCATAGTTTCGCTTTTGGTCATTTTCCAGATCAAAGGGTTCTCCATAACTGGTCTGCGAATTAAGGCATACTCGCTCTGAGACTGACTAAATCCGTTTAAATAAAGCCCAAAAGAAAAAACAAGAATAATCAAGATTGAACTGATTTTTCTAAACATAAATTTTTACCTCCTTTTTCAGGAGTAAGACTCCTCTTATATTTCAAAGCTGACACCTTATTAAAGTAAATTTAAAACCTATATTCTACCTTCACCATCCAATTTTTTACAAGTGTAAAGTCATTCTGAATATAAGCGTCTAACAAGATTCGTTCATCATAGGATAAGCCAAAACCCTGAGAATAATAACTCTTTGAAGCGGTCGAGTATCCTGTTTCCGTCCCTTTTCTTTCAATACTAAACATTCCGCCTAACCTTGCCTTTATCATCTTATGCAGAACAAGTTCTGACCCGATGGGAAAATTGAGCTTATAAGAATTGATAGTTTTTCTCACTATTTTTTCTTCAAAATAACTTGAGCTACTTGTCACAGAATCATCCACCATATAAATATAAGAGCTTTCCTTCCATTCCTCTCTATCTAATTTTTCTCTATCCCAGTATCCTTTTATGACAACTCCAACTTTAATGGAAGGAGAGAAATCCTTTTCAAGCCCTATCCCCATAACAAAGCTATAAACTTTATTATTATACTGGAGGGAATTCTTACTGTTACCCAAACTGACAAAATTAGGAGTGGAATAGCTACTATCTCTATTCTGGCTCAAGCTGGAGATCTCATTTTTTTGATACCGTCCACCTAAAAGAATGGCTAAAGTTGTATTCTGGGGTAAAAGGTATTTGTAATTTGCATCCAGGCCAACTGCCTGTTCCTTGGTGGGAGCCATTAAGGTATAGCTTGAGAGACCCTCCCTTAAGGTGGTATCGGCCCCAAACCATTTGGTTTGGGACTCACTTGTGGATAAACCCTTACTGGTATAACTAAGATTCTCATAATAAAGGGTCAAATCCAGGCTGGTTTTCTGCGAAGCGGTTAATACCATCCCAATACTTCCCCTCTGTGCATCTGGTGAGTTATCGTTATTGCTGACTCTATCGTCTATTCCATAAGATTTTAAATTCTCTGAATCAAAATATCTTTGAGTAGTTATTCTTTTAGTTTCTGAGTCGTTTTGATTATAATTTTTCAAATATACAAAGTCTATCCCTAAACGAAGAGAGGCAGAAAGTTTCAAACCATATATCGCCTTGAAATTCTGAATTGTTTTTTTGCTGAACTTTTCGACAGAAGAAGAATCAAGGGTATAGTAGTCAAGATACTCTGTTCGACTTGCCCTAGCGGAGTTATCCTCGCTGGTAGATGGTTTCAATTCACCTATCAAGGCTAAATTTCCGTAACCAGCTATGGGCAAAACCACTCCTGCCAAACCAGTTTCCTTATTTGGAAAATACCCAGCTATCTTCACCTCTGGGTGCTGATAAAGATTATATTGCCCGAATATCCTTATCTTCTCTATAAAAGAAAGATAGGCAGGATTTCGATATATGTCGGTATATTCATCCTTGATCACCCCTGTCAGCTCCTCTCCAACCCCCATCAGGCGTATCGATTTCCCGAGATAACCAAAAGAGAGTTGGGTTGAAACAAATAGAAAATAGATAACTGTTATAGAAAAGAGCACCTTCTTCATTTTCCCTCCATTTTTTATCTATGGTGAAAATCTTACTAAAACTTCCATTCTTCAATCTGCTTTAATCTTCTTTCTGCTTCCTCCGAGATCTTAGTATTTGGATGTTTCTCAATTAACTCGTTTATAGCATTAACAGCACTATTTTTGTCTTTCAAAACTTCATAAGCCTCAACCAGAGATGTGAAGGCGGACATAAAGTAAATGGAGTTCGGATATTCTTCTATTAGCCTTTTTGATATTGGAATTACTTTTTTTCTTTCTTCTAAGTTCTCCGAATATCTGTAAATACCACGGGCAGAAGAAAGCGACAATGGTGCATAAACACTCTTCGGGTAATTGTTCACTAATTCCTGATATTTCAAAAATCCGAGCTCCGCCTTCTTTAAGTCTCTCCCTCCATGTTGTTCATTCCTGGAATATTTAAGTTTTTCAGCTTCCAAAAGCATATTTAAGGCTTTTTTTTCATCACCTTTTGGCTCTATCACCTTAAACTTTATAGTATTTGATTTTGTCCATCCAAAATTCAACACTGCCGAAGGCTGAGTGTAGATATAACAAGTATATTCGCCAACACTTTTTATTCCATACAACCCGCCTATGTCTCCTCCGGTCTGATGAGTTTCACCAGGGCTCAAAGAATTTCCACCTCCTGTGAAAGAACCTCTACGATGGGTCGAATAATCTTGTCCTTGTTCATCTTTTATAACGAAATCTTCAGCTATCATTCCAAAACTTAAAAACACGGTTGAGTCACTTATATTTTTTATCTCGTAATTAACGGGTATAGGCTCGCGCACAAAAAACTGATCCTTGTCAACCCAGATTTTTATCTGGAGTTTTTCAGAGGCTTGTGAGACCATTGGGATAAGAAGCACTCCCAGAATAAAGATGGAAACCGCTAATCTTATAACCTTTTTGTTTGTCATATTTGGGCTCCTTTCTACCAATTTATATTCTTGATTTTGGTAATACATTGATCGCAAAAATGAGGATTTGAATATGTAACTATCATGTAGGGATGCTCTCCATAGTAGTAAGAATACACAATAAATGATCCTTTCATTATACAGAATTTTGGGGATAATGACGGATGATCTACCCAAACCCCCCTCTGGTGACCTAACTCATGGACAACTGTAGCAGTTACAAAATCATTATAATCCAATTTATATTGGTCAGTTGCAGCAAAATCAATACAAGTTTTAACCGCAACTAAGGCACCAGTTGAACAGGTAGGCACACATCCTATTATGTCTTCTTCGTATGTTGCCCCAAATAGATCTGGGATTATATGACCTTGCTTATCTATAAAACCTTTTATCCCACATAAAAACATCTCATTTCCCCATACTTTAAAAGTGGAGATATAATCTATCATTTCGCTAGGGTCAAAAACATCATATTCTATGAAGCATGGGGGCTCATTGTTATTGTAAGTTGTCACACTATCTCTGGTGTTGGCAATGTTAAAAGCTATGTCCATATATTCCTCGGTATTTGGGCTTAAGAAGACATCGTATCTATTAATAATGCTGGTGTCTGAATCCTGGCAGAAATATTCTATATTCATCACCTTTTCCGGATTGGAAAATTCGGTAATATTAATAGTCCCCAAATCGGATTCATGAGACACATAAATTTTATCCGAGCAGGTGGAGTAAAGCTGAATATTCTTCAAATATTCCTTAGATGTGTAAGTGCTAGTAGGCAAAGAGCCGCCCCATTCCAGTTGCTGAGTCGCGGTATTGCCTGAAAGAAACTCTACATAATTACTACGATAAATTTTAAAATCTTTTTCAAGCTCAAAATATAAACGATTAAATCCTATATAGCTTGGATCAATACCGGGTTTTAATTCTATTAAAAAACTACCAGCAGAATTACAATCAAAACTTTCAGGCAAAGAGGTTTCTTCTGAGAAATAATAGCTACCACTGCCTGTGCCACAGGTGTTTTGTGGTGGTGTTTCTGTAGGTATTTCTCCATCATCACACCAAGACCCCAAAGTAGCTATTAATGAAAATGTAAAAATCATAAATTTAAGCTTGTTGATAAACTTTCTAATCATTTCCCCTCCCTTTTTTGTTCCAAATCAAGAGAATCATTAACCTTTCCCGCAGTTTTCAAAAAATCCAGAAGGTTTTCAAATCTTACTAATTGCCAGGTTCGGTTTAGTTTCGAGCCTTTATTCCCAAATGTCCCTCCCTCTTCACTGGGGGGTATCGAACTGGGTATTCGAAGTGGAGATTTGAAGATGAATCTATCCGGACTTCTTCGTCCTGTTTCCTTACTTCCGGGCACAGGTGTAGCACCCCATAGTACCAGCTCACAATCCACAATAGCACTGTCTCCCGTTATCTTAATTTTTATGTTGACTATATCGAAATCCCAGAAATTGGAAGAGGAAAGTGGACTTGGTTGATTGAATAAGGGTTTGTGAAGAGAGAGTTTCCTTTTAGAGGAGTTATTGAAAATATCCTGAAATTTTTTGGTAAGAACACCATTGACTACTAAACTCTGCTGTTTTACAATAACTGAAGAAGCAGAAATCATCGCGATTTTTAAAGTATCCTGCTGTTGAATTCCCTTCCTAATCATATCAACAGCCAGTTCAATCCATTGCTGGTCATTCATCTTTACAAAATGCTGGGAATAGGCTAAATTAAAACAAAAAAGAAGGATGATACTTAATATTATAACTATCTTGAAACAATTTTTAAACATCTTTGTCCTCCCCTGTCAAAATATTAAGGCATAACCCTCTGATGAATTTATTCAGATATAAATAAATTTTGCCCTCAAAAAATAATTATTTCTTTTTAATTAGCCAACTAAAAACCTAGCAATGGTTATTATACCCCCCCTGAAAAAATTGTCAAGGACTTTTTTGAAAAATATTTTTAGAACCAGGACCAGACCTCGACCCTGAGCCAGCGGATTATCCTTCGTAATAAAAGGGAGATAATGCTTCT
>Ga0315289_10006825_pt1 | contig 16725 bp, 16 predicted proteins | sample YL17G11_40_MG_FD_203452 | JGI IMG/M metagenome (GOLD analysis project Ga0315289, IMG submission 203452) | Sediment microbial communities from Yellowstone Lake, YNP, Wyoming, USA - YL17G11_40 | ecosystem: Environmental > Aquatic > Freshwater > Lake > Sediment | place: USA: Wyoming | collected... | reverse complement strand
ATTTTATTTTTTTCTTTTTCAGAACAATAAGCACAATGGAAACAATTGCTCCGCTTAAAAACGCCAAAAACAAAGCTAATAATGTTTTATGCGGCCCCAATAATAGTCCTATCAAAACCGCAATTTTAACATCTCCCCAGCCCATCCATTTTTCTTTTGACAATAAAACTATTGCCAAAAACAAGCCACCGACTATCGCTGCTCCGTATAGAGCATTCAATAAATCGTATTTTGTATAAAACTTAAAAAATATACTGAATACCAAATACCAAATACTAACTACTATTATAGCCGGATAAATCACTCGGTTTGCAACCAAATAATATTTTAGGTCATAAACAAAAATGATAATTAAAAAACAAGTAACAAGTAACAGGTAACAGGAAACGAGAATCCCCAAAAAAGAAAAATCAAAAAATCTATACACAACAATTAAAAATATCAGTCCGGTAAAAAATTCAACCAATGGATATTGCCAAGAAATCTTTTTGCGACAACCCAAACATCTTCTTTTCTGGAATAGAAAACTGAAAATGGGAATTAATTCTTTCCAAGTAAGCTTTCTTGCGCAAAATAAACAATGGGAACGTTTCTTAAAAATTGAATCGCCATTCTTCAACCTGATTATTACTACATTCAGAAAACTTCCCACAACTGTTCCGAAAATAAAAATTAAAATATAATGAATTAGCATTTTATATTCTATCTAATATAAAAATTAGCTTAGCAAGCTTTTCTGCCCGAGCTCTAAAGGACTTGGGCAGAATGTGTTTGTTAAGCTAAATTCGATTTCAGTTATGGCTGGATACAGTATGCAGGGTCATTGCATGCACATCCCATGACAGAACCGTCAACATCATTGCCCAACGGGCCAGTTTGCACATTATTCTCGAGCGTGGCCATTAGATTATAATCATTAGAGGTGCCAGCATACATATAAACATAACTGCCAGTATTTTGCGGATCAGCCGGAACTTGAGTCATATAGCCGTCAGTTTGAATAGTTGTTGCCATGGTAAGCCAATTAGCATTACTGCAGCCGGTTACTGCCGGATATGTGCCGTGGTCATCGTAATACATCTCCAATGCCAAGGCCACCTGTCGAACATCGCTGACTCTTCGCGTATCTCGAGCTTTCTGCCTAGCCGAATTTAACGACACCAATACGATGCTTGCCAAAATACCGATAATGGCAATAACCACTAAAAGCTCGATTAAAGTAAAACCTTTTGATTTTTTCATATAGCAATTTTCTTAACTTGTTTAACCGACCTTTGGTTTTTTATTTTATTTAATTATATTATACCAAGATTATAATCCGGAAGCAATATTGTATATTGGCATTAAGATTGATGAAACCAAAAGCCCCACACCAGCACCCAAAATCAAAATCATTACTGGTTCAATCAGTTGAGTCATATTGGCGACCATTCTATCAATCTCCTGCTGATAAAAATCAGCCACCTTATCTAAAATAGTATCCAATTGGGCGGTCTTTTCTCCTACTGCAACCATTTGAGTCACTAACGGGGCTATTTGCTTGGGATAATTGCTGAAAGCCGAACTGATGGTTTCTCCTACTCTCACCCTCTCTTTTGCTTCATTGATTATTCTTTCATAAATTTTGTTCCCGACTACTGTTGCGGTAATGTCTAGGGCTTTCAAAATTGGAGTCCCTCCCTTCAAAAGCGTCTTCAGGCTTTCCGAAAATCGGGCTAAATACATCTTCTTAAAAAGGTCTTTGAAAATTGGGATTTTTAATTTTAAAGTATCTATAAATTCTTTGCCTTTTGGGGCTTTAATCCAACTTCTTAGGCCTATCGCAGCAGCAATTCCAAGCGGAATAATTAACCAAAACCATGAACGCAAAATCTTGCTTACGCCGATTAAGATTTTCGTGGTAAACGGTAAATTTTGTCCCAATTCCTGCAACATTGCTGTCATTTGTGGAACCACAAATATCATCATTAGCGTTCCAACGACTAGAAATAAAGAAAAAATAACTGCCGGATAAGTGAACGCCCCCTTAACCTTGCTGGTTATATTGTATTCTCTTTCGGCATGGTCAGCCAGATATTTTAGAACTTCTTGCAAATTTCCGGTTGCTTCTCCCGCTTTCGTTACATTTACATAGAATGTTGAAAAGACCTTGGGGTGCTTTTCCATCGCCGAAGACAAAGGTTCGCCTCCCCGAATGTCGTTCTCTACTTGAAAAATCACTTCTTTAAAAATTGGGTTCCCAATCTGTTCGCCTAAAATCCTCAAAGATTCCAAGGGCGAAACATCTGCTCCAAAAAGAATGGCTAACTGCCGGTAAAAAAGAGTCAGGTCCTTGAGTTTTATTTTTTGAAAAAATTTCAGCGACCGTGCATAGATGGGAATCACCGATACTTCTTCTAAAAATATAGGCAAAAGGCCGTGCCGTTGAAGCGTTTCCACGGCCGCTTCCCGGCTCCCCGCCTCTACTGTCCCAGTTTGGATTTCGCCTTCTTTAGTTCTTGCTTGATAATTAAACCTCATATTTTGATTACCTCTTTAACAACATTTTCAAGTCAGCACGATTTAAGGAATAGGTTTCCGCATCCTCCATATTAATTTCTCCCCGGTGCACCAAATCCGCTAATGAACGATTTAAAGATATCATTTTTTCGTCACCACTGGTCTCAATCACCAAATCAATCTGGAAAATTTTGTCTTCTCTGATTAAATTTCGGATAGCATAGTTGACTATCATTACTTCAACAGCTGGAATTCTGCCACCATTAATTCTTGGAATCAACCTTTGAGAAGAAATGCCGATTAGACACGAGGCCAGCTGGGCTTTAATTTGATTTTTTGCACCCGCAGGAAAACTATCAATGATTCTATCTATACTCTGAGCCGAACTGTTTGTATGTAAACTTGCCAATATCAAATGTCCTGTTTCGGCCGCTGTCAGAGCTGTAGATATTGTTTCCAAATCTCTCATCTCGCCAACCATTATTATGTCGGGGTCCTGTCTTAGTGCCGAACGCAAAGCCCGTTTAAAACTTAGGGTATCGTTTCCAACTTCTCTCTGGTCGATAATACATTTGTCCTGTTCAAACACATATTCAATCGGGTCTTCAATGGTAATAATGTGTTTTGTCTGGGTATGATTTATTAAATCAATTAAAGCAGCCAGGGTGGTTGTTTTGCCGTGACCGGACGGTCCGGTAACCAAAAAAAATCCTTGAGAATAATTGACAAAACTTTCCATAATCGATGGAAGGTTCAATTCTTCGATTGTTCTTATCTTTGCGGGAAAAATTCTTAACGCCGCGGAAATGGAGCCCTTTTGAAAAAATACATTCGCCCTGAAACGGAGTTTATCTTTATAATTGTAAGAAAAATCTATCTCTTTTTTTGCAAATAACAAATCCTTTTGTTCTTTGGTAAGCAAAACTTCAATCAATTTCTCGGTGTGCTCGGCGTTCAGAACAGAATACTTCGTGAGAGGTACCAGCCGGTCATCAATTCTCAAAGTAGGATATCTCCCTACCGATAAATGAATATCCGAAGCAGCGAATTTTCCCGTGGCTTCCAATAATTCTTCTAATTCTGATTGATAATTCATATTTTATGGCACGACATAATTTAATCCTTGATTTTTCCCCTGGATAGAGGTTGTCTCCAAATAATATTGTAAATAATAATCTTCTCCGTCTGTTGACTGATAATAATATCTGTAATCGCCGGTATTCGATGGGTCAATCGGCACTGTGGCTATTGTCCCGGTTTCCTTCAGGGCAATAGATAACGTATCGCTGCCAATAATATAGCCGTCATAAATTGGGTAGGCATTATGATCGTTGTAATACATACTCAGACTCGTAGCAATACTATTTATGTTCGCAACGCGCTGAGCATCTCTTGATTTCGCTTTCACACTTTTAATACTGATAGCCACTATTCCGGTCAATAAACCGATAATAGCAATCACTACCAAAAGTTCGATTAAGGTAAATCCACTATTCTTTAACTTATTCATGTTTATTATTCTTCTGCTTCGCTTCTCACTTCTTCTAATCCCACCATTCCCCGAAGCGACTTCAAAATTCCGTCTTGAAGCATAGTCGTCATTCCTTGTCTTCTTGCTTCTTCTTTAATCTTGCTTTCAGACGGCTCTTTCAAAATAATATCTTCCAACTGGGGAGTCATTTCCAAAATTTCAAAAACCCCGATTCTTCCTCTGGTGCCTTTCGGACATTCTTTTGACGACTGGGGCTCATAGAGAGTGTATGGCTTTTTAATATTATATTCCTTTAAAATCTGGGGGCTGACTTCCGCAAGCCGTTCATCAATCGTTGACTCGATATCTGGCGATGGTTTTACTAATTTTTTGCTCTCTGGACATAATTTCTGAACTAACCGCTGGGCAATTGCCAGTATCAAAGTTGCGGGAATTAAATAACGGTCAACGCCCATATCAATCAAACGCGGGATAACTCCTAAAGCATTATTGGTGTGTAGGGTGGACAAAACAAGATGACCGGTCAAAGCAGCATGAATAGCCAGTTGCGCTGTTTCGCTGTCTCTGATTTCGCCAACCATAATTTTGTCGGGGTCCTGCCTTAAAATTGAACGCAATCCGCTGGCAAAGCTGTAATTAATTTCCGGCCTAACCTGCGATTGGTTAACGCCTTCAATATAATATTCAACCGGGTCTTCCAAGCTAATAATATTTACCCCCTCCTGATTTAAAATATGCAAGATGCTGTAGAGAGTGGTGGTCTTGCCGGAGCCGGTTGGTCCGGTTACCAAAATTAAACCATTGGGTTTTTTAATTGCTTCCTTGAGAACATTAAGATTTCTGCCATCCAGTCCCAAATCAGCCAAATCTCCCAATCCTACGGTGGGGTCTAAAATTCTCATTGCCACTTTCTCGCCAGCAAAAGTAGGAAGAGTGGAAACGCGAAAATCAATCTTTTTCCCGGCAATCTCGGTAAAAAATCTTCCGTCCTGCGGCTTTCTGGTCTCATCAATTTTCAAGGAAGAAAGAATTTTGACTCTCGAAATAATCGCGGGATGAATTCTCAAAGGGAGTGTTAAATTAATATGCAAAATGCCATCTACTCTGAATCTTACCCTGGTTGATTTCTCGCCCGGCTCAATATGAATATCAGAAGCTCTTTGTTCTATTGCGTGTTTGATAATCAGGGCAACTACTTTTGAAATTGGCGCCTCCTCGGCAATTTTCTCTATTTTCTCTTTTTCGCTTTCTTTTACAATTCTTCCTTTCTCTTCTTCCATCTCTTTTTTCAATTCTTCCAATGCTTCTTTTACCTCGCCTTTTAAAGTAGAGTATTCTTTCAGAATGTTCTTAAAATCGCTGAAAGTGATTACGGAAATTTTAGGCGTTAAGTTGTTTCTGTGGGCAATAAATTTTAATGCTTCTTTTGCATCAATATCATCGGGATTCAACATCCCGACTTCCAAAATCTTCTTTTTTAGGTCAACACTTAAAGGAACAAATCGATAATGCTGCGATGCCTCGATGGGCACCAATTCAAATGCTTTGGTATCAATTTTAAAGCCAGCCATATCGTAGAAAGGAATTTTTAAAAACTGGCTTTTTGCTCTATATAAGTCGTCTTCTTTGATCAACTCTTTCTCAATTATCAACTCTCCTACATCCCTGTTGGTTGCTTCGGCTTCTTTGACAAGGCCATCTAAGACAATCGCGTCAATCACTTTTTTATTGACCAAATAATCTAAAAAAGTTCTTTGTTTGTTAAGCATTTTGTTATGGAGAAAAAGGATTGGGTCTGCCCGTTGTTCCTTTTTCAATTGGTAGATTCCCGTGAACTTTTAGAAAGGGAAGAATTGTTTTTATCAAAAATTCCGTGTTTAAATCAATTTTTTCCAGCCGGCTCTCGAGAATCGCTCCGGTTGCCGGGACATTGGAAGCAATCGATTCTTCTGCGGGGGCGCCGGGTTCTTTATTGATTCCAAAATAAAAAATCAAAAAGGCAAGCACCGCTATGCCCAAACCAACGAAGATTAACATTCTTTGTTTTTTCCTTTGTTCTAATGTTTTAATCGCCATATGAATTATTTTTGATAATAAGTTTTGAGAACGACCTCGAATTCGAATCCGGATACGGTTCCAATCAATTTTGGAGCAAAATTTATGGATTCAATGTCCAACAATCTCATATTTTCTTCTACTGATTTCAAAAATTTATTAAATGAAAGATAATCGCCGGTCATTTTCATATTAACACTGACTGTATTATAATCTTTGGGCGCCTGTCCTTCCTCCGTCTTTTCTTTAATGATTGTAAAATTCAAATCACTTAAAAGCACTCCGCTCCCAGCCGCTACTGCTTCGAGCTGAACAATCAGGTCCGGAATACCGGAATCATCGGGCATTATGGAATCAATGTTTTTTAGGGTTTCTTTATTGTCTTGATAAGTTCCGATTAGTTTTTCGATTCTGTCTATAAAATCTTTTTTTTCGTTAAGTAATTTTTGTTCGTCTTTCACTGATTTTCTCAGGTCTAATACTTTTTGGACAGTCGGTATGTCCAGGAAAACCACCGCAGCAATAAATCCCAATATTAAAATAATGATGATTATATTTTTAGTCATTTGCTTTCTTCGAATTTATTTAATAAAACAGATTTTGAAAAACTTATTGATAAATCAAAATCGATTCCTCCACTCTCGCTTAAACTTATATTAGAAACTTCAATCTTTTCAATTGAAGAATTTTCTTTAAAACTAACCATCTGCTGGGCAATGGCTGTATATGTTTTGGCTTTTCCAGCCAAAAGCAGATTTACTTCTTCGTCAATAAAATTAAATTTTGATTCCGAAAAGTAAACTTGGGAGACAACTGCACTTTCAATTCCGGAAAATAACTTGGACCAATAAAAGTGTTCTTTAAAAAGATTTTCCACCAAATCAAGCTTTTTGCCAATTTTATCTATTGTTAATTCTGTCTGAGAATCTCTTTTTGATTCCAAATCTGATTTTTCCTGTTTTATATTGTCCAATTTTTTATTAAGCAATTGGGAATAAAGAAAAAGTCCGCCGAAAACAAGCAGACTTAAAATCACTAATATTAAAACTATTCCTCCTGTTTTGGAAAAAACATTTGTCAAATTTAAACCTTTCCTCCTATATTCTTTTGGAATTAAATTAATGTCAACCATAACATATTAAAATTCTAAATTCTAAATCCAAAATCCTAAATAAATTCAAATATCAAAATCCGAAATTCAAAAACTAATTTTTACATTTTTCAACCATTGAGCCGAAAATTTTTGTGAGCTCGTATCCTTCTTGAATTAAATCTTTTTGTTCCTGCTTCAAATCTTCTTTGTCTCCAATGTCGCATAAATTTAACCACAAACGACTTTCCTTTGCTTCCTTACGACAAATTTTTATTCTCATACAAAAATCTTTTTTACTTAACGACTCATTGGCTTCAATATAATTTGCTGCTTGCGAACCCGACGCTCTCGCAAGTTGCTTTCCATATTCAATATTTGTAATAGTTCTCGACAACTTATTGATAAAATCTCTACACCTTCTCGCAAATTTGAAAGTCCGTTCTTCTAAATCGTATTGTTTTATATTTTTATTCGTATCCATTCTTGTCTTGAATTTTAAAATTTGAATTTTGGACTTATTTAGGATTTAGAATTTTGGATTTAGGATTTGATGCGTGAAAACTTTCAGTTTTCACGCATGGCTGCTCCGATGGCCACGGAAAATTGCGGACCAAGTTCTTTTAATCTTCGTTTGAGGTTTGGCGGATAAATAATTTTAGACCAGGGGTCGGCGATAAATACTTTGGTGTTTAATCTTTTTTCCGCATACTCTTTTAAACCCTCCAGCTGCGCCGAGCCGCCATTCAAAATTATCTTTTCTATTTTATTTCCGGTTCTTGACTGATATTCATTTATCATCCTTTCGCATTCATTGAGTATTTCATCAATCAGGTTCAAAAGAACTTCCTTTGTTTCTTTTCTTTCGCTGGATTCGTTCTCGTGGTCAATGCCGTGAGCAAGTTTAAAATCTTCTGCCCTTCTAAACGCGATTCCCAAACTTGATGCCAATGTCTTGGTCATTTCCGCGCCGGCAATGTCCAAGCCGTGACTCATCTGAACCGCCCCCTTGTCAGCGATAGTGCAGGAGGTTGCGCGCGCGCCAATATCTAAAATGCAAAATGGATTATTTTCTCCGGAAAACAAAGCCCTGGAAAAACTGAAACTTTCCAATTCCAAGGCATTGATTTTTAAATTCAGCGCCTCGGCAAGGCGAATGTATTTGTTCACAACTTCTTTCGGAACAGCGATTAAAAGAATTCTTTTCCCCTTAAAGGATTTTGTTGATTCTAAAATTTTCCAATCCAGAACAACCTCGGACAAGGGAATAGGAATATATTTTCTTGCCTCAAATTCTATTGCTTGGGTCAATTCCTTGTCGCTGATTTCCGGCATCTCAATCACGCTGGTAAAACTCGAAAAAACCGGAACTGCCATTGTCGCCTGTTTTGCGGTGACTTGGGATTTTTCCAAAACAATTTTCAGCATCTCTCTGGTAATTGCTTCCAATGTTCTCAAAGAAGTTGTTTGAAATGACTCGTTTAGACGATCCCAATATCCTATCGTGGAAATTTCCCCATAGGTTTCTAACTTGAATTTATCTTCTATCTTTTTTAATTGTACCACTTTTATCGAAGAGGTGCCAATATCAATGCCAAGATTCGATTTTGGTTTAGTGCCAAAAAATAACATACTTAAATTATATCACAAATAATTTACCACGGCCTAATCTCTTTCCATTTTGGCAAAGGCAGAGAGGTTTTTATGGTTTTAGTAGTTGAACAACTGTGTCCGCCGCGGTCAGTAACAATTAATTTCACTTTGTAGGAACCGGGATTGGAAAACTTTACTGTTTGATTTTCATTGGTTGATGTTTCCGGGTCTGCTCCTCCTTTGTTGTCAACATCAAAATCCCAGGAAAAAGTGTCTCCTTTGCTTGAAGAGCAATCAGAACCATTAACCGGGTCTTCGTCCCAACATCTGGAATTGTCGGAAAAAGCTACTGCTTCAAGCGGCACCGGGTTTTGGGGAACAAGGGTGAAATCGCAGGATGGTGATTTATAAACAAAGGTGCTTATCTGCGGCCCGGTAGTCCAATTGGAAGCAAGACCATATTGGTCATAGGTTCTTGCCCTCCAATAATAGATAGTATTGTAAGCAAGATATCCGGACATTGGTGTGGTTGCCAAACTTATGGTCTGGGTATGCTCGGTTGGACTGGGATAACTGAGATTGGAGAATGTCCGGTCTATTTCTGGAGACAAGAAATTGGAATTGTTGTCCGCCTGAAAATCAAATCTTGATTCTGTGTTTGCTTCTGGGTCTGTATAAGTGAATTTAAAAGAATAGAACGGCGGCAAATCGCAGGGGTCAGAAGCAGAAGTATTTAAATTAATGGTTGTAGGAGGTTTGTTTAAAGCTATGGTTATTTCACCTCCTTCTGCAAAATTAGACCAATTGCCAGCATTGTCCATTACTCGGTATCTGAACTGGTAAGAATAACCATCAATTCCTGTGTATGAAAAATCATTGATAGTTGAAGTATAATCCTGCCAATTGCCCCAGCCAGGTCCTTTGGGCTTGATTCTGATATCTACATCTCCAGAATTTATGCCTGAACAAGTATCTGATTCAGTTAAAGACACGGTAAAAGTTAGGCTAATAACATAAGTGCCAGTAGGATAGGAAATGGTTGGATTTGGCGGATTGTCTTTGTCAACTTTGACTTGCCAATAACCAGACCAAGCACTGTTAAAACTAAAAGTGTCCTGCGAATAAGCGCGCCACCAATTATTAAAACAATTGCCGAGATTCAATGAACCCCAGGAAGCTGGTTGGCCGCTATTTGTCCATCCGCTCCAATTGTCTCCATAACCCAAAATATTGAAATACGCGCGGTAATTATTTCCATTGGGATCAGTGGAGGTAACTGTGAATGTAGGATTAGTATTCTGCCAATTATCCGAAGGGCTGTTTCTAATTGGTATGCTCGGCGCTTGATTGCAATTGGAATGTCCTGGATAATCCGTGTAAGCGCACGCTGTTCCAGAACAATACCAGTCGCGCCAAGTAGTGCCTACACAAGCATCTCTGCCATTGCAATTCTCAACAAAAGAATCATTTTGCCAAGATTGATGGTCAGCGCAAGTGACACCGGTGCAATAATAATCGTGCAATAATCTGTGCGTGCGCAGATTAATCGCGTCAGCGCAATAATTCACATAATTGTCATAATAGTCAGTGTGTCTGTTGGAAACAGAATAAGTGCAAGCGCCGGATGAACAATAATAATTTCTGTCTTCGCACCCACTGCTGTAAACATAGCAATTGTCATAATTGTTGCAGTATTCCCAGTCATACCAAATATCATTGGAATAACAAGAACCTCCTGAACATCCGCGATTAGCGTATTTTCTCTGCACCATATCTCCTGAACAGCGATATTCATTTGTCCAATATGGAGAACCGCAGTCAGACCAGTTTATCCATTCTTCTCTATGTCTACAACTTCCAGCATCAGCATCACAATAACCAATCATAAGCTCTCTTTGTCTCCAATTGTCTGAACATCTGTAGTTATCAGACCAGTAATCACTAATACAGTTATCTAAATATACCCATTCTGGTTGACTATAGCAACTGCTTCCACTACAGCCACGGAGTATGTAAAGACGATATAGTCTGCCTCCTGAACAGGTGTAGCTGTCAGTCCAATATGGAGAACCGCAATCAGTTGAACTCCGAGAACAACCATCGCCGGAACAAGTCAAAAGAACAGTTCCTGAACACACTTTACTATTTGGAGTACATGTTTTTGGACTACCCGCGCATTTCCAAGTTGATGTATCCCAGTTACATCCATCGCAATACGCGTATGCCGGGCCGCAGGGCGGACAATTATTGTTTGGATCAAGAGGATTGGTTGCGCAATCATCACATCCTCCCCAAAATGGGGCATCATACCAACCAGGACTATATCCAGAACAATCGCAAATGGGACAGGTAGTGCCCGGACATTTATGGCCAGGCCCCGTTCCAGTATAATATTCATCTCTAAAAGGATACCAGTCAGTATTCCAATTACATCCATCGCAGTAAGCCATTGCTTCACCGCAAGGAGTACAGTTGTTAGTGCTATTGGAAGTACAATCACTACATCCTCCCCAATAAGGATAATCGTGCCAACCAACGCCATAACATTCGCAGGAAATTCTAGTATAACCGCATTTTTCTATATGAACACCTCCGTATGAAGTATCTGGACCGCAAAAATCACCAGTGTACCGACAACTAACCTGATAACCAGGACGATCATCGTCACAATATAAAGTTCTACCGCCAGTATTACAATCCGATGCTTGAAAACACCAAACAGGGTGTTGATATGCGCCTGCTAATCTTGGAATAATTAAAAAAGACGAAAATACAATTAAAGCAAGAATTACTTTAATAGTATTTCGCCTTGTTGATAGAAAGTTAAACATAGTTCATTGATTATATGTTGTGTTAATTTAATTATACCACATTTTAAAAAAACAAAAAGGCAAGACTGTTTTTCAATCTTGCCTTAATAACTGGGAAAACGAATTCCGCGTGCATCAATAATAAACTCTGCTTGTTCGCCAGTGCTAAAAGTATTTGGTCTTATACATGTCAACTCAATCCAATCACTCTTGCCCTTGATCCGAATGTAAATCTTGCGTGCGATATGAGTATACTCCTTAATTACTTTCGGGTCAATAAGAAAAACTATATACTGCCCACCGCTGTATTTAACTTCTGCTTCTACTGTCCATTGGTTGGCTGCGGTCTTTGTTAGTTTAAGGGTCTTCCCGCCATAATCTTCATTAAATAACTGGAGCTCACTTGGATCTTCAGATTGTGGGGAAATCACCGGCAGCACTCGCTCGTACATAAATTCAACAGTATCTCGGTCTTTTGTTGGCGGCTTGTTGTCATCTGATTTCTGGACAGTAAGAATCGGGTATTGCGGCTGCATCTGGATTCTCTGGTTGGGTTTGAAGCTCTGGCGTTGGCTGCCGAGTAAAAAGTTCAGCGCAACGCGCAAATCTTGGTATCCAGTCCACTGGGAATAAAGACCAGAATTAGTTTTGTTCCAGTCAGCAGAAACGGATAACCAGTTCAGCGGTCGAATCTCTGCCCCGACTCTCCAGCGCGTATAGACGCTTTCCACGGACATCACTTCCGTGTAAATGCGCGCCCAATCCACGGGAACGACATTGACTTCTCCGCCCCAATATTTGGAAGCAGAGACCTGTTCTCCGTTGATTGTTATCGTGGATTTTCCCACGGGCACCGCATAAGAAGCGGCCAGCGACAACCAGGGAAATCTCAGCCGTACAGCCGGACGAATCTGGAAAAACATCTTCTGGTGGTATAAAGATTCTCCGAACACGTAAATCCCGAAATTCTCGCCTGAAAGCCCGAATCCAAGTGACGTGCCGTACTCTTTTCCCAAGACGAATCCTGACCCTTGTATAAAGAGTCCTTTCTCGAACTCCCGAGCATAGAAGATGTTGCCGGCGAAATTGATCTTCCCGCCGATAATTCCCCCACTCAATGAGAACGAGAAGCGCCTCTGGAGCTGATCTTGAACTGGGTAAACTGAAACGCAGAGAAACAACATCATCATCAAAACAGCTATCTTCTTCATTTTCCTTACTCCTTGCCTCGCCATAGGCGGGCTTCTTTTTCAGAATCTTAGAATCCCGTACGGGATCCATATATTTGTAATGTACAAAAAGGTACTATTAGTTTCTATTAATTTCTATTCTCACTTTCCTGCCTTTAGTATACTCCTATTTAATGGGTTTGTCAAGCCTTCATCAAACTTACCATTAATTGCCATACCTAACGATAAATTATCATCAGTTGTGCCATTGTTTTGTGGCGCTGACCCGAATAGGGTCCTCGCATTTGCGAGGCGCGCCACTCTGTAAAAAAATAGTAAGTTTGGTGAAGGCTCAAGCCCTTTTAAATTTGGTGAAGGCTCAACTCCTTATCAATTTAATTTCAACCGTTTTTTTAACTCCATGTGTGCTTTGCCGTTTTTTAATAAGTGCTCCCTCTTTCTCGCAATTTTTTCTTCTTTATACGCTTCATAATAAATCAATTCTAAGGGACGCCTATAACTGGTAGATTTTACCTTGCCTTCATTGTGTTCTTTCAATCTTTTACTTAAATTGGAAGTGGAGCCGATATAAAGTTTATCATCCTTTTTGCTTTTTAAAACATATACATAATACATAGATATATTCTAATCCAAAATCGGGAAAATGGGAAGAAAAGGTTTACAAAAGTGGAAAAAAATTATAAAATAAGAGAATGAGAAACATAATTACAAAAAAACCCAAAACAAATTTGAAACTAGAAACAAAAGTCGTAAAGGATATTTTTGTGACTTTTCTCGCTTTAAATGCGCTTGGTTATAATGACGAAAACAATAAAGGGGGGATGCATCCTGCAAGGAAAAAAGCTAGAAATATTCTACAGAAATACAATTGGAATAAAAAATATCCCCATCTCAAAAAAGACCTTAAAAAAACCGGTCCATGGTATCTTATACGCACACTTCTAGAAAAATCTAACAACATTAAAAGAATCAAAATATCCAATAATTCTTTTGTTTTAAATCTTAAAAATTTTACCAAAGAACCACTCATTAAAAAGGCATGGAAAGTTTTTAAAAATTATCACCTAAAAGAAGCGCAAAAATTATTTCCCATATTTAAAAAGGAAATAATAAGAATGATAGCGTTTATCAACAAATCGCCCGAGAATTTAAAAAAAATAATCCTTATACCCAATTTGCTTGATGCTTATTGGCGAGGATATGGACTTAAAATAGAGAATATTGGTTACATTGTCGTGGGTCCCGGCGCTGAAAAAAACCATGGCGAATTAATCCGCCACGAACTTTTACATATTCTTGTGCCTCAATATCGTGTCCCCTTACACTTCATATTTAAGAAGGACCACCGACAAATAGCTAAATTAGGTTATACGAGCCAAAATATTATTCGGCGTGAATATATAATTTTAAGCCTCAATCTCCTTTACGAATCAGAAATTCTAAAAAAAAATATCGAGCAAGCTATTATACGAAAAAAAAGGTATTTCCCACACTTACAAGAGGTAATAGAGATTATTAAAAAACGACTCACAAAACTCACAAAATAAAGAGGGGTCGCTTTGACAACGACCCCGCGATAATAAGTGTGCTCGCAAGCTTTATTTTTTGCTCTTGCTTGCGCAGGAACAGTGACCTGGGCACGTAATTACAGTGCAGCACTCGATACGCGCCCGAGTGGACGAAGGATCTCCTAGATAGGCAATCCGACGCTCGGGCTTTGTGCCGTGGAGAGTTTTGTGTTGGGTTTTTTGACCATCAACACGTACGGCTTGTGCACTCATGGTGCTACTCCTTTCCCTCCGAAGAGGTGATTAAATATATAGTGTTTTACCAGTTCGCGGTTAATTCTACAACGAGAATTCAGAAATAGAATATCTTTTTCATCTACATCGTTCAAGTTCTTTGCCAAACAATCGCCCACGCAATAGAACCGCGTGAAGCATTCGCGGCATACTGGATCACTATCGGCAACAAAACTTTTTAATTTTTCGATCTTTTGATAATCAAGCATGAACTCTTCATTTATGGAATCCCATTGCCCATAGATGAAAAGCCTAGCAAGAGGATGACTAAATTCGGCGACCTCGTGACATGCGGTAACAAGACCCGTCGGCGTTACGACGAAATTTGGCTCAGAAACACCACAGAAACTTCTGTGAAGTTCTGTGAGCTGGGAACTAGCACCCGAATAAATCAACTCTATACCAAAAGATTTGGCTATCTCTTGTGCTTCAATGAATCCTTTCGCAAAAAGCTCTGCGGATGGAAATTGTTGACCCGTAGCTAATCCTCTTCCGCATGGACAGGCTGGTTCCATCTGCACCATCGTTCCGGGAAAATTGTTTCCAAGGAAACGAATAATCTCCGGAATTCGTTTAACTCCCTTTTCAGTGACGACAGAATGAATCACAACCTCCGCACCTTCTTCAAGAAATGACTTGACAGCACGATATACTACCGAAAAAGATTTACCGCCTCCGACTGTTGGCCGCTGGAAATCGTGTATTTCTTCCATCCCATCGAGCGAAATCTGTACTGCTCGCACATCGTGTTTCGTAATCCAGTCAATCTGTTTTCTCGAGAGCATTCCGTTCGTTACGAGATTAATCTTCGATACCAATCCATTCCCGCGAGTTTGTTCCTGAAAATAATTCAAAGCTGATTTGAACACTGACCAATTCCATGTCGGTTCTCCTCCGCCGTGAAATTCAAGAGAACATTCTTTTTTCCCATTCTGCTTTGCATTCTTAACAATAAAATCTATCGCTGCTTTAGCAATTTCCCAGCTCATGTTCACTTTTTGCTCTCCCGCTTTCGCATAGCAATATATACAGCGAAGATGACAGTTGAATGTCGTGAAAAGAACTACTGAAATTGGATAAAATCTCTCTTCTTTCTCTTTCTCCGATTCATACTCTGTCTTTTGGGATAAAAGACGATCTTTCTCTATCTCTGGAAATGCTTTTAATAAATTCTCAAATGAAAATTCTGGGCATTCTAGTAACTCAGCAATTCTATTTTTTTCATCATCATGAACTTCTAGAATAATCCCCCTGAGAGGTGCAAAAAGCACGATTCTCCCCTGATCCTCAATTAGAAATACTTCTTTTCCGTTCATAAAAACCTCCCCGTATAAAGAACCACCTTTTTCGGTGACAACAACATAGAATCTATCTCAATCATTTACCGATTAAAGAATATTTCGGCAAATTGAATTGTAAAGAGCTTAAAAGAACTAAAAATCTATATTAAACCCTCCTCATTATTAACATTTCACCTTATCACAACACAAAACACCCTGTCAAGGGTTTTCTAATATTTCAAAACACCTGCAACAAATTGATTTATTTGAATAAAATCACCTGATTTTCGCGAAAAGATAATCATCTATAAATCTGTTTCCTTTTTTGGTATTTTTCTTTAAAATTCCTTCAAATTTATAACCAGCTTTTTTCAATACTTTCATTGATGGCTTGTTAAAAGGAAAAACATAACCGTAAATTCTTTTAAATTTCAGCTTTTCAAATCCAAATTTCGTTATTAATTTCATTGCTTTGGTCATTATGCCTTTACTCCAATATTTTCTTGCTAGCCAATATCCAATTTCTGCTCTGTGTCCTTCTATTTTTGAAAAGCCGATTGAACCGGCAACTTCTCCTTTAATATCAATCACAAAATTAATTATTGTTGGTTTTTTCTTTCTATTTTCTTTTAAACTTTTGCCAACCCAATCCTTAGCATTTTTCAGAGTATATGGAAAGAACGGTATAAGAGTATTTCGAATAACTTTTATATCATTAATATTCCTTGCCAAAGAAAATTCATCTCCCTTTTTGAAGGGCCTTAAAATAAAATCTTTTGTAATTATTTTATTTTTCATAAGGATTCTACTTATAATTTTTCTATTTTCTTTAAAATTTCCCCAAGGATTTTTTGATTAAATTTTCCTTAATATAACCTCTAAGGCGATTTTATAATTTTCTCTTTTTGTTTTTA
>Ga0315289_10006823_pt1 | contig 16729 bp, 14 predicted proteins | sample YL17G11_40_MG_FD_203452 | JGI IMG/M metagenome (GOLD analysis project Ga0315289, IMG submission 203452) | Sediment microbial communities from Yellowstone Lake, YNP, Wyoming, USA - YL17G11_40 | ecosystem: Environmental > Aquatic > Freshwater > Lake > Sediment | place: USA: Wyoming | collected... | reverse complement strand
ATCGGCCAGGTCGGTGACCACCTTGGCCTGGACGCCGTCGCTGATCGTGCTGGGCATGCAGCCGAAGGGCTTGACGGTGATCATCATGTGGGCCTTGGCGTGAAGGGTCATCCAGATGTGCTTGGTGACTTCCAGATGCCCCTCGCCGGCGATCAGGCGCTTCTCGTAGTAGCCCTCCGAGTACCTGTCCAGCCTGCCCATGGGGGGAAGGGCTTGCGGCTTGCGGTTCAGCAGGAAACGATAGTAAGTGTAGACGGCCTCATAGGCCGCCTTGCCCAGGCGCAGTCCCGCCCACACCAGCCAGGGGTTGGCTCCGTCCATCCCCTGCTTGTCGGGCTTGACCCAGAGGCGGTCCCTGACCTTGAGCTCATTGAGCCAGACCATGTACTCGAACCAGGCCCCCACCAGGTCGAGCATCAGCTCCGCCCCCTCTTCCTCCAGCCAGCGCATCAGTTTGTGGTTAGAATCGCCCTCGGCGTGCTTCAGGAAAAACTCCCCGGTGATCTTGACTCTGGGCTTGACCCGCAGGTAGTCCACCTCGATCTGGCTGAACCGCTTCTTGAGACGACGCAAGGCAGCCCGGACGGAGGTGCCGTCTCTGACTGCGGTGCGCAGGGTCTGGCGAGCCTCCTCCAGCACCGCATCGGTCTCACCCGGCTTCACCTCATAGGGCCGGATCTGGCAGACCAGGTCGTTGACCAGGTCGGCGGCCATAGCGGCCTTGGCCAGACGCAGGAAGGCCCGCGGAGTCATCTGTACGCCCACCGACTCCTGCTGGACGTCCAGGCCGTGGGCGATGTCCAGCATGACAATGCGGAAGTTGGGGAAGCCGGCCGCCTTCAAGGCCTTGCGCATGTCGGCCTCGTACATGCCCATGCGGCAGGGGCCGCAGTCGGCGCCCCAGAATACAGCATAAGAGTTCTCGATCTCCTCGTTGGATAGGCCCTGGCGGCGCAGCTCAAAGAGGAACTTCAGCAGGTTGCCCACTGTGTAGTAGGTGGGGTTGCACTGGCCACGGTTGCAGAATTCCTTGCCGATGGCCAGGGCCTCCTGGTCGGGGACAGGCAGCCGCTGGGCCTTGTAGTCCATCGCCTCCAGCACCCCCAGGACGACCTCCTCGTGGGTTGGGGGGAGGCCGCAGTAGACGAGAGTGGTGCCCCCCCGCTCGATCAGGGATGAGGGGCGCTCCTCGGGGCGCTTGAAGTGCTGCACCGCTGGCTGCTCCAGCCCCATCTCCTGGCACAGGGCCTGCCGATAGGCCTCCACCTTGGCCTCAAGCTCCTCAGGCGCAGACGGGGTTGTGGACATAACTATCCTTTCGTGGGCAAGAGCTCTCGCTGCAGCCGCTCTCTGTAGACCGTCACTCGCCGCTCCATCTCTTCGGCCAGTTCCCGGCGTCGGCAGACCTCCTCGTGGTGGCGGCGCAGGAAATAGGCGATGGTCTCCACCCGCAGCTTGATGGAGCCCACCGGCCGGTTCTCGTCCAGGTCGTGGAAGGTGAAGTAGGGCGTACCGGCGGCCTCCAGAGCGCCCTCGACGACGTGATAGATAGGGGAGTCCAGGCCACACTTGAAGCTAGAGATGTCGATTCCCACCAGGCTAGGGTGGCGGGCCACGTACTTGGCCGCCCACACCTTGCGGCTGGTGTTCTCGCTGAACGAGTGCTTCCAAGCGTCATGGCTGTCCAGCGGGTCGGCTATCTCGCCCCGCCGTACCTCCTCACCGAACAGGCGGTCCAAAATGTCGGCGTCGGTGGGGAGAGAGTCGATGGTGAAGACGGGGTAGCCCAGCTTCTGAATCTGGGCTGGGATATCGTGGTGGACGCCAGGGTCGTTGTGATAGGGTCGCCCCAGGAGCACCACCCCCACGCGCCCCTCCTCTTCCAGTCGATCCAGAACCTCGCGCGCCCGCCGCCTCAGGCCGCTCAGGAAGGTCTTCATGGCCAGATAGCCCTGCTCCATGGCCATCCTATTCTCCTCCCGGCTCACCCCCAGAAGCTTGCGGAAGAAGAGATACATCTGCCTCTCGAATAGGTGAGGCTCGGCCATGTGCAGGACAGGGTCATAGTAGCCAATGCCCCTCTCAGCGAAGGCATCTCTCTCGGTGGTAAACGCCGCCTTGGCCACTTCGGGGATGCCCTGCACCGTCGGGCAGGCCCAACTGGCCTGGCAGTTGTACACCTCTGTGGGTACATTCATGATCACGGGGAAGAAGATGAAATCCACTCGCTTCTTGTACAGAAGATTGTGGACATGGGAGACAGACACCTTGGCCGGGAAACAGGGGTCGATGGAGCCACGGCGGGAGCCCTCGCGGTACATCTGGTCGTCACTGTAGTCAGACCAGACGATGTGTTGGGGCTTCACCCCCAGGCTCTCCAGGTAGGCGCTGAAGAAGGGGCCATAGGAGTACATGCTCAGCACCCGTGGCATGCCGATGCGAAGACCTTCGCGCTGCTGGCGCATCCGGGCAGCCCCCCGGCCGGCCACGAGCCTCCACGGTGAGAGGCGGGCGCCATCGCTGGCGGAGGCCACCTGCGGCGGGCAGTAGCTACGGAAGGCCTCACGCGTGGCGATCTCCACAAAGTTAGGGTTGGCCTTCTTGACCACAGCCTCGCGGGCGTTGAACGCCCTCACCTCTTCGATGCTCTCCACCATCCCTCGCTCACAGGTGGCAACGATGAAGCGGGTGGCGTGGTCAGGAGAGGTCTGGATGTCCACAAACGTGCGCAGGCACTTGTTCTTGCAGAAGAGGCAGCGGGTGGATTCATCGCGGGTGGCCGTGAAGGTAAGCGACTCCACCTGGTCGAAGCCGATGAAGGAGCTCTCCCTGCCATCCATCACGCGGATGGCCTCGAGGGCAGCGCCCAGGGCGCCGCTCTCGCCGGCGTGCGGGTGGACGTAGATTTGGGCCTGGGGAACGCGGGCGCTGATGAAATCGCGCTGGGCCTTGACCACAGCCAGGTTGTAGTGGGTGCCCCCTTGTAGGAGGAAGTTGCTGCCGAAGCGGGCTAGGTTTGTCTCTTGAACCACGTAGAGCCAGACGTTCTTGGGTAGAACCACGGCCAGGCCGGCCATGATCTCGGGGGGCTGCCAGCCCAGTTGCTGGAAGTGGGAGATGTCCTGCTCCAGAAAGACGGCGCAGCCGTAGTGGAAGGTGGGAGCCCGCTGGGCGCCGAGGGCCATCTCGGCGTATTGAGTGATGTCGTAGCCGAAGCGGGCGGCAGTGCTTTGGAGGAAGTAGCCATTGCCAGCGGAGCACTGGGTGTTGAGTTTGAAGTCCTTGACCCTGCCCCGCTTCATGATGATGACCTTGATGTCCTGGCCACCCACGTCGGCGATGACGTCCACATCGGGGTAGTAGCGCAGGGCCGATTGGGCATGGGCCACCGTCTCGGGTATGGCCACGTCGGCCCCCAGCGCCTCCTTAAGGATGTCCTTGGCGTAGCCGGTGGTGCCCACCCCGCGGATGCGCAGGCGAGCGCCCTGGCCCTCCACCTGCTGCCATAGCTGTCCCAGCACCTCCTTGGCGTCCTGAAGGGGGTTGCCCTTGCAAAGCTGATAGGCCTTGGCCAGCAGGTGGCCCTCGCCGTCGGTGAGCACGGCCTTGGTCGAGGTGGAGCCGCCATCCACACCCATATAGGCCTCCACCACCTGGCCCGCCGAGAAGGTGGGGGGCGTGAAGGGCTTGGTCTCGTAGAGGCGGCGGAACTCCGCCAGTTCCTCCTGATTAGCAAAGAAACCACTTTGGCCGGTGGCCTCCCTCGCCCGGCGGCGGCCCATATCGATGTACTCCTCCAGAGCCGCCGTCCCCTCGTAGGTCGCCGCCTGGCCCTCCTCCTGTTGGCCGTAGAGGGCAGCGCCCAGGGCGGCGTAGAAGAGGGAGTTCTCTGGCACCACGATGAGCTCATGAGGGGTGGCGCCTTCCGGCAGGGGCAGACCTCGCTCCTGCCAGATGATGGGGATGTGCTGTCGCCATGCCTCCTCGAGGCAGGGAAGGAAGGTGTTGGGGCCGCCTAAGAGGAGCACCTTGGGGCGGAGGGTGTTGCCGCGGGTGAGGACGCTGAGGTTCTGCTGAACGATGGCCTCCAGAAGCGAGACCATGAGCTCTTGTGAGGGAACGCCCTGCTTCTGCAAGCTGTTGATGTCGGTCTCGGCGAAGACGCCGCACTTCCCAGCTACGGGATGCAGCCTGACATTGGTGTAGCGCAGCTCGCGCAACTGGCCCTGGCTCAGGTGGAGCTTGGCGGCGATGCGGTCGATGACGGCGCCTGTGCCACCAGCGCACTTGTCGTTCATGGTGGCCAGCTTTCGCTTGCGGCCGGTCTTCGGGTTTAGCAGCCAGATGATGATCTTAGCGTCCTGCCCTCCCAACTCGATGACCGAGCCCACGTCTGGCTGGAGGGCCTCGGCGGCTAGGGCGACGGCGTTCACCTCCTGCACGAACCTGGCCCCAATATAGGACGAAATAGCCGCCCCGCCGCTGCCGGTGGCGAAGATGCGGAACCTATCAGGGGGCAGGGGGAACCGCTGCTCTATGGCCTTGAGGAGCTCTAGGACCTTGTCGGGCTGACGCGTCTCGTGGAACTGGTAGTCGGCCCACAGAATCTCCCTGCTGCCAGGCTCCACCACCACCGCTTTGACGGTGGTAGAACCCACATCGAGGCCAATGATGAGACCGTCAGGGCCTCCTCCACCGTCGTCCCCGAGGGGTGCACCCCCTGCGACCAGCGACGGGGACGAGGCATCCGTCGCGTCGATCACGCTCTAGCCCCCATCAGCTACTACCAGCACCACCCAAGCTCCGATAGATGTTATCACAGACATAAAGCCTACGCCCATGCCCTCATCAAGGCAAGGCCCAGACGCTCCCCCCGACATGCGCCTGGCCTTGCCAACTATGCTGGCACGAGCGCTAGCTTGCCCATGACCTCATTGTTCTCCATCATTATCTGCGCTGTGCCCGCTTCCTGCAGAGGAAAGGCGTGGGACACTATCGCCTTGATGTGGCCGCTCTCCACCCAGCGCAGGCCCTCAAGAAGATCGGTCTTGTTGCCCATGTGCGAGCCCAGGAAGTTCATCTGTTTGTTCCAGAGAAAGCGGAGGTCGGTGGGGGCCTCGAAGCCGCTGGTGGCGCCGCAGGTGACCAGGGTTCCGCCCCACTTCAGGCTGGCCACGCTCTCCTTCCAGGTAGCGTTGCCCACATGCTCGAAAACCACGTCCACCCCACGGCGATCGGTGATCTTGCGCACCTCCTCCAGCACATCCTGCTTCTTTCGGTTTATCAGGTGCTCGGCCCCCAGTTTGCGGCAGAACTCCAGTTTCTCGTCGCTGCTGGCCACCGCGATAGGCCGAGCGCCGAAGATACGGCAGACCTGGATGGCCATGGTGCCCAGGCCGCCGGCTCCGCCCCATATCAGGACGAAGTCGCCCGCCTGAATTCGGGCCCGCCCGACCAGCATTCGCCAGGTGGTGAGAAGGACCAGGGCCAGGGACCCTGCCTCCTCCCAGGCCAGCCCCTTGGGCTTGGGGATGATATTGAAGGCGGGCACACGGACGAACTCGCCGTGGCCGCCGTCGAGAGGGCCGGTCTGGAAGCCCCATATCTTGTATTGGCGGCAAAAGGTATCCTGACCATTGGCGCAGAACTGGCAGGTGCGGCAGCTCAGGCCGGGATAGATCAGCACCTCGTCGCCGCTCTTAATGTCGGCCACCTCGCTGCCTACCTCTACCACCTCGCCGGCCGCATCGCTGCCGGAGATGTGGGGCAAGCTGAACCGCATGCCCGGAATGCCGCGCCGAGCCCAGATGTCGTTGTAGTTGCAGCCGGATGCCCTGACCCTGACCAGCACATCGTTGGGCCCGATCTTGGGCTCGCCCACCTCCTTGTACTGCAGGACATCGACCCCCCCGTGCTCTTCGAAGACCACTGCCTTCATCGACTTTCCCCTCTACCTATCGCTGGCGGCCGTCGCCAGTCTGCTTGGCAACCGCCGCCTTGCTGCGGACGCTCATGGCCTCGAGCGTCCTGAATCAGACTGGCTCCATGACCAGAAATATAGTCGACGGCGGCTGGCCACGCAAGTGATGTGGTGTCTCAAGACACCGGTTGACAAGCGAACCCGCTGGCCGTAACATAAGCGCGCTAGGCAACTCATTGCAATTGCAACAACTTGCGCAATGACTACTCATCCCACTATTGGCGAGTCGCTGCGGCAGGAGGGCTATCGTCTGACCCCTCAGCGGATGATGATCCTCTCCATCATCCGCGACAACACGGGCCACATCAGCGCCGAGGAGATCCACCAGAAGGTTCGCCAGCAGTACCCCTTTGTGAACATATCCACCGTTTACCGCACTCTCAGCCTGCTCAAGAAGCTGCGCCTGATAAGCGAGACAGACCTGGGCGAGGGCTACGTGCGCTACGAGCTGCTGGAGAGGGGGCGACATCATCACCTGGTCTGCCGCCGCTGTGGTCAGAGCTTCGCCTTCGAGCACGAGCTCCTCAGGCCCTTGCAGCTTCGCTTGCTGAAGGAGTATGGCTTCACTGCCGACGTCGACCACTTCGCCATCTTCGGCCTGTGCCAGCGATGTCGCTTGGCGGAGGGAATGCCCGGCGCTGGGGAGGAAGACCAGCATGGCGATGATTGACCCTTCGACGCTGCAGACTATCGAAGCCCCGGCCATGCACATCCCCGACGGCTTCCTCAGCGGGCCGGTAGCCGGGGCGGGCTTCGCTCTGGCGGGGGTGGCCATAGGCTTCGCCGTCTGGAGAACGAACCGAACCCTGGGCGAGCGCTTCGTTCCGCTCATGGGGGTGATGGCCGCCTTCATCTTCGCTGCCCAGATGATGAACTTCCCGGTGGCCGGCGGCACCTCCGGCCACATGCTGGGAGCAGCCCTGGCAACGATCCTCTTGGGCCCCTGGGCAGCCATGATCGTGATGACCTCCGTCGTGGGGGTGCAAGCCCTCATATTCCAGGACGGCGGCCTGGCAGCCCTGGGAGCCAACGTGTTCAACATGGGCGTGGTGGCCTGCCTGGTGGCCTACGCCGTGCACGCCGGCCTCATCCGTTTCAGCCACCTCGCTCCCTGGGTGCGCTATGCCGCTGCCTTCGCCGCTGCCTGGTTGTCGGTGGAGTGCGCTGCTATAGCGTGCTCTTTCGAGCTGGCTCTGTCTAACACCTCTCCTCTCAACGTGGCGCTGCCGGCCATGGTAGGCGTGCATGCCGCTATCGGCGTCGGCGAGGGTTTGGTCACGGTGGCAGCGCTGGCCTTTGTCTCCGCGACTCGCCCTGATCTGGTCGTGGCGCAAGTGCCTGTGACGGAGGACTAGAAGATGAAACGTCGCCATTACCTTGGCCTGCTGGTGGTCGGCATAGGCATAGCCCTATTCATCACCCTCTTTTCGCCCTTTGCTTCGCCCGAGCCCGACGGCCTGGAGAAGGTGGCTGAGAATCACGGCTTCATAACGCAAGCCGAGGACGCACCCTACGAGGTCATCGCCGACTACGTTCTCCCCGGCGTCGACAACGAACATCTGGCGACGATCCTTGCGGGCATAATAGGCGTAATCATCGTGGCCGCCATCGCCTTGGCCTTCGCCTTCCTCCTCTGGCGGCTGCGGGGTGTCCAGCGCTCGACCTCCAGTGGGGGTGGGCCTGGCTAGCGACCCTCGGGCCTCGCCGATCAGTTTGGCGGGCCCTCCGGGAAGACGACATGGCGATTGGCGTTCCCTTCAGCGAGCGGTATCAAGTGGGCAGCAGCCTCGTCCACAGCATGGATGCGCGGCTGAAACTGCTGCTCACCCTGGCCTACATCTTCGCCGCTACCCTCACGCCCGTGGGCCACTGGCTGGCGCTCGGCTTGCTAGCGGCGCCCCTGGCGGTTGCCGTGGCAGTGAGCAGACTTCCCACCCTGCTGATCCTCAGACGGTCCGCCCTGGCCCTGCCCTTCATTGTGGTTGCCGTGCCCCTTCTGTTCACCAAGGACGGCGATGCGCTCTTCACGCTCCAGCCCTTCGGCTGGACGGCCAGCGAACAGGGGCTGGCGGCCGTTCTCACCATTCTGACCAAGTCCTGGCTTTCGGTGGTCGCCGCCATCATCCTCACCGCGACAACGCCAGCGCTGGAGCTGCTGCGGGCGATGCGTGCCCTGGCCGTGCCCCGCATTCTGGTGGCCACGGTGTCCTTCATGTATCGCTACCTGTTCGTCATCGTCGAGGAGGCCCAGCGCCTCCTGCGAGCGCGCGATTCTCGCAGCGCCAGGCTGGAAGGCCGCAGGTGCGGCGGCAGCGTCTGGTGGAGAGCCGACGTTCTGGGCCACATGGTCGGCTCTCTCTTCCTGCGCAGTTACGAGCGCAGCGAGCGCGTCTATGCGGCCATGCAGGCGCGCGGCTACGACGGCGAGCTGCGCTTCCTGCGGCATAGCGTCTGGCGTGTGGCGGAGGTCGTTGTGGCAGTAGCCCTTGTCCTCTACATGGCGGGAGTGCAGGTCTATGCGCGCTACTAAGGTTCGCACGGCCGTCGATACCGCCATCGCGATCGCCAACCTGCGGTTCGCCTACCCGGACGGCGTGCAGGCCCTGAGGGGCGTCGACCTCACCGTCGCAGCCGGCGAGAAGGTGGCGCTGCTTGGCCCGAACGGCGCCGGCAAGACTACCCTCCTCCTCCACTTGAACGGCACCCTGCGAGGCAAGGGCGACATCCGCATCATGGGTCGGCCCCTTAGCAACGGAAGCTTGAAGCACATACGGGCTGAGGTGGGCCTGGTGTTCGAGAACCCCGACGACCAGCTCTTCTCTCCCACCGTCTTCGACGATGTGGCCTTCGGTCCCCTATACATGGGCCTGCCCAAGGAAGAGGTGCTGGGGAGGGCGCGCCTGGCGCTGGCGCAGGTAGGGATGGCGGGCTTCGAGGAGCGCTTGCCTCACCACCTCAGCTTGGGGCAGAAGAAGCGCATCGCCATCGCCACCGTCCTGTCCATGAGTCCGGCCATCCTTGCCCTGGACGAGCCTTTCTCCAGCCTCGATCCCAGCGCCTGCCGTGAGCTGATGCATCTGCTACGGGCATTGCCCCAGACGATGATCGTCTCCACCCACCACATACCGATCATCCGCCAGCTATTTCCTCGGACGGTGGTCATGGATGAGGGACGCGTCGTCGCCGACGGCGACACGGAGGCGATCCTGGCCGATGCGGCCCTCCTCGAAGCCCACGGCCTCGACGTCCCCTGAGGTGCTGAACAAGCACGTTTGCCTTGACACTCACTGAAGGCGATCCTAGAATTGGGCTGGCTGGCCGAGGTAGCTCAGGTGGTAGAGCACGTGACTGAAAATCACGGTGTCGGCAGTTCGACTCTGCCCCTCGGCACCAGTTGACAATCACCCGTCACGCCTCCAATACGGAACGAGTGCAGGTCGGAGGTCGGACATGACAAGAGGGGGAACTCGCCTGCACTCCGGTGAAAGAGACACTTCCAGCCCTGGACGACCCAGCGCCGATCCAGGGCCTTTCTTTTTGCCCGCGTCCTGCCCGGAGTCCCGCGCTGGCTGCTGGCGCTGATGTGGCACACGAGGTGTCGGACCGGGAGCCGCGTGGTTCATTCTGCTCAACCGCTCATTCAGGAATGAAGCTTTCCCACATGTGCTGGAACACTGGCAGGTATTTGTCTCTTTGCCCGACCGGAGCCATGAATGTGAGAGTCCAATGCGTGTCACCGATGACCACATGTATTTGGGAAGCGTCGACGCTGGGTTCTTCCAGCGTCGGTGGAACCTCGAAGACGCAGAGCTTCGCCTCGTGTCCAGCCAACAACAAGTCCTCAACACGAGCGTCTTCGTAGTTCTGGAGAAGCCACGCGAGCTCTCTGGCGTAGGTCTGCTCAGGCGTTAGGCCGAGCGTTGGCACGCCAAACACAACGGCTCTCGGGCCAACCCCTCCGTATGGTGGCCCCTCAAACGCATCGGCTAGGATCTCCCCGCCTTCGTATTCAAGCGGGAAGTCCGGAACTGGGAGCCAGTCCCTCGGGACATCGATTTCGAAACGTTGACGGGTCGACAGGAATTGCTGGTATGCACCATCGGACGTAACAGTCTCACTAGCAGTAGCGGTACTGAGCGGGGTTGCGGCGATTGCCCCTCCCGTCAGGTGCTGCCGAATGCGGTCACAAACCAATCTGGCCAGGCGCTCGGTCTCGCCAAGCGAAGCGTCCCCATCTGCTGCGATGTTTGCGATGTAGGCCACCAGACGCCCTGCACGAAACTGAATGATGTGTCCCGCCAACTTGCCACCATCCGTGGGCACCTCGACGTACCGGGAGTCGCTTGCGTCACCGAACCTCGGCGTCTCTACCGAGCGATCCACGCTGGGTTCGCCCGGGTCGGGATGATTCAACAGCATTGCAGCCGCATCGTCGTCGGTGAATGCCGTCACAATAGAGGTGACAAGACGACCCGGTCCACCCTCCGAGAGATCTCCACTACCAAAGGCTGTCGCAAACCCTCCCACGTATTTGGACGGGTCGACAGAGGCCCTGAAGTATTCATCTCCGACGTCATCGAGAGTTACAGGGCCGGCGGGAAAAGGGCGAAGCTCACCAGCCAGGTCGCCAGAATCCAACACGACCTTACGTAAGTCTTCTGGGGAGACTTTCTCTACCGAACCGCAATCTACGGAGCCTTCAGCGCGCTCCCCTGGGCTCCCAGGGATTGAAGTGGGTTCGGTCGTCTGTTCCTGGTTGGTGCATGACAGCAACAGAACTAACACGGCCACGATGCCAATCGTCCCGATGTGCTTGATCATGCGCGGCCTCCAGAAAACCACTTTCGGTGAGCACGATGCGCAGCTTGGTGCACGCAACGCAGTTCTGCCCCCGGGCCAGCGCGCGCATCATGCCAGAAAGTCTCGAAGGTGTCAATGGTGCGGCGGGTAGACCACCTCGCGCAGCAGCTTACCATCCCCTGGTCGGCCGTGATCCGCGGCGATGTGCTAGAATATCTGAGGCAGAAGTCAAAGGCCTAAGAGGAATCAACATGCGTCGAGACGAAAGGCCAGCGTGGGCCATTGATGGCGAGGAATTGAAGGCGTGGGAAGCGCAGACCGACAAGATCAACCGAGAATTGGGCGCGCTCTTGGAGCGGTGGCATGCACTCCTCATGGAGTACGCTGAGATTCGCGATAGTGGCCTGTCTCGGAACCCCGGCGAAGGGCTACGTTTCGCCATCATCACATCAGAGGAAGCGGCCGAACTACACAGGATAGACGCGGAAATGAAGGCCGTCGGGGACAAGATGGCGCCATGGCTTAGGGAGCTGGCTGACCATGCAGCCCGATTCCCACGACCGAAGCCCCGGTCGGACTACTAGACGAGCTGTGAGGGCACCCAAGTACGCGGCTGGCTGCCCCCTTGAGGGGACCTCACCTGCGAGAATGCGCTTTCGCGGCCTCAGGCAGCGCCTGGCAGAAGTGACGGGTCAGGCCACTCTTAGCCACAGGGTTCCCCAGCCCAAAACTGCCGGCAAGTCGGCTCATCCCCTATCCCCAGAGCGAGCCTTATGCGTATCATAGAGAATCGGGCTGCGCGGGGCTTAAGGGTAGCGGCTAGTGCCCACCGAGCAGGAGGTGAATCATGGCACACACCATCTGCCACTTCGAGATTCCGGTCGATGACCTGGAGCGGGCCAAGAAGTTCTATCAGGGCATCTTCGGCTGGCAGATCGTCGACACCGGCTCGCAGGGGTATCATCTTATCCAGATCGGCGAGGGTGAGCTGGCCGGCGGCATGATGAAACGGGTAGTGCCGGAGCAACGGCCGGTGCTCTACATTCTGGTCGAGTCCGTAGATGAGTACGCGAAGAAGGTGCAGCAGGCCGGCGGGACCATTGTCGTGCCCAAGATGACTGTGCCGACGATGGGCTACTTCGCTCAGGCCCTTGACACTGAGGGGAACATTTTCGCAATCTGGGAGGAGAACTCTCAGGCTCAGTAGCAGGATGTAATCACACCCCTGGCAAGGGGAAGGAGGAATGGACTATGGCGATTGATCTCAGCTTGGTCGGTCAGAAGCTACCACCCACGACCTTCGAATACGACGAGAGAGACGTCATGCTGTACGCCCTGGGCATAGGCGCCGGCGCCGACGAGCTCCAGTACGTCTACGAGCCGGGCCTCAAGGTTATCCCCACCTTCGGCGTTGTCCCCGCCTTTCCGGCCCTCGCGAGTCTGGTGACCGTGGGCAAGCTCAACCCAGTGATGCTGCTTCACGGCGAGCAGCGCCTCGAGGTGAAGAAGCCTTTCCCCAGGAAAGCCAAGGTCATCACCGTGGGCACCGTCAGGGCCATATACGACAAGGGCCGCGGGGCTCTAGTAGTGACCGATGCCGAGACGAAGGATGAGGCGGGCGAAGTCATCTGCGTCAACACCTTTGGCGCCTTCATCCGCGGCGAGGGCGGATTCGGCGGCGACCGCGGCCCCAGCGGTCCCAAGAACGTGCCACCAGAGCGGCCACCGGACGAGGTTGTGGAGATGCAGACCTTGCCTCAGCAGGCGGCCATCTACCGCCTCTCGGGCGATCGCAACCCGTTGCACATCGACCCCAACTTCGCCAAGATGGCCGGCTACGACAAGCCCATCCTTCATGGCCTGTGCACCTTCGGCCATGTGGCCCGCGCCGTCATCCAGAAGTACTGCGGCGGCGACCCCGACCGGCTCAAGGGGCTGGATGTCCGCTTCTCGGGTGTGGTCTTCCCTGGGGAGACGATCATCACCGAAATGTGGAAGGAGAGCAGCACCCAGATCATCGTCCAGGCTAAGACGAAGGAGCGGGGTGAGGTGGTTCTCAGCAGTGCGGCGGCCACTATCGCCGCATAGTGAGGGGCTAGCGTCTAAGCCATTCTCTGGCACCCGCCGCCGCTGATTAGTCTCGGCCATCGAGAGGCTGAGACCCTTCGCTACGCTCAGGGCGACAAGAATGGCTGGCGTCATTCTGAGCAAAGCGAAGAATCTCAGGCACAGGCCGCGTTTATCGGCGGCGTACGCACATCTCCCGGCCGTTTGCCGTCTATGAACCGCCTGGAGCTCGCCTGTAGCTGCTTTCTGGCCAATGGCAGGACGTCAAGAGTCTCTTCGGTAGACCAAACAGGCGCCCAGCAAGAGGCGCAGGCGTCGCCACATCTCGGAGGCAGTGCAGCCTAGGGCGAGGCAGCGCGCCGCCTCTCGGCGCTCTCCAGAGCCTCCTCCGCCTGCGAGACCGGCCTCACCCCTTTCTGGGCCGGGGCAGCGACTCTCGTCTTCGGGGTCGCGCAGTGGGGGCACGCCACCCAGTTGAAGCTCAGGGGGCGGCCGCAGTTGGCGCAGGGCTCCTTGAGTTGGGTGCGGCAATAGGGGCAGACGACGAAGTCGGCGGTCACGTAGCGCTTGCAGGAGGGGCAAATGCCTTGCTCCTCCAACTCCTGCAGAAGCGCCTCCTCCTCCAGCGAGCGGGCATAGGCTTGGGCCAGCGTCTCGCTGGGCCGAAGGAGCATGTATATAACCCAGCCCAGGAAGGGAAAGACCAGGACGAGGAGGACAGCCACTATCTGGAAGGCGGCGTCGCGGGTCCTGTCGCGGATGTCCCGATAGGTCCAGGCGATGATGCTTATCCAGACGACGAGCACGTATGCCACGGCAATGGTGCCCGCCAGGGTTGCTACGTTTTCCCAGTTACCTCCCGACCAGTCCATACTCCTGCCCTCGTTTCCTAAGCTGGCCGATTATACCACGCCTTCTTTGGCACTGTCACCTCAGGCTTGCCTTGATGGCCGGCTCGCCTTGGTGGCTTGATTCTCGACCCCCCCGACCTGTCGGGGGGCAGCGGATTCGTCTCCTCATGCCCCAGCCTTCAGGCTGGGGTGGTGTGCGAAAGCGGGAGCCAGGAAAACGCCCCATCATGAACCAGTTACTTGCCTTGGCCACGCGAGCCCTTTGAGGATAAACTGGAATGGACTTCTCTGACTGCAATTCCCATGAAACAGGCGACCAGAGCCGCTGACCCCGGCGAGACCGAGAAGCTGCGCCTCAGCCTGACCGACATGGCCTTCGAGGGAAGGGCGATCGCCCGCCACGACGGCCAGGTGGTGTTCGCCGCCTACGGCATCCCCGGCGAGGAGGCCGTGGTGGAGATCGAGCGGCGCAGCAAGGACTACCTGATGGGCCGAGTGGTGGAGGTCCTCTCTCCCTCGCCCCATCGGGTGGAGGCCCCCTGTCCCTACTTCCGCACCTGCGGCGGCTGCCAGTGGCAGCACATCGACTACCCCTTCCAGGCCGAGCTCAAGGCCCGCATCGTCGGCGAGCAGTTGCGCCGCATCGGCAAGTTCGAGAAGCCGCCGGTAGCCGCCACCGTGACAGCCGAAGAACAGTGGCATTATCGCAATCACGCTCGCTTCAGCACCGACCGCCAGGGCCAACTGGGCTTCGTTAGCCTGCTGAGGCGTCGCTTCGTTCGCATCGACCACTGCCGCATCATGCACCCCTGGATCAACGGCGTGCTGGAGCGGCTCCAGGGCAAGTGCGCTGGCCTGCATCAGGTGGCCATCCGCTACGGCGTCAGGACGGGGCAGGCCCTCATCCACCCCTCACTGAAGGCGATCGACGACTCGATTCCGTCAGGCCAGACCTCCTACGACGAGGAGCTTCTGGGCAGGCGCTTCCGCATCTCGGGCGCCTCCTTCTTCCAGGTGAACACCCGCCAGGCGGAGGTGCTGATAGAGGTGGTGCGCGAGAAGCTGGCCCTCGCCCACGACCACCTGCTCCTGGACGCCTACGCCGGCGTGGGCACCTTCGCCGTTCTGCTTGCCCCCTACGTCAAGAGTGTGATAGCCATCGAGGAGTCGCCGGCGGCCGTGGCCGATGCGGTGATCAACCAGGCGGGGATCAAGAACATCGCCTTCTATCAGGGGAAGGTGGAGCAGGCATTGGCGGAGATACCTGAGCGCCCCGATGCCGCCATCCTCGACCCGCCCCGCGTGGGCTGCCACCCCGATGCCATCGCCGCCGTCCTCAAGCGGCCACCGGCCAGGCTGGTCTACGTCTCCTGCGACCCCGCGACCCTGGCCCGCGACCTGCGCGCCCTCTGCCAGGGCAGCTATCGGCTGGAGGGGGTGCAGCCGGTGGACATGTTCCCCCACACCTTCCACATCGAGTGCGTGGCTACGCTGGTGCGGGACTAGATGACGCCTCTCATCCTTGCCTCCCGCTCGCCCAGGCGACGCCAGCTCCTGGCCCACCTCGGCCTGCCCTTTCGGGTGGTCATCCCCGCGGTAGAAGAAGAGCTCGCGCCCGCGGCCACGGGCAGGCCCGAGGAGCTGGCCGAAGCCCTGGCCCTGGCCAAGGCGGAGGCCGTAGCCGGAGAGCAAGGGGAAGGCATCGTCATCGCCGCCGACACCATCGTCGTGGACGGCGACACCATCCTCGGCAAGCCGGCGGATAGCTCAGAGGCCGCAGCGATGCTCCGTCGCCTGAGGGGGAAGACCCATCGCGTCATCACCGGCCTAGCCGTTGTGGACGCCGGCAGCGGCCAGCGGGCGGCCTCGCACGTGGTCACGGCAGTCCGCATGCGCCCCTACAGCGACGCGGAGATCGCCGCCTACGTGGCCCGCGGCGATCCGCTGGACAAAGCCGGCGCCTACGCCATCCAGGACCAGCAGTTCCACCCCGTGGCTGCCTACGACGGCTGCTACTGCAACGTGGTGGGCCTGCCCCTCAAGGCGCTCGACATCCTCCTCAGGCGGGCAGGGCTCGACATAACACCAGATAGCCTCCAAGGGCTGCCGCCGGAGTGCAGGGGCTGCCCCATTGTCCTTGAATGACCCCGACGCCGGTAGCTGCACGGCTTTTCCGCCGAAGGCGGATGCGCCTCCGGCGCAAGCCCTGCGGCCAGCCCAGCAGACCTGAAGGTCTGCAGCTACGAAACCAGCATTGTGTGACTCTCGCGGCCGGTGCTAGAATTCCGTCGGGAGGGCGGATGGACGTACTCACCGGTCTGAACCCGGCCCAGCGCCAGGCTGTGGAGACCGCCGAGGGGCCTCTCCTTATCCTGGCGGGGCCCGGCAGCGGGAAGACCCGCGTCATCGCCCACCGCATCGCCTATCTCATCACCTACGAGCGCGTTCACCCCCGGCGTATCCTGGCCGTCACCTTCACCAACAAGGCCGCCCGCGAGATGCGCGACCGCATTTTCAGCCTGGTAGGCCCCGATATTGGCCGCGACATAACGCTCGGCACCTTCCACGCCGTCTGCTCTCGCATCCTGCGCGTCGACGGCGAGCGCATCGGCCTGTCGCGCGCGTTCGCCATCTACGACGAGGCTGACCAACTCGCCGTAGTCCGGCCGGTGATGCAGGACCTGGGCCTCGACCCCCGCCGTACGTCGCCGCGGGCCGTGCTGTCCACCATCTCGCGCGCCAAGAGCGAACTGGCCACCGCCGAGGCCTACGCTCTCCTGGTGCGCGACTACTTCCAGGAGGTCGTCTCGCGGGTGTACGAGCGCTATCAGAAGGCGCTCGAGGAGAACAACGCCGTCGATTTCGACGACCTCCTGATGAAGACCGTCGAGCTCTTTCGCGAGCACCCCGACGTCCTCGACAAGTACGCCCAGCGCTACCTGCACATCCACATCGACGAGTTCCAGGACACCAACATCGCCCAGTACGTGCTCGCCCGCCAGCTCGCCAGCGGCCACGGCAACATCTGCGT
>Ga0315289_10006822_pt1 | contig 16732 bp, 17 predicted proteins | sample YL17G11_40_MG_FD_203452 | JGI IMG/M metagenome (GOLD analysis project Ga0315289, IMG submission 203452) | Sediment microbial communities from Yellowstone Lake, YNP, Wyoming, USA - YL17G11_40 | ecosystem: Environmental > Aquatic > Freshwater > Lake > Sediment | place: USA: Wyoming | collected... | reverse complement strand
TGATGAATAGTAGGATTTGTGGGTCATCAGAGAAACTTACCTTAAACGCATCTAAAATAGCATTCAACATCGGTTCTTCAATTACAAACCTAACAAATAGAGCTGATGCGACAGCTAGAATCCATTGTATCCATTCTGATATAGTACTCATCTTATGTAACTATTTTACCATAAAACAACAAAGATTGAGTAGAACCGATTTTAGAGAGGGGCAAAGCCCCTCTCCTACCTATACTCCCCCTTCCCTTAATAAGGGAAGGGGGCAGGGGGATAGGTTGCTAAACAATCTCAAGGTAATAAGGTTGCATGTATATCTTAAGAGGTGATATAATGTATCCCAGATAAAATTAAATATATCTCCGAGCCTTTTCTCCTAAAGTATTCTTATGGAGACTGGCCGATAGGGTATCGCTGGAAACGACGGTGCCTCCCGTATTAGGAAAGGAGAGTTATGCACGGATTAATGTCGTGTAGAGCACCTCCTTGAGGTGCTTTTTAATTGTGTGAGAGATGACACTAACAAAAACTAGGAATATAGAAGTAAAAGAAAGGAAACCAATGAAAGGAAGTAAGGTATTTTTCGTATTAGTCGGACTGATACTTATTACTTTGTTAGCCAGTATTGCCGGTTGTGCCGGGAAATCCGCATACCCGGTAGCGACACCAAAGGTGAGATTCAAGATAGCGACGACTACCAGTCTCTATGATACCGGTCTCTGGTATTACCTTGAGCCTATTTTTGAGGAGAAGGAAAATGTGGAGTTGGATATCGTATATGCGGGCACAGGCGCCGCGTTAAATCAGGGGAAGAGTGGAAACGTTGATGCTGTCATCGTCCATGACCCTGACCAGGAAAAGCCGTTTATGGATGAAGGCTGGGGCATAAATAAGAGAAGCTTTGCTTACAACTTTTTCATGATTGCCGGTCCTTCCACAGACCCTGCAGGCATCAAGGGTCTGGAGCCTGCTGCTGCTTTTAAAAAGATCGCTGAGGGCGGTATGAAAGATCCCAATAGTATAAAGTTTGTCTCGAGAGGCGACAATTCAGGTACACACGGGGCGGAACAGCGGCTATGGGCAAAAGCGGGATACGTATATGCGAATATCGAAAAATCGGGTAAGTGGTATGTGGAAGCCGGACAAGGTATGGGGCCGACTTTGATGATGGCAAATCAGCAGAATGCATATGTTCTCTGCGACGGTTCCACATTTACATCGTATAAGGGGAAGCTAGCTCTGGTATCTCTGGTTAATAAGCCGTCAGAGGCTACTCTGAACATATATGATGCATACGCTATTAATCCGGAAAAAGTAAAGACTGCCCAGATAAAAATAGCCAATGACTTTATAAACTGGCTCATTTCCTCCGATGTACAGAAACTCATTGGTCAATATGGTGTGAAAGAGTTTGGCGGACAGCTTTTTAACCCAATAAGTGATGGCGGCTGTACATATCCGGCCTGTCCTAATTTGACTGACAATATGAAACCAGTTCAATAAATAGACTGGTCACTTATTGTTTGTTTTTTGCGGGAGGTCGCCGGTTGCCTTTTGGGGCGACCTCCCAAACTGGTATTTAAGGTGGTAACTTGAACGAATTTCTACAGGGATTTATCAAAGCATTCGAACTCATAGTGACGCTTGACCCCGAGGTTATGGAAATAACCTGGAGAACGCTAGCGATTGCTCTCTCATCTTGCATTGTAGCAACAATGTTTTGTTTACCCGTTGGTAGCCTGATACATTTCACACAGTTTACCGGCAAGAGAATCTTGCTTAACATAATCCAGACATTCTACAGTATCCCGACAGTGGTCGTTGGCTTATTCGTTTTCATACTCTTTTCACGGATAGGACCATTTGGTGTCTTCAACCTGATGTTTACTCCCACTATTATGGTTATTGGTCAGGTAACTCTAATTTCACCTATAGTGCTGGGGCTTGTTATTGCCGCTTTAAGCAGCGTGGATAAAGGCGTATTTGAAACAGCATCTTCGCTGGGTGCCAGCCGGGTTCAGGCAACTTTTCAGGTAATAAGGGAGGCGAGGTATGCCATTTTGTCAGCAGTGACAATGGGTTTTGGAAGAGCCATTTCAGAAGTAGGTCTGGCCCTCATGGTCGGTGGTAATGTCAGGGGATTTACCAGGGTAATTACTACTGCGATATCACTGGAAACTTCCAAGGGTGATGTCGAACTTTCCATAGCTTTAGGTACTATTCTGATCTTTACAGCTTTACTTGTGAATATTGTTCTCAATAGGCTCCAGCAGAAGTGAGAGACAGATGGCTTTGATTGAAACAGTTAATATATTCCAGAACTATGATGGTAGAGAAGTACTGAAAAACGTCAATCTCAAAATAGATAGAGCTGAGATTTTTGCACTCATCGGGCCAACAGGCGCTGGCAAAACAACGCTTATAAGAATCCTAAACCTGCTTGAGGCCCCTTATTCAGGAAGATTTTTTTTCGATGGTGTGGATGTAACCAACCCAGGAGTTGACCAGCTAAAAGCGAGACGCAGAATGTCTTATGTGCAACAAAGGCCTCTCGTTTTCACGATGAGTGTTTATGATAATATTGCCTGTGGTCTCAGGTGGCGCCATATGAAGTCAGCTACTATCAAACGAAAGACGGAGGCAGCTCTAGAACTGGTGGGGATGACCAGTTACAAAGATAGAAATGCCAAGACATTATCCGGTGGTGAAACACAACGTGTAGCAATTGCCCGTGCCCTTGTAACAGAACCTGAAGTCTTATTCCTTGACGAGCCCACTGCCAATCTAGACCCAATTTCCACGTCGAAAGTAGAGGAGGTTCTGGCACATATTATTCGAGAGCAAAAGACAACCATAGTGATGGCTACTCATGATATGTCGCAGGGTCAGCGTCTCGCTGGCAGAATAGGAGTATTGATGAACGGCGAAATACTTCAGATAGGCAGTCCCAGCGATATATTTAGCTCGCCGGAAAATATGGAGGTGGCTGAATTCGTTGGTGTTGACAATATCTTGAGTGGCATCATAGTGAATAACGATAATAGGCTGGTCACTATAGACGTTAATGGTCGCTTTATCCAGGCAATTTCTGATTACGGCGTAGGGGAGAAAGTTAACGCGCTTATCAGGCCTGAGGAAATAACTATATCCCTGTCCAAGGACATTAGCAGTGCCAGGAACACATTTAATGGCAGGATAATCAAAATGTTGCTGCTGGGCTCGCTTGTCAGAATTGGAGTGGATTGTGGTTTTCCTCTTTTGGATGTAATAACAAAAAGGTCAGCCGAAGACTTAAATTTGACTATTGGTAAGGAAGTTTACGCCACCTTTAAAGCTACTGCGATACACATCATAAGAAGTTGAATTGACAGCCTAATTCAGCCTATGGTATATTTTTTCGGTGGCAGCGTAGCTCAGTTGGCAGAGCAGGGGACTCATAAGCCCTTGGTCACTGGTTCAAATCCAGTCGCTGCCAGTTTTTAGGGGACTGTGATGGGAGCGGAGATACTGATAGGGACGAGCGGGTTCGTTTATGACCACTGGCGGTATTTATTTTATCCCGAGGAATTGAGCAGGGCAAAGTGGCTCGGGTTTTACGCTACCCATTTCAACACTGTCGAACTTAACAATACTTTTTACCGATTACCTTCAGAGACTGCTTTTGCTAATTGGCATGACTTATCGCCAGATAATTTTATCTTTGCGGTAAAAGTGAGCCGCTTTATTACCCATATTAAGAGGTTAAAAGATGCTGGGGAGCCGTTACAGACATTTCTGTCCCGGGCTAGGATTTTAGGGGAGAAATTAGGTCCACTTTTATATCAGCTTCCGCCTAATATGCACCGCAACGACGAGAGATTAGAGTCATTTCTTTCCCTCCTGCCAAAGGGGATGAGGCACGTTTTTGAATTTCGGCACCAGTCCTGGCTTGAAGAGGGGGTCTTGGCAATTTTACATAAGTATAATGTCGGGTTCTGTGTTTTTGATATGCCCGATGTTAGTTGTCCTCTGGTAGCAACGGCAGATTTTGCCTATATTAGATTTCACGGTAGCACCGGACTCTACTGGAGCTGTTACTCTGATGAGGAATTAGTCAGTTGGGCAAAGAAGCTGGCTGACTTAGCTGCCAACTTGAAAACAATCTATATTTATTTTAATAATGATGCTGAGGCGTTTGCAGTAAGAAATGCCATAACTCTTCGTGGTTACCTGCAGGCTCAGTAAAAGGTGGTGTTGATGAAGTATAAACTCTTGGTAGTAGATGTAGATGGTACTTTGTTAGATGGTAAGGGGAATATCTCAAACGAGGACAGGGATGCATTAGCTACAGCGTGCCGTTTGGGCGTGCAGGTTTGTTTATCTACCGGACGAGTGCCTCAAGCCTGTTTGGGAGTTATCGACCAGTTGTCACTGGATGGCTATCACATATTTGTTGATGGTGCTTTAGTGAGCGACCCTGTGCAGGGTAGTGAGGTCTATATTCAACCGCTTAGTAAAGAGGTAGGGAGGCAGGCAGTTGAATTTGCCCACCGTCATAACCTAGACCTTGAGTTTTATTCAGCGACGCAATATTTTGCTGAGCGGGAGATGTGGTCAACCAAAGCCCATCGCCAATTCTTTGGCATAGAGGCTACTATAATAGATTTCACCAGGCTCTGGGAGCGGGAGAGAATCATTAAAGGGGGGCTGGTGGCTATTACCCCTGAGGAAGCTGCCAACGCCATGAATTTCTGTCTTCAATTTGAGGGGAGGCTTCACTTCTCCTGGGCAAGAACACCAGCTTACCCCGGTGTTGATTTTATCAACATACTTGCTCCGGGGGTATCTAAAGGGAAATCATTAGAAGTATTAGCTTCTTATTTAGGAGTATCTATAGGTGAGGTGATGGCTATAGGGGATGGCACCAATGATATATCCCTGCTTTCTACGGCTGGTTTAGCGGTAGCAATGGGCAATGCTCCCGATGAGGTCAAGGCAGTCGCTGACCATGTTACTCTTGATGTTGACCAGAGTGGGGTGGCGGCGGCGATTAAGAGGTTTTTGTTATAAGTAAGAGGGGCTAGGAATATTGACATGAGTATTTTGAAGCCTTTAGGTGAACTTAGTTCTTTAAAGGGGAAAAGAGCTTTAATTACTGGCTGTGCTGTCGGTATCGGTAAGGCAATAGCCTACAGATTTGCCGAAGCAGGCGCAGATTTAGAACTTGTAGATATAAAGAAAGAAAGCTTGGTGGCTGTTAAAAAAGAGCTTTCACAGTTCGAGTCAGAAATAAATATTCATAAAGTAGACCTTTCCCAAAAAGAGGAAATTGGGTCTTTGTGGGCAGAATTGAGCGGGAAGGGGCCTGATATACTGGTAAATAATGCTGGGGTGTACCCTTTCAAGAATTTTTTGGAAGTAGATGATGCTTTTCTGAAGAAGGTGATGGATATCAATTTAAGCTCGGCTTTTTTGATGTGCCAGCATATGATAAGGAGAAGATTAAAGATTGGAGGGGTAATTATAAATATTGGTTCTATTGAAGCTCTCCTCCCTTTTGCCGAAGATCTGGTTCCTTATAACATTAGCAAGGCAGGAGTTATTGCCCTGACCAGAGCCTTGGCTAAAGAGTATGGGAAATATGGTTTCAGAATAAATGCAATCATACCCGGTGGGATAATAACTCCTGGAACAAAGGCCGTTGCTAAAGAACTCTTCCAGTTTAAGCTAGGTCTGATTAAGACGGGTGTAGCATTCAAAATGAGGTTACCATTGAACAGGGGTGGGCAGCCGGATGAAGTGGCACGTATCGCTCTGGTTCTTGCCAGCGATTTGTCCAGTTATGTCCATGGCGCATTGATACCTGTTGACGGTGGATTTTTATCTGCTTAGTTTTGGCGTTCTCTAGCTGGCAAGATGTTCAAAAACCTACCAGCATCCATATCCCTATAACTATAAGTGCAGTCCCTACTAAGAAGCAAAAGCCCTTGAATCGCCATTTGCATCCAACCAAATCAAGCAGAAACCCGAGACCAATAAATATCCAGGCTAGGATTTCTTTCATAGCATAAGTTTCCTACTTACATATGCAGTTCTATAACATCGCCATCTTGGAGGATGTGGTCTCTTTTTACCATTACTCCGTCATACTTTCCTGAACCCCACAGCCGGGCATATTTCAGCTTAGCCACAAAATCTTTATGGACTTCGGCGGCGGCATCCTCCAGGGTGCTTCCTCTTTTGAGGACTATCGGCTCAGTAAAATCTGGCTTCTGCCCTGGAGTTTTAGTATATACTCTAATAATATCAAACACCCGGTATATTTCATGCTTTAGCTCTTCCAAGCCAGTTTTCTCTTTAGCCGAGATAGCAATAACGGGAAATCGCTCCCCATATTTGTTCTTCAAAGCGGCATAGTTTTTACTTGCGTTGTCCAGGTCTATCTTGTTGCCGATAATTAGCGCCTTTTTATGCCAGAAGGTTAACTCTGATTCTTCCTTAGCCTCTATATCACCGATTACTATCCTCATTTTCTCCAGTTGCGCTGTAATAGCTTCCATTTGAGCCAGTGGGGCATCATTTAGGTCCACCAAGATAAGGAGAGCATCAGCTTGCCTGAGCAGGGGTGGCAGCCACCACGCTATAGACTGAGGTGCCAAGGGTGGGGTGTCAACTAGCTGTATTTGTATGTTCTCGAATTCCATCATTCCGGGAGTGGCTGTATATGTAGTAAAAGGGTACTCGGCTACAGTTGGCGAGGCATTGGTGATACTGGCAACAAGCTGGGATTTGCCGGCATTTGGTAACCCGACTACAGCTACCTGAGCGGCCCCTTCTTTCTCAATCATCATGGACGCCCTCTGGGTACCACTCTTCTTGGCGGCTAGCTGGGTAAGCTTGGCAATTCTGGCCCTTAACTCGGCACGGAGGTGGTCAGTGCCCTTGTGCTTGGGCATAATCGCCAGCATTTCCTCAATGGCAGCAATCTTTTCTTCCGGGCTTTTTGCCTCCCGAAAATTCTTTTCTGCTTCAAAATATTGTGGTGGTAAGTTAGCTGGCATCGTTACAGGTGCTCCTTTATTTTCCTGGCTAGGCTCTCAGTCATGCCCCTGGCTGTAGCTAGTTCTTCTATAGAAGCCTCCTGGATTGCCCGGACTGAGCCAAACTGCTTAAGTAGGGCTCGCTTGCGCTTGGGTCCGATGCTGGGTATAGAATCAAGGGCTGAAGCAAAGGTTTCCTCCTTATGTACTTTTTGGTGATAGGTCAGAGCAAAGCGGTGTGCCTCATCCCTGAGACGTTGTAATAATTGGAGACCCGGGGATTGGCGGGGCAGAATAATTGGTTCTGCTCTCTGTGGGATAAAGACCTCCTCATTTTCTTTGGCTAGGCTGGCAATAGGTACAGAGCTTACTCCCATTTCTCTCATTGCTGATAGAGCACTGCTAAGTTGCCCTTTGCCACCGTCAATGAGGACGAGGTCGGGTAAAATTGCCCACATATCCGGGGTGGAGGTATCGCTTACCTGGCTGTGCTTAAATCGTCGCTTGAGCACCTCCTGAAGCATAGCATAGTCATCAGCACCTGACACCGTTCTTATTCTGAAGCGTCTATAGTGAGACGACTTTGGCTTCCCCTTCTCAAAGACCACCATACTACCTACTGCGGCTAGTCCCTGTATATCGGAGATGTCATAGCATTCCATACGCAGTGGTGAGTGGGGCAGGTGAAGTTCCTTTTCTATCTCAGCTAGAGCTGTTTCCAGCGCTCTTGGCGAAGCCAGCTGTTTAATCTTGAGTTGCGCTAAACCATGCTGAGCGTTGTCGGCGACAATATCCACTAACTGTTTCTTATTGCCCCGGTGGGGCACCTGAATATGGACTTTAGCCCCTCGCTTATTTTGAAGCCAGCTCTCGATAATTTTCGTATCTTCTACCGGGTACTGGAGCAGTAATAATGGGGGTATATGGGGGGCAGAGTCATAGAACTGCTTGATAAAGTTGGTCATGATTTGGGAGGGGCTTTCATATAGAGTGCCCTGCAATATAAAGCTCTCCCGCCCGATTAGCTTGCCACTACGGATGAAGAAGACCTGAACACAGGCTTGGTCCCTCTCACTAGCCAGGGCACTAACATCCTGCTCACCTCTTACGGTAGTAGCAATTCTCTGCCCCTCTATCACCCTGTTTACCGCCTGTATCTGGTCTCTCAGCAAGGCTGCCTTCTCAAAGTCCAGAGCTTCGGCAGCGTTCTTCATCTTGCTCTCAAGCTCCTGGGCAACCCTTTCCTGCTTCCCTTCAAGAAAAAGGATTACCTGCTTTATTACCTCGGCATATTCCTGCTTGCTCACTGCACCGATACATGGGGCAAGGCAATTTCGTATATGATACTCAAGGCAGGGGCGGGCATCAGTGCCGGTGATAGGCTTGGAGCAGGAGCGAAATGGGAAGATTCCTTTTATCATCTTCAGGGTCTGGCGCACTGACTTAGCACTGGCAAAGGGGCCAAAGTAATGCCCTCCGTCCTCTTCCAGACGCCGGGTAACATATACCCTAGGCCAATCCTCATTGAGGTTTATCTTGAGATACGGGAACGTTTTATCATCCTTAAGTCGAACGTTGTAGCGGGGGCGATGCCTCTTTATCAGGTTTAGCTCAAGAATTAGCGCTTCTTGCTCTGAAGTGGTGACAAAGAAATCGAGGTCATTAACTCGTGCCACCATCCGTTGTAGTTTTAGCGATAGCTTTTGCCTAGCGCTAAAGTATGACCTTACCCGATTGTGGAGATTGGCTGCCTTGCCGACATACAGTATATTCCCCTCAGCATCTTTCATAAGGTAAACGCCAGGGCTTGCTGGTAGTTGCTTTAGTTGTTCAATTATAAGATTTTCTATCAACTCTGCTTCCTATAGGCTACTTTTAATCTATTTTAACACAGCCTATAGAGTGGGCAAAATGTCTATCCCATGAGCTTGTTTGGCAACCTATCCCCCTTACTAAAAAGATTATATGAAGGGAGTTCTAGAGGGACGAATTCTCTCTTAATAAAATTGTCCCCCTCTACTTGGAAGGAGAGGTTGATTAGACAGTCTGTATTTAGGGGGCTGAATTTTCTTTTTAGTTATGTTAAAATACATAGTATACATAAAATAATTTAGCAGTAAGGAGGGGTGGTGAAAGAGGCTATCGATAGTTTCTTGAATTATCTAGCTGTAGAGAGGGGTTATTCGGAAAACACGATAGATGCTTATCGTAATGACCTATATCAATTAGCCGATTTCGTTTGGGGCGAGTCAGTCAAGAGTGGTGCTATTCTGCCTTGGACTAGGTTTAATCGCCAATCCATGCTAAGCTATATGCTCTCTCTTAAGGAGAGGGGTTACGTTTCCACTACGGTAGCCCGCAAAGTAGCTGCTGTTAAGTCCTTTTTCGGCTTTATGGTTGCTGATGGCATTATGAAGACTAGCCCGGTAGATGGTGTGAGCTCACCCAAGGCGGCTAAGTCATTGCCTAAACCTATATCCGTCAGCCAGGCCCGCCGCTTGATAGAGCAGCCAGGCAAGCTATCCACACCAGAGGCAAAGAGAGACCGGGCAATGCTGGAGTTATTATATGCCAGTGGCATGAGGGTGAGTGAGTTGGTCTCTCTAAACCTAACTGATATAGATACAAAGGGCGGTTCTGTGCGCTGTTTCGGTAAGGGGCATAAAGAGCGGCTTATCCCGATTGCCCCCAGTGCAGCTTTGACGTTAGAAGAGTACAAAATAGAGGCACGTCCTAAACTAGCACCTGCCAGCAGTGAAACTGCCTTATTCCTTAATCGCCGTGGTGGGAGACTGACGAGGCAAGGGCTTTGGCAAATATTGAAGGGTTATGCTAAAGAAGCTGGTCTGGAGGCTCAGGTTACCCCGCATACTTTAAGACATAGCTTTGCTACTCATATGTTGAGTGGCGGTGCTGACCTGAGGTCAGTTCAACAATTACTGGGTCACGCCAACATCTCTACAACGCAGGTTTATACTCATCTCACCAGCGAGCATGTCCGGCGCACCTATGAGAAATCGCACCCAAGGGCTAAGTAGGAGGTTTTAGATGCCAGGCAAACGTCATGGCAGGCATAAGCAATTCCGAAGCAAAAGGAGACACAGCGTCTCAGCTATAAGCGCTCAGCAGCAGGTAGTTGCTCAAACCTATAACCCTGCTTCTCATCCTGGGGTGTCTACTCCTTCAGTAAGCGTGCCAAGAACAGTAGCAGTACTGAGTGCTACTCAGTATTCATACATAGCCGCTGAACTACGAATGATTGGTATTCTGACAGGGGCTATTCTGGTGATTCTGGTGATACTGGCTTTGGTTCTCTCCTAGCTTTGCTTTAATAGTGGTATTCTCATGGATTTTGCAGCGGCGAGAGCTGAGTTTATCAACCACCTGAGCACTGAGATTAAGGATAAGCGGGTATTAGCGGCAATGGCTCGTGTTCCCCGGGAGCGTTTTGTGCCACTAGGGGAACAACACTTGGCTTATGAAGATATGCCCCTCCCCATTGGCTTTGACCAGACAATTTCACAGCCATTTATTATTGCCCTTATGACTGAGGCGTTAGAGCTTACTGGTGATGAAAAGGTACTGGAAGTGGGTACCGGCAGCGGCTATCAGACAGCCATTCTGGCTGAGCTATCCCGGCTGGTGATTACCACAGAGCGTGTCCCCGCTCTGGCTGAAGCGGCAAGGAAAATATTGGATAGTCTGGGCTATAAAAATGTCGTGGTGCAACTGGCTGAGGAGACCTTGGGTTGGCAGAGGGAGGCACCATACAATGCCATAATGGTTACTGCTGGCGCTCCTAGGGTGCCGGTTGAACTTCTAGCTCAGTTAGCCATTGGTGGGCGGCTGGTAATTCCGGTAGGCTCGCGCTATGTGCAGGAGCTATGTAAAATCACTAAGCGTAGAAGGAAGAATATAGTTCAAAATCTGGGTGGTTGCCGCTTTGTTCCACTTATTGGTAAGGATGCCTGGGAAGATTAAAGGAGTAAAACAATGGAAGTGTTAAAAGCCATTAAAACCAGAAGAAGTGTTCGTAAATATAAGACTACCTCGGTAGATGATAAAACTATTGAACGTGTTTTAGAAGCTGCCCGCTGGGCACCATCCTGGGCTAATACGCAGTGCTGGAGATTCATCGTGGTGGGGAATAATGATATAAAGAATAGACTTGCCGGTACAGTAATTGCTGTATCAGATAGACCTAATCGTGCTGCTGATGCTATTAGACAGGCGCCAGTAGTAATTGTCGCTTGTGCGGAGTTGGGGAAGTCGGGCTATTATGCCCAAGAGGCGGGGAAGCCTGTCACCGATAAGGGCGATTGGTATATGTTTGATGTGGCTCTAGCTATGCAGAACTTAACACTGATGGCTCATTCGCTGGGGCTGGGCACAGTGCATGTTGGTGCCTTTGATGCTAATAGGGCGGCCAGTATTCTGCAAGTACCACAGGGTTTCTGTGTGGTTGAGATGACTCCTCTTGGTTATCCTGAAGGTGAAGCTGATATTAGGCCAAGAAAAGAACTCTCTGAAATTGTTTTTCATGATAAATTTGGTCTTAGATGAGTTTACATGGGCTATAAATGGTGGAGTTTCATTGCTCTTCTCTTATTTGGCATCGGTTTAGCGCTCGGTTTGGCTACCCCGCCCAGTATCGCCAACCTCATGTCTGAAGATATTGCCATGCTTAAAGAGCTTAGCCGCATCTTAGTTCCTTTTACTGTTCTTACTGCTATCCTTATCTTTATTAAGAATGCCTTAGCTCTGGTGATAAGTTTTGTCCTTAGCCCGATTTTATGCCTGGCGCCTATTCTGTCTTTGATTGTCAATGGCTGGCTACTAATCTTCATATCAGGTTCGGTAATTCAGGAGAAGTCCCTTGGTTTTGTGTTAGCTGGTTTGCTTCCCCATGGCATTTTTGAAATCCCGGCTTTAATCATCGGTCAGGCGGCTGCTCTCAGCTTTGGCGCAATGGCAATACTAGCTCTATTTAGTAAGGGCAAGAGAAACCTTTTATTCTCTAATCTGAGGTGGAGTTTAAGGTATTTACTGGTAGCTCTTGCTTTACTCTTGCCTGCAGCTATCATTGAGACATATATTACCCCACTATTTCTAACCTAATGAGATTGTTGGGAACCTGTCCCCCTGCCCCCTTAACAAAGGAGGGGGAAATATGGGTAGGGGGGGTTGCTCCCTCTCTCAAATCTCTCCTTCATCAATGAATTTTAACCAGTTGGCAGTACTTAAGAGTACGCGGCATCTCTAAAATGACTTTTCTCTCGTTATCCGAGGAGGTTAAATTAACAGGGCGTCTAAGAGGGGTATTAGCCCCTCTTTCAAAAGTTTCCCCCCTCGCCTTTTAAGAAGAGGGGGATTAAGGGGGTGAGGTTAACAAAGAGTTTGATGGGTTTACTTGCGGGGAGCTATAAACTACGGTTATAATACGGTGAAATAAGCTAAGGAAGCAGGTGATTAGATGCAGCAATATGGGCTTGAGAATATTCGCAATGTTGTTTTACTGTCTCATTCTGGTGCTGGCAAGACATCTATAGGGGAGGCAATCTTATTTACTGTCGGGGCAATTACCCGATTAGGTAAAGTTGATGATGGAACTACTACCTCAGACTATGACCCCGATGAGGTAAAGCGCAAGATTAGCATTAACCTTTCACTACTTCCTTGCCCGTGGAAGGAAACCAAGGTTAACCTTATTGATACTCCAGGTTACCCTGACTTTGTCGGTGAGGTTAGAGCAGCAATGCGGGTTAGCGAAGGGGCAGTAATTGCAGTATGTGCTGCCTCTGGAGTTGAAGTTGGCACTGAGCAGGTGTGGGCATATTGTGAGGAAGTAGACCTGCCCCGCCTTATCTTTATTAATAAAATGGACCGTGAGAATGCTGATTTCTACCGAACTGTGGAAGAGATTCAGTCAAGGTTTGGCGCTAAATGCCTGCCGGTGCAGTTACCTATAGGTGCTCATACTAGTTTTGAGGGGATAATTGACCTGCTAACAATGAAAAGTTACATATCTTCTCCGCCTAAGGAAGCTGAAATTCCTCCGCCGATGAAGGACCAAGTTGATTCTTTTCGTGTGAAGCTGGTAGAGGCAATAGCCGGGGTTGATGATAAGCTGATTGAAAAATATTTAAACGATGAAGAAATCAGCCTAGAGGAGTTTCAGCATGGTTTGCGAGGGGCAGTAGTAAGTGGCAAGATTGTGCCGGTATTAGCTGGCTCAGCTTTACAAAATATAGGGACTACTTCGCTGCTGGACGCCGTATATAATTATCTACCGTCGCCGAAAGAGCGTGAGGTAATCATTGCTGGCGATTCAGCTAAACAAGCAACTCAGAAGATTGAGCCATCTCCGGATGCCCCTTTGGCTGCTCTAGTATTCAAAACCAGTGCCGACCCGTATGTAGGTAAGCTTACCTATTTCCGGGTTTACACTGGTTCTATTGATAGCAACTCCCAGGTTTGGAATGCCACTCGAAATGAAGCAGAGCGGATAGGTCAGCTATTTATTTTAAGGGGTAAGACACAGGAGCCAGTATCTCAGCTCAAGGCTGGAGATATTGGAGTAGTAGCTAAATTGAATGTAACCAGTACTGGGGATACATTGTGTAGTCGGGATAAGCCGATGCACATTGCCCCCATTGTATTCCCTGAACCGACTTTCAGCGAGGCAGTGTATCCGAAGACCAAGGCTGACCTAGATAAACTCGGGGTAGCCTTATCCAGGCTTTCTGAAGAAGACCCCACCCTTCGGGTGCATAGGGAGTTTGATACTAACGAGACTATTCTGTCAGGATTAGGCGAGACCCAACTTGCTGTGGCTGCCGACAAGATGTTCCGCAAATTTGGTGTTGGTGTAGAGATGAAAACCCCTGGCGTTCCCTATAAAGAGACTATCACTGTGCCCACCAAGGCGGAGTATAAGCACAGGAAACAGACGGGGGGACACGGTCAATACGGGCATGTCCTCATGGAGTTGGAGCCTTTGCCTCGTAACGGTGGTCGTGAGTTTGCTGATAAAGTAGTGGGTGGACGTATACCAAGGAATTATATCCCGGCAGTGGAAAAGGGGTTTAATGAGGCAGTTCAAGAAGGAGTGCTGGCTGGCTACCCTGTTGTTGATATAAAGGCAACAGTTTACGATGGCAGTTATCATCCAGTTGATTCCTCAGATATATGCTTTAAAATTGCCGGGGCACAGGCGATGAAGAAGGGGTTATCTCAAGGTCAGCCTATTTTACTGGAACCGATAATGAATATGAAGGTAACTGTTCCCGAGAACTTCACCGGGGATATTATCGCTGACCTTAATACCAAACGGGCTCAAGTGCAGGGTATGAACCCCGGCGGCGGAATCAATGTTATTGAGGCTAAGGTACCCCTGGCTGAGATTTTGCGCTATGCCATAGACCTCAGATCAATAACGCAGGGTAGGGGTAGCTACACCGTAGAGTTCAACCACTATGCCGAGGTGCCACCCCATATCCGCGAGAAGGTTGCTGCTGAAAGACAGGCCAAGAAAGCTTAACTACCCGGCCAAGAGTTCCTTAACCTTATTAGTGAAAGCGGGTAATACCTTCTTCCAGTCCCCGACCACACCGAAATGGGCTTCCCTGAAGATATTGGCTTCAGCGTCTTTATTTATGGCTACGATATTTTTGCAACCAGAGCAACCACTCATATGCTGGCTGGCACCAGAGAGGGCTACAGCAATGTAAAGGTCGGGGGCAATAATCTTACCGGTAAGCCCTATTTGTGCTCCGGCTGGCACCCAGCTATTATCGCACGGAGGTCTGGTGGCACCTACTGCCCCCTTCAGCGCTTTAGCTAGCTCCTCAAGTTGCTTAAAACCTTCGGCACTGCCGATACCTCTACCACCGCCGACTACTATCGGAGCATCCTCCAGCTTTATTCCCTCCACCTCCTCTTTCACCCTCTCTAATACCTTCGTTCTTATTGCTAATGGGTCTAAGCCAGCCTGAATATTAATGACCTCCCCTTTCCTCGAGGCGTCAGGAGCAAGGGGTGATATTGCTTTAGGTCTGACCGTAGCTATCTGGGGGAAGGACTCACAGGTGAAAATGGCCTTGGCATTTCCGCCATAGACAGGCTTGGTTTGCAGTAGTAGCTTTGACGTAGGGTCAATTGCCAGCTCCACGCAGTCCATGGAGGCTGCTGTGCCCAGTCTAAAAGCCAACCTCGGTGCCAGGTCACGCCCGGTAGAGGTCTGTCCCAGAAGGAGAATCCGGGGCATTACCTGTTTAACTACCTTTTCCATAACTGATACATAGGAATCGGTCTGGTAGTCTTTAAGTAGCGGGTCATCAACGACATATACTTTATCGGCACCAAGGGAAATAACTTCCTTTGCGAAATTGCTTATATTACTGCCGACTAATACAGCGCTTAATTCCTGTCCCAGGTCATTAGCTAGCTTTCTACCGCCACCCAACAGTTCGGCGGTAATTGCCGCTAGTTTCCCTTCCGTAACCTCGCCATAAATTAAAACACCTTTATATTCAGCCATAGATTTACCTCCTTAATTAATAGGGAAAAACTTGCTAAAGTATCTTAGCCTCCCTTAGTTTTAACGCTAGGTTAACTCCTACCTCCTCTGGAGTCTCTCCCTTTATAATCTCACATTTACCTTCGTGAACCGGTTGGAATAGCTTGAGCATTTTGGTATGTCTACCACTAGCGCCGAGTTTAGAGGAGTCAACCCCAATATCGGCTGGTTTCCAGATAACTGGCTCCTTCTTTTTAGCTGCCATAATCCCTTTTATGGTGGGGTAACGGGGTTCGCCAATCTCATTGCTTGCTGTAATCAAGGCAGGCAGGGATACCTCAACTACCTCATAGCCATCATCCGTCTTCCTCTTTACTGTTGCTTTACCATCAGTGATGTCTATTTTTTGAGCTAATGTTACACTGGGTAGTCCCAGTATCTCGGCAATACCCGAACCCACTTGTCCGGTATTCCAGTCAGCAGCCTCCCTGCCGCAGAAGATTATGTCGTAGGTACCTATCTTCTTGATAGCCATAGCCAGGGCATAGGCTGTTGACCAGCTGTCGCCCCCATCAAAAGCTGCATCTTCTAGCAGGATAAGCTCATCAGCCCCCATGGATAAGGGTTTCTTTACTACGTCTCTGAGCAGGTTTGTGCCCAGGGCTATAGCTGTGATTTTACCTCCCTTGGCATCTTTAATTCGTAGTGCCGCTTCTACTGCATATTCAGAATAGGGGTCAACTACCAGTGATACACCCGGCGGTTGCACTACCCTATTAGTAGCGGCATCAATTTTGAAGGTGGCTGGCGGTGCTTCAGGGTCAATTACCTGTTTGATGCAAACAATAATATTCATGGTGCCTGTTTCCTCCTGTTTACTTTCTTAAAAAGCCCGCTGACTAATCTAGCATAGGTGCAGTTATGAGTCAAGCTGACCGGCGAACTTTTACTATCTCAGCCATGATGCTGAGGGCTATCTCTTCCGGGGTCTGAGCGTATATTTCTAGGCCAATGGGGGCGTGGACTTTATCCAGAAGCTCCTGTGAGAATCCCTTTGCCAGCAAGTGAGAGAGTATTGTCTTATTTTTGGTTTTACTACCTATCATACCAATATATTTAGCTTGTGTTCCTAAAGCCCATTCTAATACCAGCTCATCATATTGATGACCCCGAGTAACAATTGCAATATAGCTTGATT
>Ga0315289_10006820_pt1 | contig 16734 bp, 16 predicted proteins | sample YL17G11_40_MG_FD_203452 | JGI IMG/M metagenome (GOLD analysis project Ga0315289, IMG submission 203452) | Sediment microbial communities from Yellowstone Lake, YNP, Wyoming, USA - YL17G11_40 | ecosystem: Environmental > Aquatic > Freshwater > Lake > Sediment | place: USA: Wyoming | collected... | reverse complement strand
GATTGCTTGTCTGGAATTGCGGTTAGAACTATACTTGGATGGTCCTGTCTGGCGGTAAATTACGAAAATCGGGGTGACTGGACTTGAACCAGCGGCCTCCTGCTCCCAAAGCAGGCGCTCTTGCCAAACTGAGCTACACCCCGTCAATTTGTAAGTCTAATGTTTTCAACGGCTTAACGCAACTGCTTTCTTGCCTGTCATTCTCAATATGCCCTAAATCGGGCGAAAAGGTCATTTTGCGGTCACTTTTCTTGGCGCCAGCTTTTTCCTGTGCTTCTTTAAGTCTCTTGTCTGCCGCCTTTGCTGCCTGGTCATAGTGTTCGTCCGTTACCTTGCTGTAAAACTTCTGCGTTGTCACTATGCTGCTGTGACCGGCAAACTCCTTAACTACGTTCATCGGCAGGTCATTCGCCCAGTTCTGTATGCACGACTTACGCAGCGTATGAATCGTCAGCTTGTTACTGCCTGCTTTAATCTCTGCCCGGTGCAGACGCTTGCGAAAGTTTCGCAGCACGTTTCGGGCAAGATAACTATTGCGCCACGGCCTATTAGTTTCGCGACATTCCTTCCACTTTGCAAGTATTTTTTCGTATCGTTCACGGGTCAGCACGACATACGGGACTTTTTCCGGCGCCTGTTCGTGCAACTGTAACAAAAGGTTCAGGGTTTCTTCCGGCAACGGCACGGTTCTGCTGTCTGTGTCCTTCACTTCAAAAGGGGGCAAAATATTAGTCGCCGGTTGATTCACAATAGAAACTCGTCCTTTATCAAAATCCACTTCCGACCAGCGAAGGGACAGGGCTTCACTGAGCCGAAGTCCCCCTGTGTAGCATAAAGCATACAAAACTTTTTCGTTCAATTTCGGCGTAGCATCCAGCAGCTTAAAGTATTCGTCCGGTTGCAAGTAATACCATTCGGACGTTACACACTTAGGCCCTGCTATTTCCTCGAATGGGTTGCCGTTGATTATCCTGTCTTTTACGGCTTCCGAAAACAGCGTTTTGCAAAGTCGCAACATCTGGTGACGTGTCCAGGGTGACAATTTTTCCTTTTGCGGATTCAACGGTTTCAATGAGGCAAGAAAACTCTTTGCCATTCGCGGGTCGATTTCCTTTAGTAATCTGTCCTCTCCAAAATAGTCATACAGCCGGTTAAGTATTTCCTGATACAACTGGACTGTTGCAGGCCGAAGGTCATTGTTTTGGGTCTTGTCTTGCAGGCATTGTTCGGCATACTCTTTCAGCGTCACTTTTGACGGGTCACGCGACGTCCCCCGCTCAAACTCGGTATCCTTAACTTTGATAAATCGTTCGGCGTCCTTCCTGAGTGCAAAGGTTTTACCGTAACGTCTCTGCTTGCCTGTGTTCGGGTCATACTTTCCGAACCAGCGGCAGCGCCACTGCACGCCTTTGCAGGTTTTCTCTTTATACAGTCCGATTTTCTTGTTCATACTACGTCTCACTTTCAAAAACAAAACCCCGCGCCGCTCCACGTGAAAGCTGTCAGGCGATTGCGCAGAGACAACGCAGGGCTTTTGTTTGTGATATTAGTTGGATTTCTGACAGCTTTCATAATTACGATTATAACATATCTTCTGCAGGTTGCAAGCGCAAAATCCGGATTTTTCAGAAAAAGTCAAATAATTTTATCTCCACGTTTGCGCCTGTTGCATTATCTCTTATGAGTCCGACCTGAACTACTCTGTTTTTCAGCTCGCAATTGCCAACCCATATTCGCAATCATTTTTTACTTCCACCCATCCGCCCAATAGCTTTTCAACGTCAGCCCGTATGTCGTCAGGTAGCGGCCCCATTTCCCCTGCCAAAACAGTATTACCCTCTTCTATGTATATCAGAGCATCTGCCCGTGCCTCTTTCATAGCTGGCACAAGTGGCTTTAGTTCGATAATTAGCCGACCCAGATATGCCTCCAAATAAAACAGCTCCTCGGCGCTCTCCTGTTGAAGTTTGAGACACTCGTCCCGCACCCGCACAACCTCCTCTAATGTCTCGGCAGCTTCCAAATCACAGCTCAAGTCCGCTAACCGATGGCGATACCATCTGTGCTTTATCCAAAATTGCTTAAGGTAGTCAGGGTCATCAGGGTTAAGACGTTTTGGACGGTCATCTTGCGGTTTTTTGCTTTGAGTATCACCCGCCAATAGTCTGTATGCCGAACTCAAATCGGAAACAGTTTCCGATTTGAGCAGATTCCGGTTAGCGTAAAATGCCATATAGTTCCGTGCCGTCCGGTCTGTAAAAGGCAGGTTCGCTTTAATCCAGGGCAAAAACTCTCCGTGCTGCATACTGTCCTTCTGTGCTGTTAGCAGCTCCCCTATCCGTATGGCCTTCTCAACGCTCATACGCAAACAACTTGCGACTTCGTTGTGCAAGGTAACTATTTTGCTTATCCTGCTTTGCCCTATTTCAATCATAATCAACTACCTTCCTCTCACGTGAGCAAGGTTCTCCCAGGCGTTGTCTCAACGGCGCCAGAATCCCCTGCAACAGGCATATTAAGCTCCTAAAATTGACCTTTTTTCTGACCTTTTACGCTTGTTTCAATACTTAACACCATACAAACACTGGTTTTATATCATTAAGACATACGGCTTGTTTGGCCGTTACTCCTGCTTTTAGCTACCTTTTCAGCCAAAAACTTTAACACTTCGTCCAACGGGTATCTGACCTTCCGGCCTATGCGAACGCCGACAATTTTGCCTTCATCCCTGTAAAACTTCAGCGTTCGTTCGCCTGAGCTTCCCAGACGTAGAAACTCAATAACCTCGGCACTGGTCATTACCGCCGGACAAGGTTGACCAGACGGCATAAAAGGTATCGCAATATGCTCAAAACTATCCATTCACAACTCTAATCCTGAATTATGCAACGCTGTTGCACCTTTTCTTGTCGAAAAAACCCTGTTTTTATTATTCAATTTGCGCCCAGTGTTTTGCAATATAGTCAAGCTTCTGTTTGTGTGCTTTCTGTTCGTTAAGTCTGGCCTGCCGCTTGCCCTGGTCGGTGTATTTGCCAACAGCATCTTTAATCAGGCCAGTAATTACATTCGAGTCGAGCGCATCCAGCTCCCACGATTCCTTGCCATATTCGGCAATATAGTCCTTAGACCGCGTATCCGTTATTTTGGCGTAGTTTGGTGGCGGTTTGTATCGTTCTATCTGGTCTGCGTTCAAAGCTATTCGTTCGACTTCTGTCTGTGCGCCAAACCCCATCAGTCTATTTTTTATGTCCTCTGTCATATCAAGGCCGGATGGGTCGTGGTCGCCTAAATGAAGCACGACTGTCTTTTTGCCGGCTTCCTCTGCTTCTCGGAAACGGCCTGCCGCTGCCCACATAGCGCTCAGACTGTAATAGCCGCGACAGGCAAGATAAAGCACATCTAACATTCTGCAAATCGGCTCGATAACACCAATCAGCGCTTCTTTTTCAATCCAGACCTCAACGTAAACATCCTGGTCGGCGCGGCTGTCGAGCTGATAAGTTTCCGCTGCCGTTGTTAGAATCTCCTCTGGATTTTCAAAGTGGCTGTTTTTGTTGACCGACCGTGTTCTATCGATAATTGCGTCCCAACTAATCAGGTTTGCCAGGCGTGCATTACCAATAACCCTGCCTAAATCTTCGTAACTCTTTTTTGTGTTAGGCAGAAGCCCTCGCGCCACGAACTGATAATAAAGCTGACGAAGGGTCAGGCCGCCGCTGTATTCGGTGATAATGTCATTGGCTTTGTCGATAATCGCAAGTGTGCGTTTCCGAAAGTTAGTCGTGCCTCTATTTCGCATTTTATTGCCTATTCCGATACCTGATAAAGCTCTAAAAAAGTCGCTATTAAACAGGTCATCAAGACTGCCTTTGCGCAGGTCGTTTATCGCTTTCTGAAAGTCTTTTGCGCTGAAGTCGGCCAGTGTTTTATTTGCCATATAAACCTTCATTACAGGTGTTAGCCACCGCTTTGGCTGCGTTTTCTTGCCCTGAACGGCCTTGCCCGGCGATTCTGGTATACGCCCTGATTTTTAATTCGCAACGTATCTGAACCGCGTAGCTATACCGCCTGCTCTGGTCAATTTGCCTTTTTCGACAACCTCAAGAACCTTGTCCTGCTCTAATAAAAAAAGCCAACGGTTAGCCGTCATCGGCTCTACGTCCAGATACTTACCTGCCGTGCGTGCCGATAGAAAAAAGCTACCATCCCCAGCACGCACCTGCAATTCCTTACACCACGCTACCAGCAACCGCAGTTTCGGATTGTCGTATTTGGCAGCACAGTCAGGGTCAGACACCCTCTTTGCTTTTTCAAACGTTTCGCTCATAGGATTCTCTCCTATTTTCCACCTGATTTTCGGCCACGCCTTCAGAAAGTCAATCCAGCTTTCCTCAAAATCCTGCGTCCTGATATTCGGTAGTGCGCGTCTGTGCCATTCTCTAACAACCTGCTCAAAAAACTTCGGGTGTGCGTCAAAGTATTCCGGCAGAGAGCGCAACGCACGCGCAAGCTCAAAAACCTTTCGATTTCTTGTCCCAACTTTTTGTGGTAAGGTGCGCTCGATAACCTTGTCAAAATCACAAAAAGATGCGCGCAAATTTTCTTTTTTCTCTCTATTGCTTGAGTTTTCCTGTGTTTTCTCTGTTTTCTCTGTTTTCTCTGTTTGCTCTGTCTTCTCTGTAACACTCACGCTTGAGGATAAAAAAATATCAGGGTTGAGAGAGAGCAGATTTTCGCCGTTCGGCTCAATCAGCCATTCGTAAATCATGCCGTCAGGGTGAACAGACGGGGGCAGCAGACAATATCCGCCACCCCCGCGAAGTTCGCCATCGTCATCGTCAAAATGCCGGATACCACCAACATCGGCCAGAAAATAGACGTGATACCCCCTTGCGGTTCTGACGGTAGGTAATTTGCCAGCCAAGTCTCGATGTTCACCTGCCCACCGCTGATATGCCTGCTCTGTATCGAAATCCCGACAGGCCAGGCCGTTTGAAACTTTGCCAAGCACAACAGCGATGTTTTTACTATTGCCGCCGAACCATTTTTGTAGCTGCTTTTCATCCGGCCTATCCTTCTGGTATCTGCCCCATTTTATTCGGGCAGCTTTCTTGCCGTGCGGAATCGGGATAATGCACCAGCCGCGCTCGTGATACTGCAACGCTGTTTTAAGCAGTTCATTTTCGTCTGTTTTGCCCATACCCTTGCCCGATGTGTTATTGACCGGAGTTTTTCGATTCTACGGCGCCAAACCCCCTCAAATCAGGGGTCTGGCAAGATTGTGGCGCGCGTCTGACCCGCCCTCGATACGGCCTGTATGCGTAAAGAGAACATTCGGCGTCTGTGCATTGTCTGATTTCCTCTGCCACATTTTCGTAACCGACACAACTTTGGCAGAACGCTTTTATGGCTTGTCGCGGACTCGCCCTGCCACACGCCGCACGTTCATACGTTCCACGATAGAGCTTTGGTATATCAGTTCGACTCATAAAACACCCCCTAAATGCCGCAGTGAAACATACTGCCGTAAGAGCCGGTCAAATTGCTGCCAGCCGTCCTGCCCCTCTCGTCCGGCAGACAAACGTAGCAATAACCTACCGACAGATTCTTTGAGTTTTTCGCTTGATTCTCCGAAGGTTTCTTGATATGCTTTTGCTTGCTCGATGTTTGTTCTGGCTGTCTTTGGCGAGACAGCCATTTTTGTTTCGTTCATTTTCGACTCTCCAAAAGTTCAATCCATTGTTGGCAAGTCGGTAACAGACCTGTTCTTGCGTCTTTTGTTGCTAACCAAGATACTACTTCAGAGTGGAGATATAACTGCTTTCGATTTAGGCGAACCGGCTGAGGCCCAATTCGACCGGCTGATTTTAAGCCGAAAAATGAAGACCGGCTGATGTTCAAAGTGAGGCAAAGGTCTTTTACCGAAAGCAGCAGTTTGTCAGCGGTCTCAACGGACATCAGTTTCTCCTGCCTTTTCCTTTGCTAATCTGTCCAGCGCTTCGATAACGGTTTTGGGGTTGAAAACGAATCGTCCACCAGGTAAGATGAGTTTCGGAATTTTGCCTTCGTGTGCCCAACGCCTAACCTGTCGAGCTTTTACGCCAAGCAGGTCAGCCATAGCTCCTGCTTTGACGAATTTAATTGGAGTATCATTGTCCATAATCTTGACTATACAGTAGCAGATAATGCAGTCAAGAACGGTCGGCAGGCCACCAAAAAATAGGGGCAGTTACGCCAGTTACGCCACTTTTTTGGTCGGTTACGGCACTATTTTTTGATGTTTTTTTTCAGATTTGCGACTCTGTTTGTATGAGGTTCGGCAAGGTTTGAAGCTCTTTTTGGTATGAAGGCCACATTTTTATAAGATAGCTGGGTAAGTATGCGTAACCTTTCCCCTGCTGACGCGGCTTGTCCGCATCAATGCGGGTCAACTCGATTTTGTTTCTTTGATGCAAACCCTGTAATGACCTGACACGGCTCTCACGTAAATTATCGGTTAATGGCTCACAATACTCCTTCATAAATTCCCGCAAGGTAATAGGAGTATCTTTTGAAGGTTCTTTTGCAGGTTTCTTTGTGTCCCCCGCCCTGTCGCCGCTGGCCTCTGTCGGCATTTGTTCTGCTGGCTGCTTGCTGGCAAGGTCGGGACTGGCTGCCAGTTTTTGTGTTGTGCTTTTCTTTGGGGCAAAATGACTCTCGATGTTAGCTTTAACGTCCCGCAAGCAGTTTTCAATTATGCGATTGGGAATCCTTTCCATTCCGTCCTCTTGAAGTCGGCCAGTTACAAGGTTACGCCATATTTCTCTGGCAAGTTCTTTGGGCAAAATTTCTCTTGTTATCGAAGGGCAGTGTGATGGGATATTATCGTGAATGACCGACAAAATCACATAAGCAACCAGCATAGGAGGATACGCAACGCAAGGAGGAGGCACAACGTGCACACCGTAAGAAGGCTTTCGTTCCCTTGCAATATCGTCTTCCCATCCTGACCCATAAGCCGCAGGCCAAATCGTTCCAAGAGGGTTGCTTGGTTTCCCCATCGAAGGTTGCCATTTTCCTTTGCGGTCTGCTTGATGTGCTTTCCTGTAAGCTTCCCATTTCTCTCCAAACTCTCTTAACTGTTTGCGGAAATAGTCCATCTTTTTGGGCTTGACCACCAGCATAGCCACGTCTTTCGCTATGCCTGACAGAAATTGTTTCTCACCTACGCAAAGGGATTTGTATGCGCTGGCTAATTGTTTGTCTCGATAGGATTTTAACTGCTCAAGACCCTGCTTTATTTTCTGTTCGAGTAGTGCTTGAGATTTCTTTTTGATATGTATAGCCCCGCCTGAATCAATATCCCAGACCAAATCCTTTCGGTTACAGCCATAATGTTTGGCAGCGTTATCAAGCGCTGCGTTCACGTGGCCTCGACCATATTCGGTCAGGCGCTCCCACATTGAGGCATTTTTGGGTTTAGATTTATCAATCAATTTATCGACTGTGAGTATCTCTGTTTTGTCAGGCTCATCCTGCACGTGGTGTCTGCTTTGAACTTTCTTGAGCTGTTGGATAAGTGCATCGACCTTTTCAGGTTTTCTTGAGTTGATTGCGTATTTAATATCCTTGCTGAGATTCACTGTGAAAGTTCTGGCAGGCACTACGTATCCGCCAAAGTTATCCTCTGGTAAAGTGTGCTTTTTAATAAGCTCCCACAATTCGACAAACACCATCAGGTCAATCTCATTTACAAGCCGCTGGGCTTGCTTTAACCAGAAACCGTCAGGGTCGCCAAGACTCAGATAATTTTTAGACTTGACCAAGTATGTCTGGTATTCCTCTGCAATGTCTTTAAGGCGCCCAAGCTTACGAAAAAGCTTTGCGATTTTTTTGTCTGCGGTCTCCATAGTTCATCTGGTCAAAAAAAGAAGGCCAGGGCTATGCACGCACATAGAGAGCGTGGCCGTCCTTGCGGATAGACCAGCCCTGACCTTATATCTCGGATTATTAAGCGGATTTGACTCTATGTTTCGCATACCGGTAATTATCGCAAAGCCAGCGGAAACTGCAAGAGATTTTTAGCCCTGATTTTCCTTGCTTTGCAGCAAACAAAAATCTATGATATTAGGCGTTAGCTCTTGCCACAAAAGATTGTGGCAACAAGTAAATAATCTGTAAGTGCTGATTTTGTAATTTGGGAATGCGCAAAAAAGGTCGGTGCTCCTTTGCCTTCGGGCAACAGGGGCATCGCTTGCGTGTTTCCCAAAGGTCTTGCTGGACCTCGACGGTTCACGATGTAGCGGTGCCCTTTTTTATTGCGCCGCTGCCAGAGGGAAAAATGGACAAGCGCAAAAGCGTAAAAAAGAAACCCATTGAGAATTACAATCACAAAAACAAAAAACGGCTGAACAATCCGCCGGTCGGACTCGTTACGCCGCAGACCGACCCTGAATCGGGCAAGAAAACGAAATATCAGTATGATGAGCACCTTGACCCTCAGCTTGTCTGGTCAGGTAAAGCGGAGCATACCTCTTTTGAAGTGCCGACCGTTTCGCTTCACGTCCACGAACGAATAGACCCCAAAACCATAATTGAAGCTGTAAGAAAGAAAAACGGCTCACAGCAGCCTGGCCTTTTTGATTCCCTCGAAGAAAATCCGCCGCTCCGCGATGCAATCCAATTCTACAAACACGCCCATAACTGGTCGAATCGGCTTATAGCGGGTGATTCACTGCTTGTGATGAATTCGCTGTTGGAAAAAGAGGGAATGGCTGGCCAAGTCCAGATGGTCTATATCGACCCGCCTTATGGGATAAAGTACGGAAGCAATTTTCAGCCGTTTGTAAATAAACGGGATGTAAAAGACGGCAAAGACGAAGACCTGACCGCCGAGCCGGAAATGATAAAAGCCTTCCGAGATACGTGGGAGCTTGGTATTCATTCGTACTTAGCATATTTGCGCGACCGCCTGTTATTAGCAAAAGAACTCCTCACAGAATCCGGCTCCTGTTTTGTGCAAATCTCCGATGAAAATGTCCATCTTGTCAGAAATTTGATGGATGAAGTATTCACAGCATCAAACTTTGTTAGTTTAGTCAGTTTCCGCAAGAAAACTATGCCTCTTGGCACGAAGACATTAGAACAAATGCACGACTACATACTTTGGTATGCAAAAGACAAGGTTTCACTAAGATACCACGACCTATTTCAAGAATATGACGTGCGAGGCAAACAAGACTGGGAGTGGGTCGAACTCCCTGATGGAACAAGGCGCAAGATGACTTTAGAGGAACAACAGGACTTCTCGGTGCTTCCACGGGGTGCGAGAATTTTTAGGCGAAAACACCCTGCCCCATTAGGAGACAACGAAAAATGTAAGTATATTTACCACTTTGAGGGCAGGGACTACCACCCACCCGCCTTTGGATGGGGCATCGAGAAAGAAAAAATGGACGTACTGGTCGCACATAGGCGCGTTATGCCAAAAGGAAACCTTCTCAATTATATCCTTTTCTTCGATGATTTCCCTGTTACGAAACTTACGAATCCGTGGACTGATACCACAGGTTCTCAACAAAAGATATACGTTGTCCAAACAGGTGAACTGGTTGTGCAGCGTTGTATTCTTATGACAACCGACCCTGGTGATTTGGTATTTGACCCGACCTGCGGAAGTGGAACGACTGCTTATGTCACCGAGCAGTGGGGCAGACGCTGGATTACCTGCGATACTTCGCGCGTGGCGCTTACACTTGCAAAGCAGCGGTTAATGACGGCCCTTTTTGATTATTATGAGCTTGCTCACCCTTCCGAAGGCGTCTCAAGCGGCTTCAAATACAAAACCGTCCCGCACGTTACATTAAAATCAATTGCAAATAATGAGACTACCGCTGACGAGACACTTTACGACCAGCCATTTATCGACCATTCAAAGGCAAGAGTAACAGGGCCTTTTACTGTCGAGGCAGTTCCCGCTCAAGCGGTAAAACCTCTGGGCGAAATCGAGCAGCAGCCCGTAAGTGATGAATCTATCGTCCGCTCAGGTGAGACACATCGTCAGGGCCAGTGGCGTGATGAATTATTTAAGACCGGCATACGCGGCAAGGGCGGACAAAAGATAAACTTCTCAAGAGTTGAGCCAATGGGCGGAACACGTTGGTTAAACGCCGATGCTGAAACAAAAGGTGATAAACAAGAAAGAGTCGTAATTTCTTTCGGCCCAGAGCACGCACCGCTTGAGCAAAGACAGGTGGCCTTAGCCATAGAAGAAGCACAGCTACTCGTGCCTAAACCCAAGATAGTTATCTTTGCTGCTTTCCAATTCGACCCAGAAGCGTCCAAAGATATTGACGAAACGGACTGGCCTGGTGTTACACTTCTCAAAGCACAGATGAATGCTGATTTACTCACAGACGACTTAAAAAAGAAACGCTCAAGTAATGAAAGCTTCTGGCTTATTGGTCAGCCTGATGTGAAGCTAAAAGAGGTCAAGGATGAAAAGGGCAAGACCAAATATCAGGTCGAGGTACTTGGCTTCGATTATTACAACACCAGAACCGGCAATATAGATTCGGGTGGAACGGATAAAATTGCAATGTGGCTTCTTGATACGGACTACGATGGCAGAAGTATCTATGCACGGCAGGTATTCTTCCCGATGGCTGATGATGATGGGGGCTGGGCAAGATTAGCCAAGAATCTCAAAGCAGAAATTGATGAGGAACTTATCGAAGCCTATCGAGGAACGGTATCACTGCCTTTTGAAGCAGGAGAAAATAAACGCATAGCTGTCAAAATCATTGATGACAGAGGCATCGAAAGTCTGCGGATTATGGAGCTTACTTAATGGGACAGGCCAAAATTGACCACTTAATTATCAACTCGCCCTTTGAGGAACCAAAGTATCACTGGTTCTACGAGCGGGAAAAGAGAACCTTCGATAAAAGAGAAGGCCGCCGACCTGCCGGTTATATGATTGCCACACCTGATTCAAAATCTTTTGATGACCCTGGCATTTTCGTGCCGCTACCACTTGTCAATCAAATCCGCTCCCGTGTAAAGACCTGGCGTGAAAAAGGCTATTCGGGTATAACCGGCATAACAAAACGGCTTTTAGCACACTGGTTTGACGAAAACCAACGTGAATATCAGCTCTTTTTCTGTCAACTTGAAGCGATAGAAACACTTATCTGGCTTATCGAAGCTCCCGCTTCCGAGAAGGTCGGGATTGACATACCAACAGATGATGAATTGGTGCGTCTATGCTCAAAAATGGCAACCGGCTCAGGTAAAACCGTTGTTATGACTATGCTGATTGCCTGGCAGGTTTTGAATAAGGTTACATATCCACAGGACACAAGGTTCTCAAAAAACATTCTGGTTATCGCTCCAGGTCTTACCGTAAAAGAACGTTTGAAAGTTTTGCATCCCTTTGGAAAAGGCAACTACTATGACGAATTTAGTGTCGTTCCCGCCGGTCTTATTGAGAAGCTGAGACAAGGCAAAGTGGTTATCCGTAACTGGCACAAGTTAGGTTGGGAGTCCGAAGAACAAATTGCCAGAAAGCGCAGCGTTGATAAACGGGGTGTCAAAAGCAATGAGGCATACGTCCGTGACGTACTGGGGGATATGGCTAAAGCCGGAAATATCGTTGTGATAAACGATGAGGCCCATCACGCCTGGCGATTCAATGTTGAAGCTGTCGGCAAATATATGAGACAAAGAGATATGAAGGACAGTGCCGAAGAAGCAACAATCTGGGTAGGTGGGCTTGATAAAATCCATAAGGCACGAGGTATCCTTAACTGTTTCGATTTCTCAGCTACACCATTCGCTCCATCCGGCAAAAGAACTTCTGAAGAGACGCTATTCGGCTGGGTGGTCAGTGATTTTGGGCTTAACGATGCTATTGAGTCCGGCTTGGTTAAAACCCCTCGTGTAGTAGTAAGGGACGATGCCTTACCGGATGTGAAAACGTATAAACCCAAGCTATACCACATATACCAAGACCCTACTGTTAAAGAGGACATAAACCGCAAAGCTGAACCACACGAACCACTGCCTGACTTGGTAATAAACGGGTATTATCTTTTGGGGATTGATTGGCTAAAGACGGCAGAAAAATGGAAGGAAGCAAGGCAGCTTACACCACCGGTAATGATTTCGGTTGCAAACACAACTTATACCGCTGCACGAATCAAATACGCATTCGACCACAAAAAAATACATATTGACGAGCTTTGTAACCCAGAGCGGATACTCCATATTGACTCAAAAGTACTCGAAATGGCAGAAGCTCAGGACGAAGCGTCGCCGTCAGCCAATGTTGCTGATGAAGAAGCAGAAGAAAAACCTGTACAAAAGTTGACGAAGGCGGAACTGGCCAAGCAGCTCAGAGAGGCAGTGAATACAGTAGGTAAGAAGGGCGAGCCTGGAGAGCAGATACAGAAGGTAATTTCAGTCGGAATGCTTTCTGAAGGTTGGGATGCCAAAACTGTAACGCATATTATGGGCTTACGTGCTTTTACCAGCCAGTTGCTTTGTGAACAGGTCGTAGGCAGGGGTTTGAGAAGAACTTGCTATACTGACTTTGACGAAAATGGTTTCTACGGACCCGAATACGTAAATATATTCGGCGTACCATTTACATTTCTTCCCCACGAAACAACAGACGAAAACGGCCCACCCCCACCACCGACTCCCAAGACGGCAATAGAGCCGGTGGCCGAGAAAAAGGCATTTGAAATCCGCTGGCCTAATGTTATCCGTATTGACCGTACATATCGGCCTCAACTTTCTCTAAATTGGGAACAGGTTCGACCATTAGAATTAAATGCCTTTGAGACAGCACAAATCGCTGAATTAGCTCCGATTATTGACGGCAAACCTGATATTACGAAGATTTCACAGATTGACCTTGAGAAGTTAGGCCGAGAGCAGCGAATGCAACGGATTATTTTTGAGGTAGCCAGGGACAACTATGACCAGATACAGAAAAACTGGAAGGGCAATAAGGAATATCTTCTGGCTCAGTTGATTAGGATTGTTGAGCAGTTTATTTCAAAGGGTAAGATTCAGATTACTCCTTCACTGTTTCACCAGGACGAGTTTAGACGCCGCATAATTATAACCCTGAATATGAACAAGGTTGTCCAACATATTGCTGATGCTATCCGGCACGATAATGTCGAAACACTTGAGCCGGTTTTTGACCGAGATAATCCTATTCGCTCAACGGGCGATATGAGAACTTGGTACACGGGAAAGCCTTGCGAATACACGAAGAAATCGCATATAAACTTCTGTGTATATGACAGCACCTGGGAAGCAGCAGAATCCTTTCAGCTTGACAGCAATGAGAACGTTAAATCGTGGGCAAAAAACGACCATCTTGGTTTCGAGATACTTTATACTTTCAAAGGTGTAGTAAAAAAATACAGGCCAGATTTTCTTATCCAACTAAAAACCGGTTCTTTCCTTGTCGTTGAAACTAAAGGGCAAGATACTCAGCAGGACAAAACCAAGCGTGAATTTCTGGACGAATGGGTCAGAGCCGTAAACGAAAAGGGTGGATTTGGTAAGTGGGCTTGGGCTGTATCTTATAATCCAGCCGATGTGCCTGACATCCTTAGAGCTTCAACTACAAAATGACTCGTAAAGACATTCAGTTTATAGCAATTTGTGTCGGGGCAGCAGCTTTGGTGGTGATAGCTGCTCATTTACTCTGGCCGCCCAGGACTGCAAGGGAAGGCGTCCCAACAAGCCAAGCACAGGCAGCCGAATACGCTTATGTTGCCTCGGTCAATAGCGAAGTTTTCCACCAACCAAATTGTAAATGGGCAAAGAAAATAAGCCCTCAAAACCTTGTCGGCTTCAAAACACGGGAGGAGGCAATAAAATCAGGCAGAAAGCCGTGTAGAGTGTGTAAGCCTTAATTCCTCAACTCTGCACGTTCTTACTGCTCGGGTTGGGTGCGGTGTTTTTAAGAAAAAGACGCTAAAATACTATCTTTTTCCCTTTGATTATCCATCTTTCAAATCAAGAAAATCTTTCAGCTCTGTTTGGAAAGCCTCTTTTAATCCCAGGTCTTTACCCTCTGGGATAAACCCAATCGCAGAATTGATAATCCCCCCAAGTTTCTCTTTGATAAATGTAGTCAGCTTTTCATCAGGCATGACCTTGTCAAAATCAACAGTTCTATCGAGAGGGGTTTTAGACCCTTGAAGATACCTTGCTATTATACTCTCATTTAATAACGGTCTGTAACAATCCCATATTTTATCAAACCGATGGTCATTCTTGATAATCTTTTCACGCTTATCATGGCTTTGGCCGTGTCGTTGATAACCTTCTTGCGTATAGAACAGCACTGTGTCAACAATATGAAGGGCAGAATAAAAGGCTACCGTAACAATCCAGTCTTTCTTGGTCAAGTCTGCGGACAATAGGACTATAGTCTCAATATTGTGTTTTGCTTTTGTTATGTGGGCTTCTGGGCCGGCCATTAACCATACTCAAAAATGACGGGGGGTGACAAAAAGGCTTCATAAATATCACTGTCGCATTGTGGTAAAGACTGAACACTCAGCGGTATCGCCGAGAATAGCTCCGTATGAGCTATTACCAAGTCGAGGTTTGTTAGTTCATCTTCAAGCTCGCTATCATATTCCACATCTTTAGTTATTACCAGAAACAAAATTCGCGTATCACGGATGGTAAGAAAAGCCTTGGTAATTTTATCTTTCCGTGCATGAATCCAGTTACCCAGAATATTCTTAAGGTCATTAAACTGAGATTCAAATTCGTTGCTCTGCTGGAGGATATTACAGGCTTGGATAACTTCTTTGACCTTCATGGTATAAAGGTCTTTGTCTGCTGGCTCAAATAGAACCGTGCGGTCGTTTTCTGACCATTTGAGATGAATAGGCTCCGTGCTAATAGCATTCATTTGTTCGTATACAGCCATGATTTTGCCCCATTTTCTATGAGTCCTTTTGCCACCATAGCCGTCTTTTGTAATCAGCCACAGACAGTATGCTAAGTAAAAGTTTAGTAAATACTGAAACACTGCGGGGATTGCAAGGGTTAAATCGGCACTTTATGAAAAGAACTTGATTTTTTAAGAAAACCCTCATCCTGTCAATCACCCTATTTCTCTATTTTCACGCATTATAGCAAATTTCAGGCTCATTGCAAGAAAAAAACAAATTTTATCGCCAATTGTGCGTAAATACCTTAATCAGCCTACAGAATCTCCCAGAACGCCTGTAAAGCACTTTGTTAGCTCGTAGAATGGCCGAACAACTCCTTACCCCTACCAATTCTCTTGCGTTATAAAAAAAGCCATCAGCTCGTAGGATTGACGAACGGCTGTTCGGGGGTCAATATCTACCGTCTCTTTTCAAAATCGGCTGCAAATAGCTTTTATTCGGTATCGACATCCTTGAAAGACACTATCTGTAATGGTATAGGAGCACCATTTCTACCGGCGATTTCTTGCTTGACACTGCTTACATCGGGCAGAAGCTTTTTGGCCAGAGCAATAGCACAAGCAGTATCTTTATAAGCTAAATCAACAAAATGGTCGAGAAAATCTACCCCTTGCCTTTTCTTGGCTCTGGCTAATGCCTTGCGGAGTTCATCTATCGCAGGATTCGCAGGTCTGCCTTTTAGATTACCGGATTGTCCTTTTTGCCAGGGCATATTATTGTAAAACAGTAAGAAACAATGCTGCCGAGATTATACAAAGTCAGTTTGAGTTCCTCAAGGTCTATTTATACAGCTTCGACCATCGCTTTAATCGCCTGGTTTAACAGATGTTTTAGCAGAAAAACAAGAAGAAAACAAGAAGGAAAAAGACCCTTTGACCGCCTTATCAAAGACCTTTTGCGCCTGCCGCCGAACCGGATGTTTCAGGGCTTGTCGAATCCCTATCAGGATAGTTAATTACCAACCTGAAGCCCTCGCTCTTAACGCTACTTTCTACGGCTTTGAGGTCAGGCAAAAGTTTTTTGACAACTGCTATAAGCACCCTGTCGCTTTTGAAAGCTTGCTTTACAAAGTGCTCCAAAAGACTTTTACCATCCGCCTTTTCGACCGTTCGTATAACACGAGTAAGGTCTGCTGCGTAGCCCGTTGCGCCTCGTGGCCTGCCTTTAGGATTGCCGGATTGTCCTTTCTGAAACACGACTATAACCCTTTAATTAGTCCTTCTTGCTTTAACAAGTATTTTACAGACTTTTCGCCCTATGGCAAGTCCGACTTTTTGAACGACTCAATCAACGCACCGGCACTCTTGGCCTTTTTATAGCAACGAATTCGAGACGACCCTTTGGTTAGCTACCCCTTGACGGAGTTTTTCGATTCTGCGCCGCTAAACCCCCCTGTAATCGCCACGTGGCGACAAACCTTAAACCGTCTTAACCCGCATAGGATTGCACTAATGCGTGGTATTGACAGCCGTTTTAACCAGTAAGGTCAAAAAAAGGTCACAAAAAGGTCAGTGACGACTGACTTTTACTTCTACGCTCCACTGTCCTGCCAGTGACACTTTCGATATTTCTCTAAAAACCGCAATTCGCATAAGTGTTGAACCGTCAAAGAGTAGCGTTTTACCCCACTTTCAACTCCCAAAGCAGGCGCTCTTGCCAAGCTGAGCTACACCCCGAATAAACTTAAGACATTGACCTTCAAAACACCCATTTTACACATATTCCCTCGCTATTGCAACCCCGCACCAACTGTCCGGTCAAG
>Ga0315289_10006819_pt1 | contig 16734 bp, 12 predicted proteins | sample YL17G11_40_MG_FD_203452 | JGI IMG/M metagenome (GOLD analysis project Ga0315289, IMG submission 203452) | Sediment microbial communities from Yellowstone Lake, YNP, Wyoming, USA - YL17G11_40 | ecosystem: Environmental > Aquatic > Freshwater > Lake > Sediment | place: USA: Wyoming | collected... | reverse complement strand
TGCGACCTGGTCATTCACGCCGGAGATTTCGTGGCTCCGTTCGCCGCCGCGGTTCTGGCCGGCCTCCGCGCCCCCGTCAAAGCCGTCTTCGGTAACTGCGACGGCGAGAAGGCGGGCTTGGCTGCCGCTATCGCTCCATTCGGGGAAGTCCGGGAAGCCCCCTTCCGTTTTGAACACCGCGGCCTTCGCTTTCTGCTCGTCCATTCCAACGCTCGACTGGACGATTTGATCGCGGCGGCCGCCCCGGATGTCGCCGTCTTCGGCCATACCCATAAGTTCGAGGTCGGCCGGAGGGGGAAAACCCTCATCGTCAACCCGGGCGAAGCGGGGGGCTGGGTCCACGGAAACTGCACGGCCGCCCTCCTCGATCCGGCCAGCCTGGCCGTGGATATTGTTCCATTATAACAAGATAGGGAGAAAGACCGGGCATGACCCATTCCGTCCCCAGGCGCCAGAAACCGGGCTGGCGGATCGCCCGCCGCCCCCTGCCGCCCCCCAAGCCCAAGGGACCGGCCGGCGCCCGCTTCCCTAAGAAAGGCCCCTCCCGGATCAAGCCCGGCGCCGGCCGCTGATTCCGGACGATTCCCGGGCTCTTGCAAACCCGCCTCATATGCTTTATACTTGACCTTTCTTTTTCTTCTTTTTTTCCTGTATTTTATGAAACGGAGACCTGCGAAAAAGGAGCGAACGGAATGAGAAATGTCATCATCATGGGAGCGGCCGGACGGGATTTTCACAATTTCAACGTCTACTACCGGACGAACCAAAACTACAGGGTTGTCGCCTTCACCGCCACCCAGATCCCCGACATCGCGGGCCGAAAATATCCGGCCGAGCTGGCCGGTCCTCTCTACCCCGAGGGCATCCCGATCTACGCCGAAACGGAGCTTCCCGAACTTATCAAGACCCTCGGCGCCCAGGACGTCGTCTTCGCCTACAGCGACGTTCCCCATGAATACGTCATGCACCAGGCGTCTCTGGTCCATGCCTGCGGGGCGAGCTTCGTCCTGCTCGGCCCGGATGACACCATGATCAAGAGCCGGAAGCCCATCATTTCCGTCTGCGCCGTCCGGACCGGCTCCGGCAAGAGCCAGACCAGCCGCAAGATCGCCCTTCTTCTCAAGGAAGCCGGGAAGAAGGTCGTCGTCATCCGCCACCCGATGCCCTACGGCGACCTCGTCAAGCAGAAGGTCCAGCGATTCGCGGCCTACGAGGACATGGACCGCCACGAGTGCACGATCGAGGAGCGGGAGGAGTACGAGCCCCACATCAGGAACGGCATCGTCGTCTACGCCGGCGTCGACTACCAGGCCATCCTGGAAGAGGCCGAGAAGGAAGCCGACGTCATCCTCTGGGACGGCGGGAACAACGACTTCCCGTTCTACAGGGCCGACCTCGAGATCGTGGTTGCCGACCCCCACCGGGCCGGCCACGAAATGCGCTACCACCCCGGCGAGACCAACCTGCGCCGGGCCCACGTCATCGTCGTCAACAAGGTCGACACGGCCGACAAGGACAAGATCAAGGTCGTCTTGGACAATATCAAGAAAGTCAACCCCAAGGCCGTCATCATCAAGGGCAAGTCTCCGATCTTCGTCACCGACGGCAAGGCCATCCGGGGCAAGGCGGTTCTCGTCATCGAGGACGGCCCGACCCTGACCCACGGCGAGATGAGCTACGGGGCCGGCATCGTGGCCGCCAAGAAGTACGGCGCCCGCCGGATCGTCGACCCCCGCCCCTACGCCGTCGGGACCATCAAAAAGACCTTCCAGAAGTACAATCACCTCGACAAGGTCCTGCCGGCCATGGGCTACGGCGCCGTCCAAGTCGCCGAGCTGGCCAAAACAATCGACCGGGTCCCCTGCGACCTCGTCATCAGCGCGACGCCGATCGACCTCAGCCGGGTCCTGACGACCAAGAAGCGTCTCCTCCCGGTCCGCTACGAGCTGGCCGAGTCCGGCCCGATCACTCTCAAGAAGGTCCTCCAGAAATTCTTATGAAGAGACGCCTGGCCCTGATCGCCTTCGGCGGCAACGCCCTCCTCCCCGAGAACCAACGCGGGCTCCAGGAGGAGCAGATGAGGAACGCCCAGACGGCGGCCCAGCTCATGGTCCATATCGTCAAGAAAGGCTATGAGCTCATCATCGTCCACGGAAACGGCCCCCAGGTCGGGAACATCCTCATTCAGATGGAGGAGGCGGTCACCAAGATTCCGCCCTTCTCGCTCGAGACCTGCGACGCCATGACCGAAGGAAGCATGGGCTACATGCTCGAGAAAGCCATCATCAACGAGCTCCGCAGGAATTCGATCGACAAGGAGGTCGCGACCTTGATCAGCCAGGTCATCGTCGACCCCGAAGACCCAGCCTTCCAGAACCCGACCAAGCCGATCGGCCCCTTCTATACCAAGTACCGGGCTCAGATGCTGGCCCGGGAGAAGAAATGGACCATGGTCGAGGACGCCGGCCGGGGCTACCGGAAGGTCGTCCCCTCGCCCAAGCCGATCGACGTCGTCCCCAAGTGGATCATCCGCGACCTCGTCCGGGACGGGAAAATCGTCATCGCCGCCGGCGGGGGCGGGATTCCCGTCATCATCACCAGCCGCGGATTGTTTCAGGGCGTCGAGGCCGTCATCGACAAGGATTACGCGGCCAGCCTGCTGGCCCGCGAGGTCGGGGTTGACCTTTTCATCATCCTGACCGGGACCGACCGGGTTTACCTCAACTTCGGCAAGCCCGACCAGAAGGAGTGCCCCGTGTTGACCGTCGACGAGGCCGAGCAGCATCTCAAGCAGGGCCAGTTCCCGGCCGGCTCGATGGGGCCCAAAATCCGGGCGGCCATCGAATACATCCGGAACGGCGGCCGGGAGGTTTTGATCACGAGCGCCGCCCACCTCAAAGCGGCCCTTCTCAACCGCTCTGGAACAAAAATCGTCGCATCGACCTGAGACCAGAGGAAAGGATTATGCGCAAAGACTTCATTTCGATCCACGACCTGAGCCTCTACGAGTTCACCAAGCTTATGGACCTGGCCAAGGAAGTCAAATCCAAGCCCGACCGTTTCCACAAGAAGCTCAAGGGCAAGATCCTGGCCATGATTTTCCAGAAGCCTTCGTTGCGGACGCGGATGACCTTCGAGGTCGGCATGCTTCAGCTGGGCGGCGAGGCCGTCTACCTGGCCCCCTCGGACATCCAGATCGGAAGCCGCGAGGGCGTCACCGACGTCGGCAAGAACCTCGAGCGCTGGGTCGACGGGATCATGATCCGGACCTTCGCCCACCAGAACGTTATCGACCTGGGCGCGAGCTGCCGGATCCCGGTCATCAACGGCCTGACCGACCTCCTCCATCCCTGCCAGGCCATGGCCGATTTCCAGACGCTCTATGAAAAGAACAAGAATCTGAAATCCTTCAAGCTGGCCTACGTCGGGGACGGCAACAACGTCTGCCACAGCCTGATGTTCGCGGCGGCCAAGGCCGGAGCCAAGATGGCGGTCGGGACGCCCCCCGGCTACGGGCCCAACCCGGAGATCGTCAAGTTGGCCGCCGAGGACGGCCGCGAAACGGGCTACGCCCTGACCCTGACCAACGACCCGGTCGAGGCCGTGTCCGGCGCCGACGCCGTCTACACGGACGTCTGGGCTTCGATGGGGCAGGAGGCCGAGAAGGAGAAACGGGCCAAGCTGTTCGCGCCCTTCCAGGTCAACGCCGGCCTCATGGCCAAGGCCAAGCCCGAGGCCTTCTTCATGCACTGCCTGCCCGCCCACCGCGGGGAGGAGGTCAGCAGCGAAGTGCTCGATTCCCGCAATTCGATCGTCTACGACCAGGCCGAGAACCGCCTTCATGCCCAAAAGGCGATCATGTTATCATTGATGGGAGAAGCCAAGAACCACAATGAATAGCGAAGACAGGACGACGGCCGTCAACGAGCAGGACCTCGCCTTCGTCGAGGATCTGTTCGTCCGGACACCCCGCCCGCTCACGGCTCGCGAGCTGGCCGAGAAGCTCGCCTTCGAAAAAACGGCCAGCCAGCGGACCCAGGACGTCAAGGTCTATGATCCGGCCTATATCTATGAGGTCGGCGACCAGGTCTACAAGGAATACGACGAGTCCCTGATGGTCTCGAGCAAGGTCGTCGAGCATTTCAAGGGCGCCGTCGTTCTCCGCGTCATCGGCAAAACCTTCTTCAAGGCCTACAACTGCGAGATGATCGAGGTCGATTACCTCGGGGGCGGCGTTTTCAGGAAGTACATCGACTACATGAAGAAGACCAAGACCCAGGTCCTGCTCCCCAGCAACACCGGCAACCAACCCGCTCCGTTCATGGCCAAGGACAACGATCCCCGGCTGACCGAGCTCCCGATGACGGACCGGGACCTCAAAACCCTGGAAAAAAGCCTCAGGAACGCGCTGGCTAAATCCCCCAAGTTCTTCAGCTGGAACGACACCTGGCAGCTGGCCGAAAAAAAGGTCGATATCCCCGAGGACAAGATCAAGGCCATGGAAACCGTTCTTCGCGAGCGGCGGATGTCGGCGGCCACCGAGGAGCTCGTTCGCGAGGTCTTCGGCATCGAAACCTCGAACGACCTGTTCGACCTCCACTGCCTGAGCCTCAATCACATCCTGGGCAAGAAGCACAAAAAGGAATTTCTGTTTGTCTCCCCGGCCGGCTGGGGCAAGTGGCTCATCAAAAGCGTCATCGCCTCCCTGCCCAAAGGCCTGCCCTTGGCGGCCCCCCTGGCGCCCCTCCCCGATCTCGACGAAACGGCGCTCCCCGCGGCGCCGCCGGCCGTTTTCCCGCTCAAGGTCTATCTGGGATGGCGGGAGATTCTTTCGGGGGGCATCAAGATTCCCCGGAGTCTCAACAAGGATCTGTCCCACGCTCAGGAATACCTCTTCACCGTCGCCGACGAGAACAAGAGCTTCACCGTCTATTATTATCCCGGGGAGGGATACTTCCTGGGGCTCAAGGATTACTACCTGGAGAACAATGTCCCCCAGGGGACCTGCCTGACCCTGGAGCGGAAGAGCCCGACCCATTTCCACTTCTGGCTCAAGAAGGAGAAGAAGAAACTCGAAGTCGTCCGGCTCAACTACGACCCCGATCACGATCAGTTCAAGGACGAGGGCGAGGCCGTCTTTTCCTATTTTCTACCCAACAAGAGCATCTATCTGAACCGGGAGACGTTGACCAAGCTTCTCGCCCTCTATCCCCAGCGTGAGGATTTCGACCTCAAGGCCATGCTTGTCCTCGTCTTTAAAACGCTCGGCCAGGAGGGCGGGACCTACTCCCTTCATTACCTGCGGGCCTACCATCTCGTCGACGTCCTCAAGCCCACGACCCAGGAAGACGTCGAGCGGGTCCTAGCCGCTTCCCCCGAATTCGCCATGTCGGACAAGAAGAAGGGGATCTTCTTCTACTACGAGACCCGGCCGGCCCCCGAGGAGGTTGCCGTCGAGACGGCCCCGGAAACGCTGTCCGAATATCCCTCCGAAGCGCTCGAGATCGGGCTCGGCCCCGAATCGTTCCCCGACGAAGAGGCCGCCGGACTCGAGATCGGCGTCACCGGCGGGGAGGATGAAGAGGAGATCATCCCCCTGGCACCCCCTCCGGTCCCGATCGCCGCTCCTCTCCCGGAAAAGCCCAAGGCCGAATCCCGGCCCGAGCCCAAAAAAGAAAAAGCCATCAAGAAGAAGAAGGCCAAGTCCGATGGCGAGAAAGCCCCGCGCCTCCGCAAGAGCGAGCGGAAGGTCATCGAGGAGCGGATCGAGATCGAGGAGTCCGTCCAGGAAGCCCTGACGGCCAAGAAAGCGATCGAGGACGAGGACGGCGTCGCGGCTCCGGCTCCGGCTCCGGCCGCTAAAAAGGACAAAGAAGACATCCAGATCGCCGCCGAGGCGCCCGCCGAAAAGCCCGCCTTCGGGTTCTTCGCCGAAAAGCTCAAGTCGGCCCTTTCAAAGAAAAAAGACGAGCCCAAGACGGACGACAAGAAGTGAAGCCGATCCTTCCGGCCCGGCCCGGGGATCTCAGAGGATTTCGCGGACGGGCCCTTTCCGCCGCGTGACGCCCATCCCGTCCAACAATTCGAGAAGGGGGATTGCGTATTTCCGGGTCAGCCCCGTCATCCGCTTGAAATCTCCGACCGAAAGCTCCTTCTTTTTGGAGAGCTTGAGCTTTTCGATGATATCCCCGAGCCAGCGCGAATGAAGGTAGAAACCGTCCTGGCCCTGCACGATGCGCTTCCGCTCGACCAGGACGTCAAGGAGCTTCTGGAGCTTGGCCGGCGTCAGCCGGAAACGGGTCCGGATCTCGTCGAGGGAGACGGAATAAAACTCGCCCTTGAGGCACATGGCCTCAAGCTCGGCCAGGATCGTTTCTTCTTCGGCGGATACGGACGGAAGGAACGCCGCGAGACGGTACTGACCCTGGTCCTCGACGATGTCCCCCGACTTCTGCAAGGCTTTAAGCGTCAGCGTCAGGACTTTATCCGGGATTCGGAACCTGGTTCGGAGGAGTGAAGCGCCGATCCCGCCGAGGTCGGAATGCTTCTCATGATGCTTGGCCAGTACGCCGAGAATTTTCCGGCCGAGAAGATCGAGACTGTCTCGGGCGACGAGGACCAGCGGCGAGAAAGACAGGATCTTGATTTGACCCTGGGACTCGAGCTCGGGACTCAGCCGTTCCAAGCGGCCGGGCTTGAGGGGGGCCAACTCGACCAAATCGTCCTCGCGGATTCCCTGCACGCCCTTCTCCAGGGCGAAGGCCCGAATCATGTCCCCTTCGCCGCCGAGAAGCTTTTCCAGGAGACCGGTCCGGCGCGCCATCCGGACCTGGCCCAGCTTCGGAGCCTGGGGATGGAGGACCCGGCCGCGGCCCAGGGCATCCCCGCCGCGCGCGGCGGATACGTCGAACCCGTCGTTCCAGCGGACGTCGGCCGGGACGGAGAGATCGGCCCGGGCCAGGACGGGCCCGCCTCCGCTCCCCTTGATCGGGGGATAATAAACGAGCCTGGCCTGAACTCTCGTCGCGCCGGCGGCGAGGACGGCCTCTTTGGGAAACGTCTTGAGTCCGGCCGCGAACTCGAGGGCGACATCGATGCGGTTCGACATCATCGGGGACTGTCCTCCTTGGCCTTTAACACAAGTTGAATTCTCCTCAGGACGGGATCGACCGCGACGACCAGGACCAGGACTTTGTCGCCGAGGCGGAACACGCGCCGCTTCCTCTTTCCCACCAGCCGCGTCTCGGTCTGGCGAACGTAGTAATCCCCGTCGAGGTCGGGGTAGGCCACCAGCCCTTCCACGAAATAATCGGTCAAGGCCACGACGAGCCCGGCCCTGTTCATGTCGACGATCAGGCCCTCCGTCTCTTCCCCCAGCCTGCCCTTGAGGAAGCGGAAGATGCGCCATTCGACCAGGTCCTTCTCGGCCTCGTCGGCCCGCCGCTCCCGGTTCGAACAATGGACGGCCAGGTCGGAGAGGTCGGCCGCTTTCCGCTTCTCGCCGGCCAGAACCCGGCGAAGAACACGGTGAACGACGAGGTCCGGGTAGCGCCGGATGGGCGAGGTGAAATGGGTATAGTTCGTCTTGGCCAGGCCGTAGTGTCCGGAGTTCGCGGCGCTGTAGACGGCCAGCCTCAAGGCGCGCAGGATGAGAAAATGGATGACCTTGGCCTCGGGGCGCCGCTCGGCGGCCCGCAGGACCTTCTGGATGTCCTTGACCACGACCTTGGCCGCCGGGGGAAGCTCCAGCCCGAAGGACGTCAGGATCTCTCGAAGTTTCTCGAGGTCGGCTCGGGCCGGCGCCGGATGGACGCGGTAGAGCGACGGAGCGCCATGGGCCGAGACGTAGGCGGCCACGGCCTCGTTGGCGGCGACCATGAGGTCCTCGATGATCTCGTGGGCCTCGTTACGCTCCGCGGAAACGACGGCGGCGAGCTTCCCTTCGCTGTAGACGAGCTCGGGCTCGAGCAGGTCGAAATCCAGGCTGCCCTCCTCGAGGCGCCGCCGCCGCAGGGCCTGCGCGGCCTCCCGGAGACGGAGGAGGTGGGGGACGAGAGGGGCATGGCGACGCCGCTCTTCCTCGTCGCCTTCGAGGATCCGGGACACGGAGGTGTAGGTCATTCGGGCTTCGGTCCGGATGAAAGACGGTTTGAAATCGGCGCCGAGGACCTTCCCCCGTCCGTCCAATTCGAGAAGAACCGAGAAGGCGAGCCTCGGCCGGTTCGGCCTCAGGCTGCAGATGTCGTTGGATAGCCTCTCGGGAAGCATCGGGAGGGTCCGTCCCGGAAGATAGACGCTCGTGGCCCTCTCGCGCGCGGCCCGATCAAGCGCGGTCCCGGGCCGGACGTAGTGACTCACGTCGGCGATGTGAACTCCGACGAGACAGCGTCCGTTTCCGAGGTCCCGGGCCGAAACGGCGTCGTCGAAATCCTGGGCGGTCTCCCCGTCGATGGTTACGGTCGGCCAGGACGTAAAATCCTCCCGTCCCGGCGTATCCTCGGGAACGCGGACGTCGGAGACGGCGGCGGCCTCCTCGAGGACGCCGGCCGGGAACTCGGAGGGCAGGTCGTATTTGCGGAGAACGGTTTCGATATCGACGCCGGGAGCCTCGGGATCGCCCAGAATCCTCGCGAGCGTCATCCGGTCCCGGTCGACCTCCACGATCATGCCCGGCGCCGGGGCCAAGCCTTCCCGGGAGGCGATGGGCAGGTCGTCCTGGGACGGCTCGTCGAAGGGCTGGAAGAAGGGCTGTCCCGAGCGTTCCTTGTAAACGCCGATCCGCCGCGTCGCGGCCTTGCGGAGAACCCGGACAATCCGTCCCTCGGGCTTGCCCTTACGCCCTTTGTCGGTCGAAAGGACTTCGACTGTATCCCCGCGCAGGGCTCCGGCCCGGAAACGGGCCGGGATGAAGATATCCTCGCGCCCGCCGCCCTCGACGTCAGTAGCAGGGATGACGCCTTTATCCTTGCCCTGAACGTCGAGGACCACGAAGCCGTAGCCGCCGGCGGCGGGGACGAAAACGCCGGCTTCAACCTGGGAGCGGGGCGGCGCCGCGTAGTTGTCCCGGACGCGGTGGACGAGGCCTTTGGCCTCGAGGTCCTTGAGCGCCTTGGCCAGCCGCGTCCTGTCCGCCGCCCGGAGGCCGAGCTCGCGGGCGAGCTTGGGCAGGCTCATCCGCGCCTTTTTATCGGCCAGGAGCTTCAGGATCCGGTCTTTCATGGAGAAGGGCACTCGTCAATAATAATAGAAGGAGAAATAGGGAATCTTATACTTCTCCCGGAGATACTTGATGAGCTTGATGTGAAAGATCCGGAGGATCTCCTCCGGACCCCGGCCCGGATAGTCCTTGGCCGCCGCCTCGCGCAGGGAGATTTTGTCGTCCTGGCTGCAGTAGCGGAGGAGAAGATCGTCCACCCGTTCGTCGAGCTCTTCGAACAGGGCGTCCCCGGTTTCCCGGTTGGCGAGCAGCTCCTGGGCGCGGCGATAAATCCCTTCCAAGTAGGGGAGGGCGGGCGGAAGGGCGTCCAGGAAACGCGAGACATCGGCATGGACCCGATTCCTGGGATCCTCGCGAAGCCCGGTCTTCCTACTCCGGCTTTTCCCGACGCGGCGCTCACGGTAGAGTTCGAAGCTCTTCTTAACCTGGGAGTTGCAGGCGTTCAAGGTCAGGATCTTTTTGCGGACTTGGCCCCGTCCCGGCTCGAAGGTCTTCTCGATTCCCTCCAGGACGACCGGGAGGGGAATCCGCAGCCGCTCCCAATCGGCGACTAGGGCGAGATCCTGGGGCGACAAAAAGAACGGGGCGCCCCGCCTGGCCAGAAACGCCCGCGCAATGGCCCTGTAATATCCGCTCCGCCCGCTCTGTTCGCCGTCCATCGCTCCCCCTTTAGGACCTGTTCCTTTCATAGATTATCCGGAGCCCCTCCAGGACGAGGTCCGGCTCCAGGACGTCGATCGCCGGGAGCTCGGGCGCGATCTGGGTCGCGAAGCCGCCGGTCGCGACGACCCTGATTTTGAGTTCGTCGCCGAGCTCCCGCTTGATTTCGGAAATGATATTATCGACGAGGCCGACATAGCCGAAATAGAGGCCGGATTGCATGCTGGCGACGGTCGTCTTTCCGACCGCGCGGGCCGGCTTGCGGATCTCGATCCGCGGAAGCTTGGCCGTCTTCAGGTAAAGGGCCTCGGCCGAGATCTGGATTCCGGGCGCGATCGCCCCTCCCAAGTATTCCCCCCGGGCCGAGATGGCGTCGAAGGTCGTGGCCGTCCCGAAATCGACCACGATGCACGGCCCGCCGTGCCTCTCGAAGGCCGCCACCGAGGCGACGATCCGGTCGGCCCCCACTTCGAGGGGGTTCTCGTAGAGAATGGACATGCCCGTCTTGAGCCCGGGCCCGACGACAAGGGCTCGGGATCGGAACAAATCCTGGCTCAGGGACAGAAAAACCGGCGTCAAGGGCGGAACGACCGAGGAGAAGATGACGGCCGCCACGGCCGTCGTTTCGAACCCGGCGAAGCGGAGCGCGTTCTGGATGTCGAGGCTGTATTCGTCGCAGGTCTTCTCGCGCTCGGTCCGGAACCTCCAGGTCCGGCGCAACGTTTTCCCGTCGAACAATCCGACGGCCACGGTCGTGTTGCCGATGTCGATGGCCAGCAGCATGGGCTCCTCCGTCCCGGCCTCAGCCGGCGTCCTCCAGCGATACGGCGTCCGCCGAGAAGAACACGGCCCGGCCCTCCGGGAGGTCGAGGACGAGACCGCCCCGATCGTCGAAGCCGGCCCAGCGTCCTTGAAGCGATGCGCCGTCATCGCGGCGCAGGGTTATGACGTCCCCCGGCGCGAAGGACGCGGCGTCCCGGTAGGCGTCGAGGATGTCGCGGGCCCGGCCGTCCCGAAAAACGCCGTACCAGCGTTCGAGCCCGGCGCACAGCCCGGAGAAAAGCCGTTGCTCGTCTTCATCCCAGCCGCCCGCCATCCGAAGGGAGGCGGCCGCGGCGCGAATATCCTCGGGGAAATCCCGTTCGTCCTGAGTCAGGTTGAGGCCGATGCCGAGGACGGCGAACCGGTCCGGGCCGTCGCCGCCGCGGGCTTCGCAGAGGATTCCGCCGAGCTTTCGTTTGTTCCAGACGAGGTCGTTGGGCCACTTCAGCCGGGCCTGAACTCCCCCGGCCTCGAGGATTCCGTCCCGGACGCCGAGCCCGGCGGCCAGCGGCAGGAGCGACAGGTCGGCCGCCGGCGGCCTGAGGATGACCGACATGTATAAACCCCGGCCCGCCGGCGAATGCCAGGTCCGGCCCTTGGTACCGCGTCCTTGGGTTTGGGCCCCGGCGGTCACGACGGTCCCTTCCTCCTCGCCGGAAAGAGCCATCTCCCGGGCGAGGTCGTTGGTGGACCCGCAGGATTGATGGGCGAATACTTTGGCGCCGATCTTCATGGTCTTCCTCGGCGGCGGACGCCTATGGCCGGGGTCCGTTTCCCCGCGGCTTTTCCATCCATTCTTTGACTACGGCCAGGATTCTGGTCCTGATCCGCTTCTCCAGCTCCCGTTCGACGGCCAGGATCTCCTCCCGGACGGCCGCCCTGACGATTTCGGGAAAGACCCGCGCCGTCCCGGAAGGAGGCTTGGGATTCTCGACGACGATCTCTTCCAGGTTGGCTTCCTCGGGGAAAGACAGGGGGCCCTTTTTCCTGTCCAGGGCCTCTTTGACGGCCCGGACCAGGCCCTCCGAATCGAAGGGTTTGACGACCAGCCCGTCGAAGCGGATGCCGCCGAGCTGATCCTCGTTCATGGGCTCGAAGACACCCCTGAGGAGAAATAGGGCCGTCTGGCCGAACTCGTCCTGCCCCGACAGGGCCCGGCCGATATCGTAGCCTCCCCCTCCCGGAAGGGACAGGCTGAGGAGGAGGACGTCCGGCCGCTCCCGTCCCAGAAGCGTCTGGAGGTCCCGGCCGTCGGAAACGGAGCTGACCTCGAACTCGGCGGGGGGAAAAGCCAGCTGGACCGCCTTCTGGATGGAAGGCGAAGCGTCGGCGAGGACCAGCTTGTAAGCCATGGAAATTCCCGGAACCTCCGGAATGTCAAATCTTCCTTAGCATTTTTGCGCGGCCGGTGTCAACCCCTCGACTCCCCGGCATGAATGCCGGGGCTTGTTCGGGGTTAACCCTGAGCCCACTCAGCCCCATCCCCTCTAAAGGGGCTGAGTACAAAAGTGTCGGCTCTCGTCCCCGCCTTGAAAGGCGGGGGCTCCGATTTTAAGCCCCGCCTTCAAGGCGGGGTAGCGTCGGCGAATGGGTCAACTCCATATCTGAACGAAAGCTGCGTCGGGCGGATCAGGAGGAAAACGCATCAGGCGTAGTCGATGACGACCGAGTTCTCTCCGAGAAGCCCCTCGACCAGGAGGACGAGCTCGTCCGAGGGGGAGACGGACTGGACCTCGACGGAACGAGCGACGATTTTATAGGCATGGGGTATTTCGAGCTCGAAGTAGACGGGGCAGCCTCCCGGGTGATCGTTGAGGAGGCTGTGGAGCTCGTGAACCAAGGATTCCTCCAGGCCGGGCAGGAAGACCTTGAGGACGAACCGCCTAGCCTGCTTGAGGAAGGCGTCCTCGAGGAGCATGATCTGGGACAAAATGATCTTGCGATTCTCGCCGTCGACTTGGAAGCGGCCCTTGATCCAGACCAGGGCGCCTTCGCGGAGAAGCTCGAAGGTGCGCTTGTAGGCGTCCGGGAAGATGACGACTTCGACCCGGCCGGTCAGGTCCTCGAGGGATAGGACGGCCATCCGTTCGTCCTTTTTGGTCTTGGTCGGCTTGACGGCGACGATGATCCCGGCCACCCGGATGTCGGTGTTGGCGTCCCTCTCGTCATCCAGGTCACCCAGGAAATGGGAGATGAGCCGCTTGAGCCGCTTCTCGTACTGGGTCAGGGGATGGCCGGTGATGTAAAAGCCCAGGACGTCCTTCTCGTAGGACAGGAAATGCGGCTCGTCCCACTCGCTCATGCCCCGGACCTCCTCGGGCACGGCCGGCCCGTTCATCTCCCCGGCGCCGAAGAGCAACGACTGCCGGGTCGACTGGATTTTCTGGAGGCCGTGGGCGTAGTCGATCATCTCGTCGAGAAGATGGAAAAGCTGGGACCGCTTCCAGCCCAGCGAATCGAAGGCGCCGGCCTTGGTCAGGCTCTCGATGACCTTGCGGTTGATGACATGGGGTTCCGTCTCCTCGAAAATCTCGAACGGCGTCCCGAAGCGGCCTTTCTTCTCGCGGGCCCTCAGGATGGCCAGGACGGCCGCTTCGCCCACGTTCTTGATGGCGCCCAGGCCGAAGCGGATCGCCCCGCGCAAAACCGTGAAGCTCAGCCCGCTCTCGTTGATGTCGGGGGGCAAGACCTTGATCCCCATCGCCTGGCACTCGTTGATGTACTTCCAGAGCTGCGGGGTGGAACCCCGCTCGGCCTCCGAGGTCAGGAGGGCGGCCAGGAAATGGACGGGGTAGTGGGCCTTGAGATAGGCCGTTTGGTAGGCGAGGTAGGCGTAGGCGGCGCTGTGGGACTTGTTGAACCCATACTCGGCGAAATGCCGAATCTGGTCGAAGATCTTGCCGGCCCGGCCTTTGCTGAGACCCTTCTTCTGGGCGCCCTGCAGGAAGCGCTGCTTCTGCTCCTCCATGATCTCGGCGACCTTCTTGCCCATCGCCTTGCGGAGGAGGTCGGCCTCGGCCAGGCTGAACCCGGCCAGCTCGGTCGCGATCTTCATGACCTGTTCCTGGTAGACGATGATCCCGCGCGTCTCCTTGAGGACGGGCTCGAATTCGGGAAACTCGACCGTCGCCTGCTCGGGATGGCGCTTGCGCTTGATGAACTGATCGGTCATCCCGCTCTTGAGCGGACCGGGCCGGTAGAGGGCGTTCATGGCGATCAAATCGCGGAAGGTCTCCGGCCCGTAGGAGCGGAGAAGGTCCTTCATGCCGTGGCTTTCGAACTGGAAAACGCCGTCCGTGTTCCCGGTCTGGAAGAGCCGGAAGGTCGCCGGATCGTCGGGAGGGATGGCCGCCAGGTCGATCCGCTCGCCCATGTCCTTCTCGACGAGCTCGATCGTGTCCCGGATGACGGTCAGGTTTCGCAGGCCGAGCAGGTCCATCTTGAGGAGCCCGATAGCCTCGATGTCGCCCATCGGGAACTGGGTCGTGATTTCGCCCTTGGCCGACTGGTAGAGGGGCATGTACTCGACCAAGGGCTTGGGGGTGATGACGATCCCGGCGGCGTGGATCGAGGGGTGCCGAACCTGGCCCTCGAGTCTCTCGGCGATCGTCATGAGATGGGCGATTTTGGCGTTGCCGTTCCGCAGCTCCCGGAGGGCGGGGATGTTCTTGAGGGCTTCGGCGATCGTCGAATCCGGGCCGAACGGGATCATCTTGGCGATCCGGTCGACCTCGGGCAGCGGGACCTCGAGGGCCCGGCCCACGTCCCGGACGGCGCCGCGGGCGGCCATCGTCCCGAAGGTGATGATCTGGCAGACGTTCTCCTGGCCGTACTTTTGAGTCACGTAGGACAGGACCTCGCCCCGGCGCCGGCCGCAGAAGTCGATGTCGATATCGGGGAGGCTGATCCGCTCCGGGTTCAGGAAGCGTTCGAACAGGAGGTCGTACTCGATCGGGTCGATCTCGGTGATGCCCAAGCTCCAGGAGACGATGCTCCCGGCCGCCGAGCCGCGGCCCGGCCCGACCGGAATGCCTTTCTCGCGGGCGGCCCGGATGAGGTCCCAGACGATCAGGAAGTAGCCTTCGAACTTCATGGACTGGATCAGCTTGATCTCCCGCTCGAGCCGCTCCTCGTACTCGTCGAGGGAATGGCTGACCTCGCCCTTGCGCCGCCTCTCCTCGATTCCGGGCAGCCGCTCGGCGAAGCCCTGCCGGGCGACCCGGGCGAAGTAGTCCGAAAGCTCCGCGCCGTCGGGCGGCTTGAAGTGGGGGAGGAAGTAGCCCGATGACGGGAAGCGGAACTCGCACTGGGCGGCGATGTGGAGCGTGTTGTGGAGGGCGTCGGGGACCTCGCCGAACAGGGCCTTCATTTCTTCGCCGGATTTGAAGTAGAACTCGGTCGAGCCGAACCGGATCCGGTCCTGGTCGGTGACCTTCTTGTTCGTTTGGATGCAGAGAAGGACGTCGTGGCTTTCGGAGTCCTCCTTGCGGAGGTAGTGGACGTCGTTGGTCGCGACCAAGGGGAGGCCGTGTTTGCGGGCCAGGCGGACGAGGCCGGCGTTGACGGCCTTCTGGGGCGGGAGGCCGTGGTCCTGGAGCTCGAGGTAGAAGTCGCCCTTGGCGAAGATGCCCGCGTATTCGAGGGCGGTCCGTTCCGCGTCCGCCTCGAATCCTTTGCCGATGAGGTAGCTGACCTCGCCCTTGAGGCAGCTCGACAGGCCGATCAGGCCGCGGCTGTGCCGGGCCAGCAGCTCCTTGTCGATCCGGGGCCGGTAGTAAAAGCCCTCGATATAGCTCTGGGTGATGAGCCGGCAGAGGTTCCGGTAGCCCTCTTCGTTCTTGACGAGGAGGACGAGGTGGAAGTGGTGGACCTCGCTGTCGACGCTCCCCTTTTCGAGCCGGCTGCGCGGGGCGACGTAGGCCTCGGTGCCGAGGATGGGCTTGATGTCCTGTTTCTTGGCCTGCTTGAAGAAATCGACGGCGCCGAAGATATTGCCGTGATCGGTCAGGGCGACGGCCGGCATGCGGAGGGCGCGGGCCGTCTCGAGCATGTCTTTGACTTTAAGCGCGCCGTCGAGGACGCTGTACTCCGAGTGGGTGTGAAGATGGATGAAGGGATCGCCCATGTCGGTTTCGCCCCCTTCCTACTCCCACTCGATCGTCGCGGGCGGTTTGGTCGTGACGTCGAAGACGACGCGGTTGACGCCCTCGACTTCGTTGACGATCCGGGTCGAGATCCGGGCCAGCAGCCGGGACGAGGCCGGGTACCATTGGGCCGTCATCCCATCCACGCTCTCGACCAGCCGGGCGACCACAACCCGCTGGTAGGTCCGGCGGTCGCCCATGACGCCGACCGAGCGGACCGGGAGCAGGACGGCGAAAGCCTGCCAGAGGCGGCGGTAGATCCCGGCCCTGCGGACCTCGTCGAGGAGGACGGCATCGGCGTCCTGGAGGGTCCGGACGCGGTCCGGGGTGACCTCGCCCACGATCCGGACGGCCAGCCCGGGCCCGGGGAAAGGATGCTGCTGGATGAATTCGCGGTCGATGCCCAGCTCGACGCCCAAAGCGCGGACCTCGTCCTTGAACAGCTCCCGGAGCGGTTCGATCAGCTTGAAGCGAAGGCCGGGCGGCAGTCCGCCCACGTTGTGGTGGGACTTGATGGTCGAGGACGGGCCCTTGACCGGGGCGCTCTCTATGACGTCGGGATAGATCGTCCCTTGGGCCAGGAAGTCGGACCCGCCGATCTTGCGGGCCTCCCGCTCGAAGACACGGATGAAGGCTCCGCCGATGACTTTCCGTTTGCGCTCGGGCGGAACGACGCCCCGGAGCCGCTCCAGGAAATAGCGCGAGGCGTCCACGCCGACGACGTTGAGGTCGAACCGGTCCTTGAACTTGGCCATCAGCTCGGCGAACTGGTTCTTGCGGAGGAGGCCGTTGTCGACAAAGACGCAGACGAGGCGCCGGCCGACCGCCCGCTGAACCAGGAGGGCCGTGACCAGGCTGTCGACGCCGCCGCTCAGGCCGCAGATGACCCTG
>Ga0315289_10006818_pt1 | contig 16738 bp, 14 predicted proteins | sample YL17G11_40_MG_FD_203452 | JGI IMG/M metagenome (GOLD analysis project Ga0315289, IMG submission 203452) | Sediment microbial communities from Yellowstone Lake, YNP, Wyoming, USA - YL17G11_40 | ecosystem: Environmental > Aquatic > Freshwater > Lake > Sediment | place: USA: Wyoming | collected... | reverse complement strand
TCGCCGCTTCGGCGGAATCATAATTAGTGCCCCCCGCCCTTATGGATGAATAAAGGGTATACGACCCTCCCGGGGTGTCCCTTTTATGCACATAATACATAACTACTCTGCTTATGGAAGAGCCAGCCGGGACATTAAAGGCAGGAAAGGTAAAAAGCGCTCGCGAAGAAGCGGCAGTGGCTCTTATATAACTTGTGTCTCCGTCATTCAGATTAACCGCCTGCCATCTGGTCGCTTCCCCCGAAATTGTCCAGGTCCCGGATACGGAATGATCCCCGGATACGAGGCAAAATTGCGTACCGGCAAAAACATGCGCGGTCAAAAGCAATGCGAGGAACAATATGGTCCAGAGCTTCTTCATTACTGCTTATTTATAGCAGAATTAGAGGTATTTTTCAACAATTTTTACCAAATCCGCCGGATCGAACGGCTTAACGACATAATCGTCCGCCCCGGCCTCTTTCCCTTCCCCTATATCTTCGCTTGCCGTTTTAACGGAAACCATCACCACCGGAATTTTAGAAGTTGCAGGATCGCTCTTCAGTTTCTTGCAGACTTCGACGCCGCTCATCCCCGGCATCATGACATCGAGGAGGATCAGGTCCGGCTTTTCGGCCGCGGCCTTTTCCAGCCCGCTCGCTCCATCGTAAGCCAGGACTACCTCGAACCCTTTCATCTTGAAAATATTCTCTATCAACTGCGCCGTTTCATGATAATCCTCGATCACCAGTATTTTTTTCGGCATAATAAATCACTCTCCTATGGGAAACGTAAAACAGAAGCGTGAACCCCTCCCCAGCCCTTCCGACTCCGCCCAGATCCGTCCGCCGTGGGATTCGATAATCTCGCGGGCAATCGCCAGCCCCATCCCGATCCCCCCGCTGGAGCGGGTATAAGAAGTATCGATCTGGTAAAACCGGTCAAAAATCTTTTCTAAATACTGCGAAGTAATACCGATGCCGGTATCCACTACGACCACTTTGATCTGCTTATCCCCCTTTTCAATTGAAATCGTAACCGAACCCCTGGCGGGAGTAAACTTTAATGCATTCCCCAGCAGGTTATCCATCACCCGGAGCAGTTTTTTACGGTCCGCCATCAGGGCAAAATGATCCGGCTGGAACTCCATTTTGACCTCGATCTCTTTGCCGGCAAAAGCAGGAATGGAAGCGGCAACGCTTTCTTTGATGACCTCGTCCAGGAACAGAGGCTCTTTTTTAAGTTCCAGGGGTCTTCCCGTTTCGATGCGGGAGATGTCAATCACCGAATCGATCAGATCGTGCAGGTGGTTGCTCTGTTTTAAAATCACGTTTAGAGCTTCCTTTTGTCTCGGATCCAGATCTCCCATTTCTCCGTTCAAAAGCAGGGAAAGGTAGCCTTTGATCGGGGTAAGAGGGGTGCGCAGTTCATGGCTGACCACCGATAAAAATTCGCGCTTGAGCTGATCGACTTTTCTGAGCTCCGTGATGTCTTTGATAATCGCGGAAACACCCATGATCTTGCCGGTCTGATCCCGAATGGCAGAAAGAGTCATGAGCAGCGGGATTTCTCTGCCGTTTTTATCTTTTTTATTGATCTCCATAACTTTAACTTCTTCCCCGCGCTCTACTTTATTCACCAGTTCTTTAATTTCGGCTTCAGGAAAGATAGGCGGGATTTTGCCGATCACTTCCGATGCGCTGTAACCAAAGATATTTTTGGCCCCTTCGTTCCAGGAAAGAACGTTTCCGGCGAAATCAAGGGTTAAGATAGCATCATCGCTTCCCTGCACCAGGCTGTTCAAGTAATCCCGGGTTTCGGTTATATCGCGGTAAAGTTTGGCGTTTTCGATGGCGATCCCGGCTTCGGAAGCCATGGTCAGCAGCATTTCCAGGTCATCGGGACTGTACGGTTCACCGGAAAATTTTTCTCCCATACAGAGGATCCCGACCAGTTTGTCTTTTGTAAATGAGGGTATAGCGACCATAGCATTCAAACTCTCAAGTTCGGAACTAACCTCATTAAGTTTTTCTTTTTCCGAAGCAGAGATGGTTCCGCTCGCCGCCATGGCTTTCAGCTCATCCATGACCACGGCATCTTTTTTTTCTCTAAGGTAGGAAGTCAGAGGGCTGTTGAGGGGAAGTTTTCGGTACATTACCTCATCCGGCAATCCGCTGGTTTTTTCGACCAAATACAGATTTTCTTTCTCTTCCAGCAGGATGACCGCAACGTCCCTGACGCACATGGCGCGGACGACGGTGCGGTCGATCAGGCGGAAGAGCGTATCCAAATCGGTGACGGAAGAGAGCAAACGCGTCACTTCTTTGATGACCTTCTGGTATTCGATGATCTGCCGAAAGAAGATCCGGTCGGTTACATTCTGGAGGCGTTCCCGCAAAGGTGTAAAAGTAACCGCGATTATCAGCGCTGCCGGCACCGCGGCCCAGAAGGAATAATACCCCCAGACCGAACGGAATACAAACTCGGTCACCATAACCACAAGAACATAAGTAAAAGTAATTCCCGTAGTTACCAAGCTATAGGCGGTAGTTTTCTTGATAATGAGGGAGATGTCCATAAGGCGGTATTTGAAGATGGCATAAGTAGTGGGAACAATTACAAAGATCGAAGCGAACGGGCCAAAATAAACAAATTGATTTAATCCGAAAACAGAAAAAAGAATCACGTTAAAAAATAGGGCTACAGAAAAGGCGACAAATAAACCCAGAACAAAATATTTGTATCTCATTTTTTCCACATGGGTGGATTTTATATATTTAAAAAAAAGCGTAACCCCCGCAATGGAAGAATAAATCAAGTAATAATAAGTAAATATACTATTTAAAGGCCCAAAAGTTAACCTAAACCCTTTGTCGTACGAAATAGTTCTTATGACCGATTCTCCAAATAAAAAGTACACTAGAAAAATTATTGGCATGGCCAAAAGGAAAAAAATCGGCTTTGAAAAAGGCGCGCCGCTGGGAAAACTGTAGCTAAAGATCAAGATCGAATATGGTATCAATAGGCTTAATCCTAAAATCAGTCTTGCGCACATGGCCGATGTTTCAGGGGAAATCCCAAGACTGCCAATTCCCATCAAAATACTCCAAAGAAACAGCAAAAGCGAAAAAATGCAAAAAGAAATATTATCATATCTTCTTCCGGACCGAAGAAAAATTATCGCGCCGAATATAAAGCAGATTATGCCGTTAACAAATAAAAAAAATGATATCGATGGATAAGGGTAAAAAACCATTTTATAAATATCTCAGGGAAAATCCTCCAAACATCCATTTGCTGGATTCAATGGTAATGCCCGTTAACAGCTCTCCCGGCTTGAACAATTTATCATTCAGCATTTGATCCAGACCAATCACGACAGACGAACCGCCGCTATAACCATTCTGCTTAATATTACTGTACCATTTATCATGCGGGATTGAAAATTCCCGGGAAAAAGCTTTTTTTGCTTTATCCTGAAGCTTGGTTGAAGGAATCGTGGCCAATAAATGATTGATCTCATTTAGGTTGATTTCGGTCCTATTCATCATTCTTCTAAATCCTTCCACGAAATATTTCTCTCCGGTTTCGACAACGGTCCTATAATCCTGTCCCAGGTGGTGATAGCCTTTCTCGTAAGCGTTCAAGTAATCAAAATTGCTTGCCCCGTGCTTAAACCACATTGCGGGATCGATCCCGCCTCCGACCGATTCATTATATACGTCCAATACTTTTATGCCGGAATCTAATTTTTCTTTCGCCCTCAATACTAAAGCGCTGGCGCTGTCAGAGAGAAACCACCGCAATAAAACATTTTCAGTTTTAACGACCTTCTGGTTATAATGGCGCGCCAGCAAATAGGCTGAAGAAAGCTGCGCATAAACCACAACTACCGTTTTGTATCTTCCCAACCTTAACCCATCAAAAGCAACTTGAAAAGCCTTGGTCATGCCGGTGCAATTAGAATGTATTTCCATTTCGGCGCATTTCTCTATACCAAGTTCATGTTGAATTAATGTGGTGGTCGGAGGGGTTTGTTGATCGGGCAAGGGACAGGCTAATATGATGCATTCAATTTCGTCTATGCTCGTTTTTGCTTTTTTAAGGGCGGTCCGAATTGCCTTTACGGCCATGCTGGTATTGCTTTCGGTTAAGGTTTTTGCCTTTGGGTCCACCGCAAAGTAGCACTGTTCGATTCCAATTAGATCCTTCACCGCCGGTCTAAGTTTTTGGGTCGTTTTTTGAATGATTTGCGGAGCCTGATCCAAATAACCGATTACTTCTTCGATCATATCAAACGGGACCGGCTCTCCGGGAAGATAAACTCCGGTGGAAACCAGCTCAACCTCTTTTAATCCGCTCATTGGCGATCCCCTTTCAAAATATTTTTGAACCAGCTATAATGTGCCTGCCTAATTATAAGGAGTATACTCATGAATTTCAACCAGTTTAAAGAATTATTGTCTAATAATAAAAATATGTCTCCCCAGGTTAAGGATGGCATTCTTGATTTCGTTTCTCCTGACTGTCCGCATAAAAAGATCGGCGAAGCTTATGATAAAGCCTCAGGACAATATGATAATTATATTGCAGGGAATAATCCGCTATTGAAGATTTTAAAGAGAATCGCTCTCGGATTAGATAAAGAAGCCGCCGCTGAATATGTGAGCATCACCAAAAAAATGCTTTCCCAGTTGAAAGAAGGGATCGTTCTCGATATTCCTGCGGGAACGGGTCTTTTCACTTTTGAAGAGTACGCTAAACGACCGGACATCTTATTTGTTGCGGCGGAATATTCCCGGGGAATGCTGCTCAGGGCTCAACAAAAGATTAAAAGCTTAAAGGCTGAAAATATCGTGCTTATCAGAGCGGATGTTGGCAACCTGCCTTTTAAACCCGAGACTTTTGACGCGGTTATATGCTTGAACGGGATCCATTCTTTCCCGGAAAAAGAAAAAGCGATTTCGCAAATTTCGCGGGTCCTGAAGAAGAACCAAGCTTTACATGGATCATTGGTTCTAAAAGGAGAAAGATGGCTAACTGACTTGATGCTCGAAGCAGCTTATTACCGCTTGCTCTGGTTCACCCGCCCGGCTCTTTCTCGCCAGGAACTTATTGAAATATTAACGAAACACAACCTAAAATTAAATTCTTTTAAAACTTTAAGTGCCGCCGCTGTCTTTGAGGCTGTCAAAAGTTAACCGATCGGCAGCGTGAAGCAAAATCTGCTCCCCTTCCCCAAACCATCTGACTCCACCCAGATCTTGCCCCCGTGGGCTTCGATTATTTCCCTGGCAATGGAGAGGCCAAGTCCAACTCCTCCCGCGGCGCGGGTGTAGGAGCTGTCCACCTGATAAAACTTTTCAAATACCTTCTCCAGATTTTCCCTGGCAATACCGACGCCGTTGTCGATCACCTGAATTTGCGCCTTATCATCTTCTTTTACGCCGGCTACCCTGATACACCCCCCTTTCGGGGTGAATTTTAGACAGTTGCCCAAAAGATTCGTTAAAACCCGCCGCAATTTTGTGGAATCCGCCATCAATGCCGGGAAATCCTCCGGCAGGTTTATTTCCATTTTGATCTGTCGGGATTCAAACTGGGGACGCATAACTTCCGCCAGATCATCCGCCAGGGCCTTCAGGGAGACCGGCTCCTTCTCCAGCTCCAGAGCGCCGCCGCGCTCCATACGGGCAACATCCAGCACACTGTCAATTAATTTCAGCAGGTGTTCCGCCTCTTTACCGATTATCTCTACCGCGCGTTTATGCTGTTCGTCCATTTTCCCGGCATCCGCCAGAAGCAGGGACACATAGCCTTTGATCGGGGTCAGCGGGGTGCGCAGTTCGTGGGAAACCACCGATAAAAACTGGGTCTTCATCCGGTCGACTGCCTTCAAATCATCGTAAAGCTTTTTAATTTCGTCCCTGGCGGCGGTGGAGTCTCCAAGGATGCTTAACATGCGCTCTTTGGTTTTGGTCAATTCGGCGATGGTTGTTTTCTGCTCAGCGATCATTTCTTGTTCCCTGGAAATATCGCGGAAAATAAATAAACTTCCGAGCTTTTCACCAAACCGGTCCTTTACCATGGCCGCATCTATGCTGACCGGAAGAGTTGTCCCATCCCTAAACACAAGAAAAGACTTAACCTGTTTCACTGACCCTTTTGCTTCAACTTCATGATGGATCTCATCGTGCCTTTGTTTTTCTGCATGAAATTGTTCGCAACTTCCGCCAACGATCTCTTCCCTGGAATATCCAGACCTGCTAAAAAATCCCTGATTGGCCCAGACCACTTTTCTACTGGTATCTGCAAAAACCACGAGATCCGGCATCGTCCTCAGGATATCCGCTAACAGCAACTCGGGGGTTGCCACCAGCAGGCCATATCTCACCATGGCATAGGCAAAAAATATCACAATAACCGTTGCGATCGCTGATATCAAAGGCGGGAAATGTATGCCGATGACACGAAAAATCGCCTCCAATACCAGAGCGGGAATAAAGGTCGCGATAAAGCTCGCAAGAATAATCGCTTTTTGCATTTTTTCCCTGCCGACCCCGGAGCTGCGCCACGCCTGCCAGCTAAAATAAATTGTGGCCAGGAAATATATTATCGAATAAAGCGCCAGTATACTGTAACCGCCGGCAAAGCGCTGAGCGAATCCCCAGGCTGTCTTTTCTACTCCAAGATAGAACAGATCGGTCGCCCAGGTCAGGTATACCATCACCCACGCAGGAACATAAAGCAAGAGAAGCATGAGCATATTTCTTAAAAGTTTTTCTTTCCGGGCTAACAACAGAGAAAAACGAAACAAACACACAATAAATAACAGCCAGCAAAACACATGGAGTTTAAAAAAGAAAAAAGCCCAGGAAGCTGAATCTGCCGTTTTCACCAGGAAGTCGAAGAAATTCAAAAAAGCTATTGATATGGCAAAGGCAAAGAAGGCTCGATTCAATTCGGCTTTCGGATTGCGCATCAGCACGAACAAAGCGGCCGATATCGCGATCAGGAAACCCGTAATTGATAGTATGGCAAACGTGTAGTTCACGCTTCGCCCAGCCTCTTCTTTAACTCCTTGACCTCGTGCTTAAGCTCGATGATGCGGTCTTCCCGCCCCTCCATGATCTTGGTCATTTTTTCAAGCTCTTTGACTTTTTTCGCCGTTTCTTCCTCCATCCGCTTGCGCTCGGTAATGTCGCGCGCAAACACAAAAAGCCGCCCCCCCTCAATTTCCACAAAATTAACGCTTACCTCTGCATCAATAATTCTGCCGTCCTTGCGCCGGTGCCTAGTTTCAAAGCGATCTCCGCCGATTTTTACGATTTTTCTTATATGCTCCGCGGTTTCTTCAGGTTTCTCTATCGCTTCTATATCCGGAATTCTCATTTTCAACAACTCTTCACGGCTGTAACCGACCATGCGGCAATAAGCATCGTTCACATCCAAAAAACGCCCCTGCAGATCTGTAACCCAAAAACCATCAATAGCGGCGTGAAGAATGGTTTTATATTCTTCTTCACTTTTTTTCTTGGCTTCATCCAGTTTTTTTCCCAACTGGGCTTTAAGCTTCTCAACTTCTTTCCCGAGCCAGGCATTTGACTCTCTAATTCTTTCGCCAAAATAGCCGCTGATGTATGCCGAAGACAAATAAAGCACCACCATCCCAATAATATAATCCAGGACATAGTTCTTGTTTTTCCAAACGTTTTCGCTGAAACCATAAGCGCTAAAGTGAGGAATAAAACCGGATATTTCTCCGAAAGCCATAGCCATAAATAGAAAAATAGATACTATTGCAATGTAAATGCCGGCCGAAAAGGATATATAGATCCCGACTACGACAATAATTATTGCGGGCACAAAACCCCAGGTGTTTTCTATCCCGCCGACTAAATAAATGGCCGTCATAACACATATTATGTCTATAGTGATTTGCAGATTGGCGCAAAGATCTAAAAATTTCTTTTGAGAAGCCCAATATCTCCATAAAACATTAAAAAGATACTCGAGGACTAAAATAATATAAGTAAATAAAGACATTGGCCAGGGAGCAATCCCGAATATGGTTTCAATAATAATTGCCGCTAAAATTCCGGAAACAACTATCCATCTAGCTCTTATTAATTTCTCTAATTTTTCATACATGGTCTGCTTTCCTCACTTCGTTTCTTTGCACTTTAGTTCCTATCCAGCTCCTTAAGGCGGGCTTGGAGCTGCTGGTATTTTTTATCAGGGATTTCGACCATATGAAGCGCCTCCCGCGGAAATCATACTCCTTTTGCTTGAGCTTTTTATCAAGTTCCTGAAATGTTCATCCCGGCAAAACTGAGACCACCACCAAAATGGCAGTCAAAACAATCAACGCCGCCACCGTGAACCAGGCAATTATATTGTAAATGCGGGAATTGACGTGCTGCCCCATGATCCTTTTATTGTTTATCAGAAGTATCATGAAAACCAGGATAAAGGGAAGCAGAATGCCGTTTATTTCCTGTGAAACCAGCATAATGAAAATAAGATTGAGTTTCGGCAAAAGCACCACTGCCGCCCCGATGATAATTAAAAAAGTGTACAGCCCGTAAAAGGTCGGGGCTTCACGGACAGTCTTGTTGATCCCGTTCTCCCAGCCAAAGGCCTCGCAGAGAGCATAGGCGGATGAAAGCGAAACGATCGAAGCGGTCAAAGTTGAGGCTCCGAACAAGCCAAGGGCAAAAAGGGTTTCGGCAAAGTGCCCGGCGATCGGGCCCAGCGCGATGGCCGCATCCTTGGCGGTTTCGATCCCGATCCCCATCTTGTAAAGCGTCGCCGCGCAGGCAACAATAATAAAGAAAGAAATAAAGTCAGTAAAAAAGGCGCCGAACAGCACTTCCAGCCTTTCATATTTATACTGGCGAACATTGATCCCTTTATCTCTAACCGCTGACTGGATATAAAACTGCATCCAGGGAGTGATGGTCGTCCCGATCACCCCGATGAAAATCAAGAGATAGTGCGGGTCAAAATGAAAAGAAGGAACCAGCGTGCTTTTTAACGCCAGCCCCCAGTCAGGACGCGCCAGTAATCCGGAAAAAACATACGCGAATTGGACCAGACAAAACACCAGAAACACCCGTTCAACCACTTTGTAAGACCCGCGCAATACGGTGTACCACATGACAATGGCAACCATCGGAATAGAAAACCATTTGGCGATCCCGAAAATTTCCATGGATGCCGCGATCCCGGCAAAATCAGCAATAAGGGTGAAAATGTTGGCAAACAAAAGCACCCCCATGGCAAAGAAAGTCCACTTAAGGCCAAAGTTTTCACGGATAAGGTCGGCGAGGCCTTTCCCGGTCACCGCCCCCATCCGCGCGCACATTTCCTGCACCACCGCCAGGCAAAAGGTGGTGATGAGGAGCATCCAGAGCAGGGAGTAGCCGAAATGGGCTCCGGCCACCGAATAAGTGGTTATGCCGCCGGCATCGTTATCCGCCGCCGCCGTTATTATGCCCGGCCCGATAATTGCCAAAAAGATCCACAGGCGGGGATTTTTAATCATCCCAGCATCTGCCTCTTGCGGCGCGAAACCGGCGGCAGGATCAGATCCATCACGTCATCAACCGTAATGATCCCCAGGATTTTATTTCCCTCATCAACCACCGGCACCGCCAGAAGATTGTATTTTGAGATCACATCCGCCACTTCTTTCTGGTTCATGGCTGGAGAAACGGTGATGCAATCTTTTATCATTATTTCAGCGATCGATTTATCCGGAGGGGAAATGATCAAGTTCCGGAGTGAAAGAACGCCCGCCAGCTGTTCGGCCTCATCCACCACATACAGATAATAAATCGTCTCAGCATCCGGAGCGGTTTCCCGCAGTTTCGCGATCACCTGTTCCACGGTTGAATTCTGCGGTATAGCGATAAACTCGGTCGTCATCAACCCGCCGGCAGTTTCATCCCGGTGCTTCAAAAGCTTTCTTATTTCGGCCGCTTTGCGCACCCGCATCAGGCGCAGGAGCTCTTCGGCTTTTTCGACCGGAAGATCACCGATAATGTCAGCCGCTTCGTCCACCGGCATTTTTTCCAGGATCCCGAGCGCTTTCTTGGTGTCGAGCGCCAAGATCAAAACGGCGCCCAGGAGCGGTTCCAGCTCATGCAGCGCTTCCGCGGCGGTCTTATCTGAAAGAGCAGAAAATATTTCGGCTCTCTTTTCCGTCTGCACCTGGGAAATGATCTGCGCCACATCGGCCGGATGCAGATCGGTTATGGTCTTGGTTGGAACCGCGATTTTTCCTCCGGCTAAACTCTGGACATGATCCCAGCCGATCAGCTGCTCAGGGATCTGCTTCCTGAATATGCCCAAAATCCAACTAATTGTCTTTTCCAAACCTAAACGCCGGAGCATCCCCCGCAAACCGACGTCCGCCGCGATCAGCCTTACATCTTGATCCACCTTCGCCAGTTGAAGATCGTTCACCCGAATTACCCGCGCGCCCTCAAGATCAACGATCTGCTGATCGATCACATCGCGATGCAGCAGGACTTCCCCTTCGCGAAGAGAAGTATAAACCACCCTGTCCTTGGTGCTCCGAGTTGAAACGAATTGTTTTCCAATAAGATCGATTTCGCCGATCAGCAAAACCACTTCTTTATTCTCCGGCTCAAGCGTGATTAAAAGCCCGGAAACCTTCGGAAAAGTTTCGCCCAGGACGATAATGATATCCTTGACCCGGCCGATCGGCTCCTGCACCCGATCCACCACCGGGTCGCCGATCAGCTCGGAAGCGAACATTTCTGAAAATAAGACCATATCAAGGGTATTTTAACCCGAAGCGGTAGAGATGGCAACCAGAGTTTTTAAGCGAGTATAAAGGTCTTTCCCGGCAGCTGGCGAACGATCTTCTTGATTTCCAGCATCATAAGCAGGCTCGAAACCAAAGGAATTGAGAGTCCGGTTTCTGCCGAAATAGCATCAAGGTGTTTTGCCTCCAGCGACAAAACCGACACTATTTTCTTTTCTTCCAGTGATAAATTAGAATAATCTCTTCCTTCATTTGACATTTGAAATTTGTCATTTGTCATTTTCTTCGGCATTGCCATGTTAAGCTCTTCTAGAACATCCTCAACCGATTCAACCAGCTTCGCCCCCTGCTTGATGAGCCAGTGCGGCCCTTTGGACTGGTCAAGCTCGACGTTTCCGGGTACGGCAAAGACTTCCCTCCCCTGTTCTACCGCCTCTTTAGCTGTGATCATTGCCCCGCTATCATAATGCCCTTCAACTACAATAACTCCTAAAGCAAGCCCTGAAATAATCCGGTTTCTTCTCGGAAAATTTCCCTTTTCTGTTCTAGTACCCATTGGGAATTCAGAAAGAAGCGCCCCGGAAAGTTCAATCTCTTTCGCCAAATATTTATTTTCTGATGGAAAAACAAAATCAATGCCGCATCCAAATACTGCAATAGTCCTTCCTTTCGATGCCAGAGCGCCCCTGTGAGCAGCGCTATCAATACCCGAGGCCAAACCTGAAACGATAGTTATCCCAAGAGAAGAAAGTTCGGCAGCCAATTTCATGGCAAATTCCAAACCATAACGGGAGGCTTTGCGAGTCCCTACTATCGCAATTGCCTTTCCATCAGCTTTAAGAATTTCGCCTTTTACGTATATGACTGGTGGAGGATCATAAATGTTTTTTAATAGAGAAGGATAATCTTCATCTTCCAATGTATAAATCTTTATCTTGTCTTTTTGGATTGCTTCCACTTCGGTCTCCAAGTTAGTTTTATTTCTGTTATCGAGAAAAGATCTGACCGCCGGTTTACTCAACCCTTCTATCCCCCAAATCCTCTTTTCATCCGCTTCCCAAACGGTCTTAATATTGCCAAAATGATCCCAGAGTTTTTTAATCGTCACTGGCCCCATATTCGGGATCTTGTTTATTGCTAACCAGTATTTTAAATTTTTGTTCATATGATAAAAAGAAATATTAAGGAAAATGCTTATAAAACCGATTCAAGCTTCTTAAAAACGCGAATATTATAATACTCGTCTCTTTCAAAATCGCCGTAGAGGTCTTTGTGGGCATAGAGGTCTTCGACCATTGCTTTAATAGAATACTGCGGCTGGAAGCCCAGTTCAGTTTTGGCTTTTTCGATGGAGACCTTGTAATTCCTGAAATCGTCAATATTCTTGATCTCAAGCGTTATTTTTTTACCGGCAAGCTTCTCCACTTCTTCCTTAACCATATCGGCAACCGAGCCGACCGTGAAGTTGCCCGAGCAGACATTAAATACGCCATTTACTGTGTAATCGGCCTGGATCGCCCGCAGATAGGCCTCCACCGCGTCCCTGATGTCATAAACCGGACGCCAGATCGAGGCATTATTGACGCTGATTTTTCCTTGAGTAATGGCGGTCTTGAACATGGTGTTAACGATGAGGTCCATTCTCATGCGCGGGCTATGGCCGCAGACCGTCCCCTGCCTCAGGGCGATAACGGAGAAATCGTCCCTGATCATCTGCAGGGCGCCGCGCTCCCCCTGGAGCTTGGAGATTCCGTAGGGATAGTCGCAGGTTACCGGATCTTCTTCGGTATAAAACTGGTCCACAGCATAACCGTAAACCGAACAGGAGGAGGCATAAATAAACCGCTTCACACCGGCATTTTTGGCCCGGTAAGCCAGGTAGGAAGGCAAAGCCCCGTTCATGAGAAAGTTCTTGGCGGGACTGAACTCGGCCATCGGGTCATTTGAGAGCCCGGCCAGGAAGACGACCTGCTCATATCCCTTAAAGTCCTCTTCGTGGCAATCAAAAAGGTCTTTTTTAATAACTTTTGCGCCTTTGGGCAGATAATTGCCGAACCAGAGGAGATCAATAACTTCTACCTGATAGCCAGATTCAATCAGAGTCGGCACCAGAGCTGAGCCAATGTAGCCGGCGCCGCCGGCGATTAATAATCTCATATTATTTTTTTAAGTTCTCGCAGTTTGCCAATGGCGGCTGCCTGGTAGTTCAAATATTTATTGTTTAATTTACCCTTTTGTCTCAAAAGAATCGTTTTTATGTCCTCCAGGTCTCTCGGCCTACTAATCAATAATTTTGATATTATTAGGTCCTCGGCGCTAATAATCGGGATAGTTTTCCCGAAGAGCTTCCTATTTTTCCTTTTTTTAAGCGCCTGCAGCTCAAATTGGCTTCTTGGCAGCCAGCAATCGATCCTGAAATCGTCAGCTTCCATAACGAATCTATTCCCTTTACCGACCACCAGATTGATCTCGGCTTCATGCAATTTAAAACCGGCTTGCCTTGCTCTGTTAATAAAGCCAGCGACATTGCTCTCATTCAGCTCAACGACAACATCGATATCCAAACTTTGGCGGGGATAGCCCCAAAATGCCACGGCAAAACCGCCTACCAGCATATAAGGGATATCCAGCTTATTAAAAAGCCGGGCGATTTTCGCGAATAACTTTTCGACACTCATATTTTCCCGATAGAGTCAGCCAATTTATTTATTTTGGCTTTAACTTGTTGAGGGGTCAGACGCGGGTTTTCTTCCAGTAAAGATGCACGCAAGATCTTGATCCCCGCTTTGTAAAGGTCAAAAAATATCCTGACGGTTGCCGCACCGGACATTCGTCTGATCTTATCCTTCGTTCTTTTAATTTCCCAGGGTTTCATGCTAATGATAATATCATGAATTTTAACACAAATTAGAACATGTTTCAACGTTCGTTAGAGCTATGTAGCAGCAACATGATAATGCCTGCCGGCCGGCTGGCCCGCCGGAGGAGGGCAGGCAGGAATTTTAAGTTTTGAGTTTAATTTCTTCGCTGAAAAGTGAACGCTATCTGAATATACTTAAGAATAATCTTTATGTCAAGCAAGAACGACCAGTTCTCGATGTAATAAAGGTCGTATTTTATTTTTTCTTCGGCCGGCATGTGATAGCCGCCGTGGAGCTGGGCCCAGCCGGCCAGCCCGGGTATGATCTTATGGCGCTCCATATATTTCGGGATCAGCTCTTTGAATTCTTTAACAAAGACCGGCCGCTCGGGCCGTGGCCCCACAAAGCTCATGTCCCCCTTTAATATGTTAAAAAGCTGGGGAAGCTCATCAAGATTCATGGCGCGAAGAACTTTGCCAAGAGGAGTTTTGCGGGGGTCGTTACCCGTGGTCAAAACCGGGCCGGTTCCCTCTTCCGCATCGGGTATCATGGTCCTGAATTTATATAAGTTGAATATTTTCCCGGCGCGGCCGACTCTCTCCTGCTTATAAACGGCCGGCCCGCCCGGAGAAGTAAGTTTAACCAAAATTGAAATAACCGCCATGGGAACCGAAAAAATAATGATGCCGAACAGGGAAAGCAAAATATCAAAAGTTCTCTTCAGAAACCGATTAAAAGGAGTAAAGCTCGTTTGCTTGAGGCTGACGATAGGAAGCCCTTCTATATCCTCCACCAGGGGAGAGGTGGTGAGGATTTGAAAAACATCCGGTATGGTCCCAAGCGCTATTCCCTTTTCATCGCAAAAAGCCGCCAGCTCCGCCAGCTTTTCCCGCGAATAAGATTTATCGGCGACATAAATTATCTGAATTCTATGCTTATTGATTATACCGTCTAAATCCTTTATTGGTCCGAGCAAATCCTTTCCGTTATCGCCGATAAACCCGACGAAGCTAACCCCGTAAGAAGGCCGATGCTTTATCTTTTCAGAAACAGCTCCGGCTAACTCCCCCACCCCAATTATAGCCGCTCGCTTGCTGCCATAACCCTTGGCTCTGGCCCAGAGTTCAAACCTTAAAATTACTTCTCTCAAAACAACTATTAAAATAAAACTAATAGGCCAGCTTAGAAGGATGATGGGGCGGGAATACTCATATTCGCCGCGGATAAAGGTCAGAACGATCAGGATGGCCCAGGCAAAGGTTATAGAAAAAAATACACCCAGGAATTCGTCAATCTCAACCAGGAAGCCCTTTCGGGTCTTGTACATGCCGAAAAGGAGAAAGGAGATGAGATAAACCAGGATGATCCCGACAAGGTAATCAAAATATGCCGCGTAATTAAACGATACCATGCCGGAAAGATTAAAAGCGCCGAATTTTATAAGATAAACCGATATAAAAGAGAGCTGGATCAAAATCAGATCGGTTACGAGTCGGATGGCCAAGAACATGGGAGCATTTTATATTAACGAAGGATATAATTCAGGGTTTCGCCTGGAATATTCAACTCCTGCGCTTGCTCGCAGGAAGATCATTGCCATGCGGATATTTCCGTAAAATAATCGATCATATTTATCGCGACGGCGTTATCCGTCAATGGCAAACTATCCCTGATTAGACAGACTAATTTACCCCCGGCGACTCTTATTCCCAATGAAGTTTTACGAAGAGTTTCAAAAGCGGCGACCATCCCGCTTTTTGGCGACTTGGTTAATTTTATTTCAAAAGGATACAGCTTTGAACCTTTTTCCATAATAAGGTCTATTTCCATCCCTTTCCGCGTCCTAAGGTAAAACAGTTTTGGGACTTCTCCTTTATTGGTAATCGTTTTATAAGTTTCAGACATAACATAATTTTCAAAAAGCGCTCCAGCTAACGGTCCATTTAAAATATGCTCCCTGGTCTTTAATCCGGTAAGATAAGTTATTAGTCCGCAATCACTAAAATAAATTTTAGGGTTTTTTATCACCCGCTTGCCAATATTGCGGTAATAAGGCGAAATAAGAAAAATTATCTGGCTGGCTGAAAGAATAGAAAGCCAGTTTTTTACAGTATTTACAGCTATCCCCAAATCGTTCGCAAATGAACTCAAATTTAAGGCTTGAGAACAGCGGCTGGCCAATAACTGGAGAAACTTCTGAAAATCCAATAAATTTCCGACATTATGCAATCCTCGAACGTCTCTTTCCAGATAAGTCTGCAAATAACTGGCATACCATCCGGAAATATCAATCCCCTTGCGGACAATTGTCTCGGGAAAACACCCGTTCAAACAGGCATAAATAAATGCCTTTTCAGGAACAGAAAGTTCTTTTTTCAACCTGCTAACGCTGATAATTTCCCCGTAACTAAAAGGCAATAAAGTCAAGAGCCCAACACGCCCTGCCAGTGTGTCTCCCAATTCTTTAATTAGATTATATTGCTGTGACCCGGTAATGATATAACGGCCATATTTCTGCCGATCTTCATCTATGGCAATTTTTAAATAAGATAATATTTGCGGGACATACTGGATCTCATCAAAAACAACATGGCTTTTAAGATTATCCAGAAACAACTTTGGATCTTCGGCGCATTTTTGCCTGATAACCGGATCATCAAACGTCACATACTGGTGCGTCGATCCAAAAAGGCGCTTTAAAGTGGTGGATTTACCGGACTGGCGGGGGCCGGACAAAACCACGGCGGGGAAAGTGCGCGCGTATTTGGTTATTTTTCTCTCCAGATCCCTCCTGATATAAGATGGTTTTTTCATAGGCTAATTATCCCGCGTCAACCTGTATTTGTCAAGGGCTAATTTGCATTACCATTGCAAATTAGCCCAGACCAAGCTTACCCGGCTCAAGGAGCTGGCGCACCTGCCTGCCGGCAGGCAGGGAAGCGGCCACGGTTCGGTTGTCCAAGACTGCATGTCATATTGCGGCGGGAAGGGATAGCGATCAACCATAAGCGGACGGAGCGGATATATGGAGAAGAGAAGCTCTCTTTGCGACGGAAAACGAGGCGGAAACGGGTTGCGGCCTTAAGGTTGGAATTGCCAAGGC
>Ga0315289_10006817_pt1 | contig 16740 bp, 14 predicted proteins | sample YL17G11_40_MG_FD_203452 | JGI IMG/M metagenome (GOLD analysis project Ga0315289, IMG submission 203452) | Sediment microbial communities from Yellowstone Lake, YNP, Wyoming, USA - YL17G11_40 | ecosystem: Environmental > Aquatic > Freshwater > Lake > Sediment | place: USA: Wyoming | collected... | reverse complement strand
ATTAGCTAAATATTGGTTTTTAACCATTCTTAAAATTTTGGATTGTTTACCATCTAATTTATTTTCAATTAACCAAGATTCAAATAAATCATTGATTTTATTTTCTTGCATTTTCTCTTCGGTCGGCAACTCGTAAGTCTTCAAGGCAGATTTAACAAACTCCGAAAGACTACCCTCAGGATAATGATAGACAGCTTTTAAATTAGCTTCGTTAAAATAGAAATCCGGGGAATTTAATTTTTCAGAAAGCTCTCGAACTTCTTCATTGGTTAATTCTTGACCCTCTTTTATTTTTTTAATTGAAGGGTCTATCTCAGCTAAAGATTGAATTTCTCTTTGCCAGTGAGTTTGATAATCATCGACATCAACCCTTTCGCCTTCAGGTCCTATTTCTACATATTCTCGCTTAACTATCATATCGACATTTTCTGGCGCTTCTTCCGGAACTTGAACAAAAATCTTTCTGATATTTTCTGGAATTTCTTTTTCTTCTTCGGTTAACTCTTCTAACTCGGTACCCCAAGGAATTCCTTTACGGTGCTCTAAAATTTCTGAATAAGGATTATAACTTTCATCATTAAAATCCCGAGTAACTTCAACAAAATCATAGACTCTAAATGAAGTTTTACTAATTTTAGGACAAAGCCGGGAACCTCTTCCCCGCATTTGTTGGTATAAAATCGAGGATTTAGTTGGCCTAACCATTAAAATATTCTCAACTTTTGGCGCATCGAAACCGCAATCTAACATTCCAACAGATACAGCTACATAAGGAAACTCTTCTCGTTTAAATCTTTTTATGGCTTGGTCAGCGTCAGGAACATTAGAAGTGATAACCTCGGCATATCTTCCTTTAAATTCTGGATAAGCTTGATTGAAATAATAATTAAGTTGTGCTGCATGTTTTTGAGTTACAGCAAAAACAATAGCTTTTCTCTGTTTTTTGATTTGACGCCTTTCTTCTTCCTCTCGATAAGCTTGAACTATTTGTTTATTTCTAGCTGGGACATTAATTATTCTTTCTAAATCTTCGGGGTGATAATCTTCTTCTTCGTATTTTATTCCCTCTAAAGAAACTTTTGTATCAATTCTAGTTATGTCATATCCTGCAAGAAATCCTTCTTTAATACCTTCTCTTAATCCATATTTAAAGGTTGGTCTTCCTTTTTGTTCTTTTTCGTCCCAACAATCAAAAAGTTGATAAGTATTTCTATCAATATACATAGAAGGAGTGGCAGTAAGACCAATTTTTATAGCATCAAAATAGTTTAAAACAGATTTGTAAAGATGGTAAATTGAACGGTGGGCCTCATCTGAGATTACTAAATCAAAATAACCACTGGTGAAATTTTGAAGTTGTGAATAGATGGTTGGAAGAGTGCCGATAATAATTGAACTTTCCCTTTTTTGTCTACCGCCAAAAAGAAGTTCTGAGGGATATTCTTTAAGATAATCATTAAAAGTTTCTTGAGCCTGTTTCCCTAATTCAATTCTGTCTACTAAAAATAAAACTCTCTCGATTAAACCTGCGTCAAACATTCTTTTTATTTGAACGGCTATGTTTAAAGTTTTTCCAGTACCAGTTGCCATTAACATCAGTATTTTTCTTTTCCCACTCTCAATTGCTTTGTCCATAGCTGTTATTGCTTCTTTTTGATAAGGACGAATTTCTTTAGTTTCACCTTGAACAAAAACTTTATCAGGAATAGGAATAACAGATAAGGGTTTTCTTGATTTCCTTAAAACTAAAAGCTTCTCCAAATCTTTTTGAGAGAAGAAAGTAATAACTTTTTGCTCTGGTCGTTGGTTATATTCCCAAAAATAAATATCTTCTCCATTGGAAAGAAAAATGAATTCGGCTTGTAATTCTTTAGCGTATTCTAAAGCTTGAAATTTCCCCGCTTCAGGATCAACAGAAAATCTTTTAGCCTCAATTATGGCTAAAGGACGTCCTCTTCTATCTTTTAATAAATAATCGGCCCTTCCTTTTTTAGCGGATTCTTCTGTGGTAACCTGACTTTTATTTTCGATATCCCAGCCAGCGTCACGGAGTTTTCTATCAATGATCATTCGAGTATCACTTTCGCGTAAAACTCCTTTTGGTTGAGTTGTTATTTCTTCCTTTTTTGGCTTGTATTCTGCCATAGTTTTATATCAATTTTTTCTCCCCAGTAGTACACTTCGACAAGCTCAGTGACTACGGGGCAGGCCTTTCCGCCTTCGCCCTTCTGGCTTCGGTGGATCTCCGAGAAAATTATAATAATTTTCTCTCCGAAAAACTAAAGACTTTATTTTTAGTAATAATTACTTGATCCAAAACATCTATCCCCATTATTTTGCCGATATTAATTCAAAACCTCCAGTAATTTCGTTGCCAGAAAGATTTTTCCCTTTTCTTTACCGCTTACTTCTTTAACAATGCCGAGTTTTTCGAGATGGAGTACGGATCTCTTAGCGGTTACAAAAGTAGTCTTCAATAAGGCAGTGGCTCGAGAAATGGTGATGTATGGATTGTGAAATAGTAAATCTAACGTCCTGCTTACAGTTGTGCTCAAATGATGTTGTTTTATAAGCTCATCGTATTCCTCTTTTAACGCCAAAATTTTATCCGCATTTGTCAGTGCTTCTGTCGCCTGCTCGCGTACACCACGCAAAAAGAAAGTCAACCAATCATTCCATTGGCCATTGGTACTTATTTGCATAAGATGCTCATAATATTCGCTTCTATGCCTCTCAAAAAATGCGCTCAAATACAGAAGAGGCAATGACAGAACTTCTTTATGTACCAAAAGAAGGGTTATGAGCAATCTGCCGATCCTGCCATTGCCGTCAAGAAACGGATGAATAGCTTCAAACTGATAGTGGACTATTGCCGAATCTACGAGTGCCGGAAATTTTTGATTTTGATGTAAATATATTTCCCATTCATTAAGCGCTTTTTGCATCTCTGTTACTGGAGGAGGAACAAACGTCGCCTCTTCTAAGGTACAACCTGGTTTACCAATCCAATTTTGACTCGTACGGAACTCACCGGGCGTCGCATGACTACCCCTAACTCCTTCCATAAGAATTCGATGAAGCTCGCAAACAAAACGAAGACTTAGGGGGAATTCTTTAATACGCCTTAAGCCGTATTCCATAGCCTTTACGTATTGGTTTACTTCTTTAATATCATCGGTTTTCTGAACGGCCCCAATTTCTGCCTCAAATAAATCAGACAGTGACGCCTGCGTTCCTTCTATTTTCGAACTTAAAACAGCCTCTTTTCTCAAATAGGGACGAATCAAAAGATGAGGGTTTGGCAAACGTTTTGCCGCGCCGGCAAGCTTGCCCAACGCAATGTCTGCTTGTGATAACGTACCGACTAAATCGTTACTAAACTCCAGCTTGGGCGGAAGCGAATCCGGAACAAAAGCAAAGTAATCATTTTCGGTTTTTATCACTTTTCCTGTCGCATTTGCCGTAAATATTGATTTGTCCATATGTGTAATTATACTTTATAGCTTAAAAGTATAATTGTCAAATTTATTATTATACACCTAGGCACTAAGGAAATTTATAGCAATCCCTGTCCCTTAAAACTAAAAACCTTATTTTTAGTGATTATTACGTGATCTAAAACGTCTATTCCCATTATTTTGCCGGCTTCGATATTGTGGATAATAGTGCTTGACAAGGGGTGTCTGTTTGTTATTATTATATTAGATACTTCATTTGGAGCAATCCGTTTAATGAAACGTGCGAAGTTCGCACTTCCTTAAATGGATAGTTACAGCGGGTTGCTCTGAGTGAAGTATTTTTTGTTGCAAATATCTTGAATTTTACCAATTTTATTTTTAACTATTTGGTACCATCTTCTATTATTATTTTCGTAAACCTGAAATACTGCATAAGCGATATAATCGGCCACCTGTAAACCACCGTGCTTGTAATGCGGACTGTGTTGGTAATTAACGGTTAAGCTTGCTTCGAGGTTTTGATGTTGCGCAAGATATTCAAGCCGTATTCTCTCAACTTCCACTTCCAATTCCTGCCGCAATTTTAGTTTACTGTCCTTGCGGGAGAAAATCACTTCTGTCTTTTCGTCCTTATGACAAATATTCTTCAAAAGTTGTCCAGCCATAACACCGTATAATTTACCGGGATTTCTTCTTAGAGTTTCATAGCATTTCAATTTTTCCACTACTAGCACATCGATTTTTACGTCTAAGGAATTAATGAAGTTATAAAATCTTTCTTTTACTTCCGGGTAATCAGTCTGTGCATGGAAACTATCCAAAGCATATGCTGGAGAAAATATTTTGGCAAGCTCGGTATTTTTAAGCAAGGTGGATTTAAAATCGGTTATCTGTTGTTGAATGAGTAGTTGATCGACACAACGCACCGCGGCCAGTACCAGAAACCGCGTTGCTTTTCCGGCTTCAACCAAATTACTGCCTTTTGATGAATAAATTTCTGGTTTGCCTGATTCGTCAATAAAAATAAACATGAAATTATATTAACTTCCTTTCTTTGAAACTAAAAACTTTGTTTTTAGTAATAATCACATGATCTAAAACGTCTATTCCCATTATTTTGCCGGCTTCGGTGAGGCGTTTGGTGATTTCCAAGTCGTCTTGAGATGGTTCGGCGTCGCCAGAAGGGTGATTATGAACTAAAATTACGGAGGCGGCGTTTTGTTTTAGGGCTTCGTTAAAAATTTCCCGCGGATGGACCAAATTGGCGTTTAAGGTTCCGATAAAAATCGGTTTTTTAAAAACCATTTCATTCCTGGCATTCAAATAAATTCCCATCAAATGCTCTCTGGCTTTATCCCTCATATAAACTGCTTGGGCCATAACGTCTTTAGTTGATTGAATAATCGGCAGCGTCGCCTCCCCTATTTTTAACGCTCTTTTGACTAATTCAGTAGCTGCTAAAATCGTGCAGGCTTTAGCGGGTCCAATACCTTTGATTTTGGATAAATCACTATAAGTTAGTTTTAATAATCTCTTTTTTGAATATCTGTTCAAAATTTGTTTTGCCACCTCAATCACATTTTTCCCTTCCCTACCTGTACCTAATAAAATAGCTAAAAGCTCCTCGTCTTTGAGGTTTTGAGTGCCTTTTGAAATCAATTTTTCCCGCGGCCGTTCAATTTTCGGCAAATCTTTAATTTTCATACTCTTTCTCTCACTCTACCCCTTCGGCGAATTCAGGGCAAGCCTCCGATTTTCTGAAAATTCAACGGCTTCGACGCGGCTCACCGCAAGCCTAGTTAAATAGTCGCTTAAAGCGAATTTAACGGGTTGAAAATAAAAAAGCTCACTTTCCCGGACATTTTTGAAATCAATTTTTTCTCCCCAGTAGTAGTCCCTCGGCGAACTCGGGACACTACGGAGCAGGTTTTCGGTAAAGATTTTAGGTTCATCTTCGTTAAAATTATGCCACTTGACAGGGTATCATAGCTTGCTATAATTATAGTATCACTACGAAAAAGACCCTTATGCGGCTGTCCGCATCGGGGGCTTTTTCTTTTACGGTTCTTTCTTTCTTAAAATAGATCTTTTGTCGTTTAAATACGTTATTGGCGCGCCTGTTCTTTTTAGAAGAATCGAGCACTTTTTCTCATTTGCCGGGGATAATATTATTTTTATTTTATTTTTCTCGTTTAAAAACTTAACTAAACTGGCGTAATCTCCGTCACTGGCCACAATGATTGCTTTTTCGAAATTATCTTCATAATAATCACGAGCTGCTTGAAGTACTAAATCGGCATCACAATTTCCTTTTATGTTCCCCTCGCCGTCATAAGTTGTTTCTTTAAATACCAAAGTAAAACCTGCTTCCTGCAGGTAAGTATAAAGATCTTTATACTTTGGCACTAAACCGATGAAAAGATATACTCGTTTTGCTGAATATTTTTCAGAAAGCCAGTTTCTAAATCGAGCGTAATCAAGCTCCCAGCCGAGAGATTTAATACCGTTATATAAATTAGCTCCATCGATATATGCAATATTATTATTTTCTGCTTTTTGTATAATTTTCATCTTTCTACCTTCACCGTACCCCCATTTTTGGGAAAATTCAATCCGTTCGACGCGGCTCAGGATAAATCCGTTCGACACTGCTCAGGATAAATCCGTTCGACGCGGCTCACCGCAAATCCCTTTTTCTCTCCGAAATATTGAATAAGCTCTGAAAGTTTCTTAAATAAAAAAATGAGCCGTGAATGCGCAATGCGCACTCACGGCCTTGATGTTCTATTGGATTACCCTCCTCCTTTCATTAATGAAGGTAACCAACACATAGAGCTCAGTGTGGCTATCTGTTGACAGCCAATGAGCTCATAAATATGACAGGCTTCAGGATAACCCTTACTCCCCACTTCAAGACAGGATACTCCGCTATAAAGTCAGCAATGGGAGGACTGGTCCTATAGTAAAAACCTACTAGGGCTCTTCCTATCGGGTTGGTCAGCAGATACCCATCCCTGAAATCACGCAGGACCTGTATTTCTTCGGCCATCGGAGTTCCGTAGGCAGCGGTGGCGATGAAGCAGCCACTTATGACAGCCGTGGTGAAGTGCAGAGTAATGCCTTCGATTACAGTCTCATCGTACTTGAGCTGGGCTTTAAAATCATACGCAGTACCTGAAGAAATTAAAGAGATTTTCTGAGCATAAGCCCCGTCTGCTCCCTCGGATACCCAGCTGGTATAAGACCAGGTTGAGTCAGCCGTCTTCTTGTAGGCAAAGCGTACTTGCACCGGACTGAAGCCTCCCACGGTGTAGCTCATATTCAGTGTGGCGGATAAGAAGCTCACACCGGTGGCAGCTTGTGTGGTAACCGTAGGTGGTGCTCGCATGGTGACGAATTGAAGAGTAGTACCTTCAAGCGTAGTCTCACCAAACTCGATGTCCACATACTTGAGCTGTGCCTTGAAATCATACTGGGTGTTGGGGGAAAGTCCGATAGCTGACGCAGTGTGGGTGCCGCTTGCTGATTTGGGCGCCCAGCTGGTATAAGACCAGGTTGAGTCAGCTGACTTCTTGTAGGCAAATCTCAAATCCACAGATCCGTAGCCACCCACAGTGAAATTCATATTCAGGGTGGCTGTGTTGACGGTGATGCCGGTGGCAACTTGCGTGGTAACCGTGGGATTCTCAACAATCAACCAGGGGTAGAAGTCCACTTCGTCGCTAACATTGTCACCCGTGCCACTGGGGTTATCTGTCGCGTGGTATGGACCACTTGATGAACCCCACCAGTTGTAGCGGGCATCAACGTGTTCGTAAGCCATGATGGCAGCTACGCCCCACAGTTTGTTGTCATTGATGTTCGCACGGTTGATTACGATATTGTCAATCACGCCGTCGCCCCAGCCTGAAGCTCGATAGACGAATAGGCCGGCGCGTCCGTTCCCGGCCATAATCCCGCTATTAATGGTCACGCCGCGGACGGTCATGCCATGTTCGCAGCCAATCAGGAATCCATCCGTGTCGTTGTCCTTCAGTGTGGGATTGTTAAACGTCAGGTTTTCGCTGGTGCCGCTCCACTCCCACAGGCACACGCCGAATCCACCACCTGGTGCCCCGCCATTGTTATTGGCGGTGATATCGGTGAAGACGGCATTGCTGGTCTTGACCAGATTGATGCCCTTGGCTTTGTTTCCATTGAATGTTCCTCCAGTGATGGTTAGACCAGTGACGCTGTGTGGCATGTCAAGGTCGAAGCCAATTCCATGCGATGGGTCGTACCAACCATTGTAGTCAAAATGGGAGTTTTCGACGACCATGCTGTCAATCGTTCCGCGAGCAGAGAAACCCCAGGTTCCTCCGTCATGGATGTTGCAATTCTCAAGCACGATGCTGTGGTAGGTTGCACTACAAAGATGGAGATTTCGCGCTTGGCCCCAAGCCACCTCAACGTCGCGGAATGTCAGGCTGTTGAACGTTCCACCGGTCTCACCAACGATGATTGCCCAGTCTGCAGACTTAGTATTTAAAGCCTGCTTAGTGAACGTTATCCCTTCGATGAGAAGAACACCGGTTCCATCAGGACGAAGCTCTACACCATGCTGCAGTCCGCTTAATTCGACAACTGTCTGCCCTGAACCGGCTCCGATGATGCTCAGGCTCTTAAAGACCTCAATGTCCCGCCATCCGCCTTTGCTTTCTTGGTAAGTTCCTGCCGCTACATGAATCGTGTCCCCGCTAGCAGCCGAATCAACGGCCTTCTGAATGGTCAGGAAAGGCCACGCCTCAGTCCCTCTGTTGCTATCGGAGCCAGTCGTGGCTACGTACCAATACTTCGCGAGCACGAAATCATAGGTCACGTCCTCGATCGTAACCTTGTCCACCCATCCCACGGTACCATTGGCGTCCGGGTGGTATGAGTTGCCCATACCAAGACGAAGGTAGACACGTGTTATATTGAGTCCCGTATAAGTGGCGTTACTGGCAATCTGACTCAGTGTCAGCAATGGACCAGTGGTAATACCGCTGGTATAAGTCGTCCATTGCAGCCACTGTCCGGCACCGGCGTTTACCGTGTGCCATCCGGCCGGGTTCGTCGTTGGTACATGCTGGAAAGCCGTGTTGTCAGTCCGAACTCCCACCACGCCGGTGTCGATTTCGATCGTCATCCACACCGGGTTAGGGCCATACTGATTCACGACGTCGTAGGTCAGAGTGCCTGCTGCCAATGTGTTGATGGTGCCCAAGTTATCTTTGAATCCTAAGAGACCTTCGTCCGTATAGTTTCCGTCAGTGTCTGCATTGAGGCCAGCCTTGATGATACCTGCCTCACGCCCGAGGTAAACGGCAGTGTCACCTGGGTCATAGTAGGTGTGAGGCGAGTCCGGCGGCGGGCCAATATAGGCGGAATAGACACCTCCGCCACCTGGTGCTGTCCAACCCGGATACAGATTGTCAATCAGAACAGTCGACGGTGCCGCAACAACCCGATCTGTTGGGCCAGGCACCATAGTGGGCACTACGGCCATTGTCAGTGCTAATACTACGACAAACAGAATATTAAGTATCTTTTTCACTCTTTTCTCCTCCTTTTCTTTCTTTTGGCTCTTTGGCCAAAATCTCATTTCTCGACTTTCTCCATTTTATCTCATATCACCTCCTTTACTTTCCTTATTTCGCCTATCTTCTAAAATAGACAATATTGTTAAAGGACAAATTAAAAAAGGATTTTTGTCCTCCTTCTTCTTTAATGTTGTATCTTACATAATCTTGCAAAAAAATCAAGCCCTTAACTTAAAAACCGCCCCATACCCTTACGGGTCGGGCGGCTTTTTTTATCTTATTTATTTTTTAATTACATATTCAGTTGCCAGACAGCGAAGTTTAAAATTGTGGCAAAACTCACCCAGAGAATATAAGGAATAAAAAGCAAGCCGGCAACCCTCTCTATTTTCCAGAACTTAACCATGGTGATGACAATCAATAACCAAAGAATAATGATTACCAAAAATCCCAAAAAAGGATTCTGAAGTCCAAAAAATGCAACGGACCAAGCACTGTTCAGTAAAAGTTGAGCAAAATAAAAACACAAAGATGATTTTGTTTCAGACTCTTTCCTCTTTTTCCAGACCAAAAAAGCGGCAATAGCCATTAAAACATAGAGAACTGTCCAAGCCGGGCCAAACAGCCAATTGGGCGGACTGAAAGAGGGCTTATTTAAAGATGCATACCAAGTTGGAATGCTCGATACGGTAAAAAAATTACCCACAAAGGCAGCTAAAAAAGTGACAAAAAGAAAAAATATTAAAGCTAAAATGTATTTTTTGTTCATATTGTTTTTAAGATTAATTTAAAGTTACTACCCAGTCGCCAATATAATGGGTAATAACAATTACTAAAATTGCAATAATTTTTTAAGAAAATCATGCAATTTTTTAATGTTTTCTTCGGGATTTTCCAAAACATTTTGAAATTCAGTTTGGGCAATGATTTCGTTATCTTTGAGTTCATTTCTTAGATTCTCAAATGTTTTGCCCTTAAATCCTTTATTAGTACAAAAAAGAATAATTTTTTTATTTTTGATTTTATTTTCTTTCAAAAAAGTGCGAATGGGTGATGAAAAATTATACGCCCAGACTGGAGTCCCAATAATTAATGTATCATAATCAGCAAGATTAATGTTATATTTTTTTAATCTTGGAGTTTCTTTTAAAACAACCTGCTTTCCGCCCCAGAAATGCTTAATGGGTTCTATTTTTGGAATTTCTTTTTCCGGCTTTAACTCTAAAATATCAGCCCCCAGTTCTTTTGCCAGATTTTCAGCAATAAATTTAGTATTGCCGTCTAAAGAATAAAAAATAACTAACCTTTTCATGAATCTTTTATTTTCATTTTATTTCCTGTTTTCTTTCAATATAAACTTTTTGCCACCAAAAGCGGCCGAGGAAATAACCGCCAAAGAAGCCGGCCAGCAATAAAAAAATCTGTAAAAATGAAGGTAAATAGCACTGATGGGTTAATGAACTGGGTTCCGGTAAAATTCCTTTTTCCAAAAGATGGTTGATGTAAAAAATTTCAATGACTGCATGAAAGATAAAAGACAAAATCAAGCCCAAAATTATGACTAAGATAATATAAATTGTCTTTTTGGCGTTCATATTGCTATTTTTACTTTATCCCCTTGGTAGAATTAGGGGGTTAAAATATTTAACGCTCCGGGGAAAATTTGGAAATTGAATTTCTTTTGCGGTTTTTGAACTTCGCCGTCCACTTCCCAGGGAAGAAGCTCCGGAGAGGAAACCTTCAAGGAAGATATTTTAAACATTTTTACCTCGGGAAGATTGACGTGTGTTCCTTTAAGCACCCTGTAAATGCTTATCAGGGCTTTCATTCTGCCCATAGTTTTGACATAACAGAGGTTGAATAAGCCGTCTTGGAGAGACGCTCCGGGATTGATTTTGAACATCCCGCCGTAGCTTGAAGTGTTGGTGATGGCAGCCAAAATTATTTTTTCTTTCAAGTTTATTCCTTCCCCCTCTATGATCACGTCGAAAAACTTAAAACCAAGGATTACTTCTTTTAGAGCCGCCAAAAGATAACTTCCTTGTTTGGGCAAAAATCTATAACTTTCTTTGATTTTGTTGGCAAGATCGTTAACTTGCACGTCAAAACCGAAACTGAAACAATTGACGAAAAATCTTTCATTGACCCTTCCCATATCCACGGAAATAACCTTGTCTTTTCTAATTATCTCAAACGCTTCTTTAACATTCCTGGGAATAGCCAGGGCTTTGGCAAAATCATTACCGGTTCCGAGAGGAACGATGCCGACGGCGAAATTAGCAGGAATTTTTCCCGAGGCAGCCTCGATTATTCCGTTGACTCCCTCATTTAATAAACCGTCGCCGCCTACAAAAACAATTCTTTCAAATCCCGCCTGAAAAGCTTTTTTTGCTAAGTTTTGGGCGTTTTTGGGAAAATCTTTTTCCGTAAAATCCTGCTCGGCTTCAAAATCTTTTTTAAACCTGAAAAATTCTTTTTGGTATTCTTTTTTGGGCGGAGGTTTGACGATAAATTTGAATTTCATTTTGGAAAGATTATCTCAATCCATGCTATACCTTGTTATTTTTTTACTTTTTTTGCCAGATTCCTTTAAAAAAGTTAAAAATTTCTTTACTATACTCTCACTTTAGTCTATTTTGAAAAAAATTCAAATAAAAAACCGCCTTTTCGGACGGCGGATTCATTCTGATAAATTAATAGGGCACCGAAGATAATTCGACGCCCCCGATTCCCCAAAAATTAAGGTACTATGGTTGTTAGCTTCTTTAATTTCTCTCCCTGAAACTTAAAACCTTCTCTCTCTTATCAGGCGCGATCTGTTTTGAGGGTGATAGGAACAACTGGCACAGTCTGGTGATTTGGAACATTCTTTGGCAAGAGCAATCCGGGCCCAACGGCAGTTCTTCCTGTCTTCTTCGGTGGGTATATAAGGGACACCCTCTCTGACAAAAGCCGGTGGCAAAGGATTCATTATTCACCTCCTTCTTTAACAGCGTTTTTTTATTTTTTTCATAATCCCTCCCGTGTATCTCTTATTTCACTCTACACCTTCGGCGAGCTCAGGGCAAGCACCTTCGAGGTGCCTCAGGACAAGCCTCCGATTTTCGGAAAATTCAAATAAAAAAAGAAGACCGTATGACAGTATAGTAACTGTCAGGGACGGTCTTACAACGAACCACAGTTCCAATAATTCTATCTATGGGATACTCATTCCCTTCTGGACACATTCTTTTATTTTCTGGAAGGAATATTGCCCGGATGCAGAGAACAATCTGCACAATTCATCAGGGGTGCCGATCCTCCAATTTTGCGGGGACATTCTCCGCCAGTAAGGTCTGCGTAGCCGCAATTCTTCATGTCATTCTTAGTAGGAACATAAGGAACTCTCGCACCTCCTTCTGTTTTATACTGAAGAGGAAATACCTTGCCAGTATCAGAGACTGCTTTTCCAGAGCTATTGAATAATAAATACGCCATTTTTTATACTACCTCCCTTTTTTAGTATTTTCTTTTTACAATAATTTACAAAAAAAGTCAAGCTCTTGTTTATTTGGCTCCTCGTTCATAGATTGTGAGACGAGGGGAAAAACTTGAGGAATAATATTCAAAATGTTAGTATAAAATTGTATGGTGGATAAAAATATTGATCAATTTAAAGTGGAGGTAGATGAAAATGACATTCTTCATCTTAAGTTGGGAGATCTAACATCAAAAGAGCTTGCTGATCTTAGAACTTGGGCAGATAAAGTTAGAAAGATGATTGTTGTCTTATACAATAAAACTGGCAAGGAAGTTCTGACTTTGGTAGATATTACAGATATAAAAAAATATGACGCCGAGGCATACTCAATACTTACTGAGCTTATGCAAAACAATAAGCAATACACTCTCAAAACAGCTACTTTTGGAGGTAATGACTACATTATCGCCGCCCAAGATATTCTCCTTGCCCTTTCTGGTCGTACTAATATGAAAAATTTTAAAACGAAAGAAGAGGCAATAAATTGGTTGATTTCTGAATAATATTATATAGCAAAAAGTACCCGGCTCTCTAATTAAAAGTCGCCCGAAGGGCGACTTTTACATAATGTTCTTTGTTTTTACTATTGGTCGTTCAGGTTTTCGGCAGAGATTTTAGTTTTTTTCGAGACGGAATTTGCGGCGCTTTTTCCGGCCAAATACCCCGTACTCCAGCAGAGCTGAAGGTTGTAGCCGCCGGTCGGCCCATGCAAATCAATTATCTCACCGGCAAAAAATAAGTTTTTAATCAACTTTGACTTCATTGTTTTTGAATCTATTTCTTTGAGGGAAACGCCTCCCGAAGTAACAATCGCCGTTTCAAAGCCCAAAAGCGAAGAAACCCTCATTTCCAGTCCCTTTAATAATTTCACCAACTTGTGTCTTTCTTCCCGGGTTATTTCATTAACTTTTTTTGAATGATTAATACCGGATAATTCAACCGCAACGGGAATCAATTTTTGCGGAAGTAAATCAGAAAGAGAATTTTTGAATAATTTTTGACTATATTTTGAAAAATCAGATTGGAGTCTTTTATCCAATGTCCGGAAATCCAAAGCCGGCTTTAAATCTAAAATTAATTTAACCTCTCCCTTTTCCAAAAGTTCTCCTATTTTCCCGCTCAAATCCAAAACAATGGGACCCGATATGCCAAAATGAGTAAAGAGCAATTCGCCAAAACGGCCGTCCTTTTTTTTGTTGTTTTTTAAAACGGTAAGCTCAACGTTTTTCAAAGCCAAACCCTGGACCAACTTTGGCCAGTTTTCTTCTATTTTTAGAGAAACCAAAGCCGGCCTTAATTTACTAACTTTGTGGCCCAGTTCTTCCGCCCATTTGTAGCCGTCGCCAGTAGAACCCGTTCCGGGATAGGATTTCCCGCCGGTGGCAATAATATAATTTTCAGCCAAAAGTTCCTGGCCGCCGCTTAAAACAACTTTTGCTATTCTCTTTTCATTTTTGATAATTTCTTTCACTTCATAATTTGTCATTACTTTCACCAAGCTTTTTTTTAAATAATTGATTAAAATATTGAGAACGTCTTGGGACCTGTCGCTTTCGGGAAAAATCCTTTTTCCCCGCTCGATTTTGGTTTTTAATCCCTTTTTCTCAAAAAATTCAATTGTTTCTTTAACGCCAAAAACCGACAAGGAATATAAAAGAAAATCGCCCTCTCTGCCGTATTTTTTGAGAAGTTCTCGGGGGTTAAATTCGGCTCGGGTTAAATTGCTTCTTCCCTTTCCCGTAAGTAAAAGTTTTCTTCCCAAACTGGCATTCTTTTCCAAAAGCACAACTTTTGCTCCCAGCTCCCCCGCTCTGCCGGCCGCCATCATACCGGCCGGACCGCCGCCGATTACCGCGACATCAAAAAATATTTTATTTTCCATCTTAAAAATTTTTTGTTCTTTCAGAATACTCCGAATTAAGAAAAAATTCAATTGGGTCGGTCCGGGTAATCTCGCCTGGCGGGATGATTGCGGAACTTGACTTTTTATACAAAATAGCATATCATTGATGGCAGACAATAAGTCGAAGTAACTTAAGTAAGTTTTAATGTAAATTAAAGCGTAATTAAGTACCCGAGCGAGGCAAAGCCAAGTGAAGGGTGAAAAAGAGGATTTATCCTCTTTGACGAGAACGGCTTAGAGTTTAAAAGGTCGCTTTTTTTTATTCGTAAATTAAACAAAAATAACATGGCATACGATTCAGACAGAGGATTTGCACCTCGAGAAACAGTCAAAGGCAATTGGAAATGTGCAGACTGCGGGACAGAAATAACTGAACTCCCTTTTGAACCAGCTCCGGACAGACCTATTTACTGCAGAGAGTGTTGGTCAAAAAGAAAACCCAAAAGAGATTTCAGCAGATAATCCTAAACCCCCCACCATATGGTGGGGGGTTCTTTTTTTGTTTTTACGAACTTACAAAAATGGCTAAATTTAACGGGGTTTACTTAAAATATGGTAAGAATATAAGAATTCCTATTACGGCGGTTACAAGACAAGTTAAAAGCACTATCCCCGCCATTACATTCTTTATGACCTTCACCTTTTCATCAAAACCCGGAGAAACAAAATTTAAAACTTTTTCAATTATGGAATTTAACAACTCCAAGACCAATACCAAAATTATTAACGTGAATAACAATATCTTTTGTATCGGAACCAGATGAAAATAAAACATTGCAATTATTGCCAAAATTGCAATGAAAAACATTATTTTGAAAACCTGCTCCTCTTCAAATATTGTTTTTATACCTGAAAAGGCGTTTTTGAAGCTGTTAATGAGTTTTTTAAAATCTATTCCTAATATCATTTTTCGTTTTCTTTATTTCACTCTACACCTTCGGCAAGCTCAGGGCAAGCACCTTCGAGGTGTCTCAGTGCAAGCACCTTCGAGATGCCTCAGGGCAAGCCTCCGATTTTCTGAAAATTCAAATCCTTCGATACAACTCAGGATAAATAAAAAAGCCTATATGGGTGCTCTATATAGGCTAATTAATTATAGATCTTATAACCCTTTAACGGTAAAGGGATACTTTCTCGGGCAGATAGAGCTCGGTGAGAGATTCGCCCAAAATGGTGCGTTTTATCGCTTCCGCTAAAAGATTGACTACCGGCACGATTATAAATTTGGTTGTGCCGACAAGTTTGTGCGCAATAGGTACGCTGTCAGTAAGAATAAATTTTTCAATGGGAGAATCTTCCAATCTTCGGATTAATGCCGGGGTTGACATCTTTTCGCTGGTTAAAATCCCGTGAATAGCCAGAAAAATGACACCCGACGCGCCTAATTTCAGGATATAATTGGCGTCGCCGATACTGGTTCCGCCGGTCAGAATTTCATCATCCAGCAATAAGCAGAACTTTTCGTTTACCTCGCCGCTAACTCCGATAGGATTGGGTTTTCCATTAATTCGTTGTTTGTTAATATAAACGCTAGGCAAATTAAGAAATTGCGGGACATCGCCGTAGCGATCAGCGGCACCGTGATCGCAAAAAACCACAATGCTTTTTTCTTTCAGGCCGGGCTTAAGAATTTCCCTCTCCAGGTAATCGATTAAAAGTAGAACCGCGGAAATACCATTGGCCCTTGGCAGAAAGTACTCAAGGACATGGTCTTCGTGGGGGTTAAGGATCAATTTCTTTTTGATCCCAAGATAGGGAATGTTAAAGATGTCGGCTAAAAATCTGCTCATTACTGAAATATGTGGCGAGTCTTTTTTATCAGATCTGGAGTAATCAAAATACGGGAATACGAGCATGATTTCTCTGGCATCCGCACTTACTGCGGCATGGATGATGTGGAAAAGTTCGAACAGCTGGTCATGGATTCCCGGGGCATGAGTGCAGATAATAACGACGAGGTAATCCCGGACATTGTCAATGTGCGGTAAAATACATCCGTTATCAAACTTCTCAAAGCCGGTATTGCCGAGAATCAGTTTTCCACCCGGCTGGAGTTCTATTGGCAAACGCGTCTGTAGAGCCTCGCAAATATTTCCGGCTAATTCAACCGAACCGCTGGTGGAAAAAACCTTTACTAGTGGAACCGAATTCATGTCTACCTCCTTATATTTTTTGTATTAAGAGCTTTGAACCTCCTTTCTTTCACTCTACCCCTTCGGCAAGCTCAGGGCAAGCCTTCAATTTTACCCTTCGGCAAGCTCTCTTCAAATTCGCTCAAAAAACAAAAACCGCCCGACG
>Ga0315289_10006816_pt1 | contig 16741 bp, 15 predicted proteins | sample YL17G11_40_MG_FD_203452 | JGI IMG/M metagenome (GOLD analysis project Ga0315289, IMG submission 203452) | Sediment microbial communities from Yellowstone Lake, YNP, Wyoming, USA - YL17G11_40 | ecosystem: Environmental > Aquatic > Freshwater > Lake > Sediment | place: USA: Wyoming | collected... | reverse complement strand
CATATGTACGATAATTAGATAAACACGGACGCCCAATTCAGCTTACGAGGAATCGGAGACCTTCAAACGGGGCAACGCCAAAGCCATGTGGAAACTGCTCGACAGACTAGCCAGTAGAAGGCAGGAACCGCGTTTCGCATTACCAGTTGCGGCCAGAATCTGGATTCGCGGACAGCCGACTCCAGCTACCAGTGAGGACATCAGCGCTTCGGGAATCAGGCTGCACATCGCGTCACCTCACGTCTTCCGGCCAGACGAGCATTATGTCATAGAGATAGACCTGCCCACGCAGGGGGGAACCGTCAGGACAGATGCCCGCGTAGTCAGGATTGATAAAGAGCTATCGGACGGCTGGTTGATATCGTTCCGTTTCAGCGAGATGAAGGCGGAAGACCGGGAACGGATCGCCGCCCTTCAGAATGTCGCCAGTAAACCGGTTGACAGAAGATCGGAAGTCCGATTGGCTGCCTGCATTTCAGCCCGAGTTTCGGCCCTGGGAACCGCCATCCCGGCCTATACCAAGGATATCAGCGCCGCGGGAATCAGATTGCTGATCACGTCTCACTGCCGTTTCGAAGTGGGTGAGCGCTACCAGATGGAAATAGACCTACCCGGCGAGAGAAGCTCAGTAAAACTCAGTGCCAGGGTCACCAGGGCGACGCGGGAAGCCGCACAGGCAGAGAAACAGGATATAGCCTTCCTTTTCGTTCAAGTGGGGGAGAGAGACCAGGCGCGGATAAGAAACTTCGTGTACCGCAAAGAGATCGAACACCGACGGCTCGGCCTGCGATAACGGAAGGCATCACCTCCCAGAGGATTGACGTCAAATGGACGTGAATCCCGCGTTCCCCGAACCTCGAAGTGCTGAGCCGCGGGACGTCACGCCCATCGCTTGTGTAGACGTAGTTCACGCCCCTTTGTTCATCTGCTCTACACGTGCTCTTCTCGGTGAGATCAGGCTTCCAGTTCTGCGATTATTCGTTCCGCCGCCTCGCGCCGGTCCGCGGCAGCAGTGATGGCACGACCGATCACCAGGTAATCGGCGCCGTCGCGAACAGCCTCGGATGGAGTAGTGACCCGCTTCTGGTCGTTCGCCGCCGCCCATGTCGGACGCACGCCCGGAGTCACAACGAGGAATTGCGGACCGCACGCGGCCTTCACAGGCAGAATCTCCTGCGGAGAGGCCACCACACCGTCCAGGCCGGAGTTCTGCGAAAGCTGGGCAAGGCGGGTGACCTGGTTCTCGAGCAGGACCGGCACCGAGAGCTCGTCGCGCAGCATCTCGCGGCTGATGCTGGTAAGCACCGTCACTCCCAGGATCAAAGGAGTCTCGACCCCCAGCCGATGCGCTTCGTCGTCTGCGGCATCGGCGGCAGCGCGCATCATCGCGGACCCGCCCGAGGCGTGGACGTTGAACATCCACACGCCCATTCGCACGGCCGCTCTGGCGACCCCGGCGACGGTGTTCGGTATATCGTGGAACTTGCCGTCGTAGAAGATCCTCTCCGCGCCGGCGCTTCTCAACGATTCGAATATCCTGGGCCCGGTCGAGTTGAGCAACTCCAGCCCAACCTTGAATGCCCCGACGCAGTCCTTTAGCTGCGTGACCAGGCTGACTGCTTCGCCCTCGCTGCTCACGTCGAGCGCGAGAATGATCTTGTCCTTTGCCGCCATGATTCACCTCCGCACCCGCTGCGGTATTGGAGTGATCGAGCAACCAGGCTCGTAACCCGTTACTCCATCACTCAACTGCCCCCACTATCTCGCTGATATGCTTGAAACCATGCCTTTCCAGGTAGGTGTCAAGGCCGTCTGCAATCTCCACCGCCGCGCTGGGGTTCACGAAGTTCGCCGTTCCTACTTGAACCGCATCCGCGCCGGCCAGGAAGAACTCGACCGCATCCTCAGCGGTCATGATTCCGCCGACGCCGATGACCGGGATATCCACGGCCTGGGCGACCTGCCAGACCATTCGGAGCGCAATCGGCTTGATTGCCGGCCCGGACAAGCCGCCGGTGATGTTCGCCAGCTTGAAGGTTCTGCTCTCCGCATCAATGGCCGTGCCGAGAAGCGTGTTGATCAGGGAGATCGCATCCGCACCCGTATCCGCACAGGCCCGGGCCATGAGGACAATGTCGGTCACGTTCGGCGAGAGCTTCGGGATCACGGGCAGGCGGGTCGCCTTCCTCACCGCCCGTACCACCTGCGCGGTCATCGCGGGGTCCGTGCCGAACGCTATGCCTCCCTCCTTAACATTGGGGCACGAGATGTTGATCTCAAGGCCGGCAACTCCTTCAACCCCATCTAGTCGGCGGGCGACCTCGGCATATTCGTCAACAGTCTTGCCCGCGACGTTCACGATCACGGGCACATCCGGGGCGGCAGACCGCAGCCATGGGATCTTCTCGTTTATCAGACTCTCAACCCCCTCGTTCTGCAGGCCGATTGCATTAAGCATCCCTGCCGGCGTCTCGGCAATCCGGTCGGGCGGATTTCCCTGCCACGGTTCGAGCGAGGTGCCCTTCGTCACAATAGCGCCGAGCTGATTCAAGTCCACGAAATCGCCGTACTCCTTGCCGAAGCCGAAGGTCCCGGAAGCGACCATCACCGGGTTCTTCATTCGGATGCCGCAGATGTTCACGGCCAACCTGCTCCGATCGTTCATTCCCAGATCACCTCGTCTGCATCGAAGACCGGACCCTCCCTGCAAGCACGCACGTATTCGAACGAATCTCCCGCACGCACTTTGATTGCGCAGCTCATGCACGCTCCCACGCCGCACGCCATCTTCGCCTCAGTCGAGATCTGGCATTTCAGGCCGCGCGCCTTCGTGATGCCGGCCACCCCCTCCAGCATCGGCATCGGACCGCAGGCGAACACGATCAGCTTCTCGCCGCCCGTCAGGCCTTCGAGGTACTCGGACATCAATCTCGTCACGAAGCCGGAATAACCGGCGCTGCCGTCATCGGTGGCTAATCGTACATCCCCGCCCAGCGACGAGAATTCCTCCACGCAGAGAAGCATGCTCTTCGTCCGGGCGGCGATCAGGAACGTCGTGCGCGCACATCCTACGGTATCCGCGATCCGTCGCGCGAGGAAGTAGAGAGGAGCGACGGCAATTCCGCCAGCGACGAGCAGAAGCCGCGCATCGGAGGTTTCGGGCAGCCTGAATCCCTGCCCGAGCGGGCCGAGCACATCAAGCGTCTCACCCGGACACCTCTCCGCCAGCAAGGCCGTCCCGCGCCCTCGGACCTCGTACAGAAGCCGGATACGCCCTGACTCAGCGTCGGCATCATGGATGCTGAAAGGCCGCCTGAGGAGCGGATCGTAGGAACTCCCGCAGAGCACGTGCACGAACTGTCCCGGGACGCTCTCGCGAGCCGGCTCGGGAGCATCCAACTCCAGCCTCCACGAGCGCGGCCCGACCTTCACGTGCTCGATGATAGCTAACTTCACGTGCCGAGCCGCCGGTGACGTATTCTTCGACGGTGAGACAGTCAAAGCTATTTGCCTCTTTCGCTGGAGCGGGAGCGTGCACGGCTGTCCGGGAGCGCCACAATATCCCGGTGGTACTCCTGCAATGACTTGACCGTAGTCGTCCGCTCTCGCGCAGCCTTGATCCCTTCGGCGGCGGCAGCGGCGGCAGCGGCGGTAGTCACATACGGGATCTTGTATTTGATGGCCGCCTTCCGAATGTAGCTGTCGTCGTAAAAGCTCTCCTTGCCGGCCGGGGTATTGATCAGCAGTTGAATCTGACCATTGTGCAGCGCATCCACGATATTCGGCCGGCCCTCGTGGAGCTTCTTGATCGGCTCTGCATTGACCCCGTGCTTCGCCAGAAGCTCTGCGGTCCCCGCCGTGGCGATGATGTCGAAACCCATCTCCGCCAGCTTCCTTATAGTCGGCACGATCGCTTCCTTATCATGGTTGGCCACGGTCACAAGTACCGTCCCCTTCGTGGGAAGCGTCAGGCCGACCGCAGTCTGCGCTTTGTAGAAGGCCAGTCCGAAGCAATCCGCGATGCCCAGCACTTCGCCGGTGGAGCGCATCTCCGGCCCGAGCAGAGGATCTACCTCGGGGAACATATTGAACGGGAAAACCGCTTCCTTGACCCCATAGTGGGGGTACTCGCGGGGCCTCTGGTCCAGGTCGCGCAGTTTCGCGCCCAGCATCACCTGAGTGGCAATGCGCGCCATTGACACGCCGGTCACCTTCGACACCAGCGGCACGGTGCGCGAAGCCCGCGGATTGGCCTCCAACACGTACACCTTGTCGTTTATGGCGTACTGGATATTCATCAGCCCCACGACTCCGAGCTCCACCGCGATCCGTTCGGTGTACTCGACTATGGTATCGAGATGCTCCTGAGCGATGGTGAGCGGCGGAATGACGCAGGCGCTGTCGCCGGAATGAATCCCTGCCAGCTCGATGTGCTCCATGATCGAGGGCACAAAAGCCTCCTCGCCATCGGCGATGGCATCGGCTTCGGCCTCGATAGCATCTTCAAGAAACTTGTCTACCAGGATCGGCCGTTCGGGAGAGACCTCGACCGCGGCAGTGACATACTTGGTGAGCATCTCCTCGTCGTAGACGACTTCCATGCCGCGGCCCCCCAGCACGTACGACGGCCGCACCATCAGCGGGTAGCCGATCCTCGCAGCCACTACCAGCGCCTCTTCAAGCGAACTCGCCGTGCCGTGCTCGGGCTGCGGGATGCCTGCTTTCTGCATCATCTCGGCGAAACGCTCGCGGTCCTCCGCCAGGTCAATGCTGTGCGGCGAGGTTCCGAGGATTGTCACCCCGGCTGTCTCCAACTCGGCAGCGATGTTCAACGGAGTCTGGCCGCCGAACTGAACGATGACGCCGTCCGGTTTCTCCTTTTCGTATATGCTGAGCACGTCCTCGACCGTGAGCGGCTCGAAGTAAAGCTTGTCGGACGTATCGTAGTCTGTGGATACCGTCTCCGGGTTGCAGTTGACCATGATGGACTCGTAGCCAAGGTCGCGCAAGGCGAAGGCCGCGTGGACGCAGGTATAGTCGAACTCGATTCCCTGGCCGATGCGGTTCGGCCCGCCCCCAAGAATCATAACCTTCTTATTCGAAGAAACAGGCACGCTGTCGGGCGCATTGTAGGTAGAGAAGTAGTACGCCGCATCCGCCCCGCTTACGGGCACCGCCTCCCACGCTTCCTTCATCCCCAAGTGCAGACGTCTGGTCCGAATCTCAGCTTCCGGTATGCCGAGGATCTGCCCCAGGTACTTATCCGCGAACCCGTCCTTCTTTGCCTCAATGAGCAAATCATCGGGCAGGCGCCGGCCTCTGTACTTGAGAATCCTTTCCTCCAGCTCGACCAGCTCTTTCATCTGCTGGATGAACCACCGGCCGATGTGCGTGAGCTTGTGCAGCTCCTCAACCGTCATTCCCTTGCGGAGTGCCTCGTACATGATGAACTGCCGCTCCGACGACGGCTCCGCGAGCAGCTTGCGAAGCTCCTCCAGGGGCAGTCTGTTGAAGCTCCTGGCAAACCCGAGGCCGTACCGCTTGATCTCAAGCGATCGAATGGACTTCTGACACGCCTCCTTGTACGTCTTGCCGATGCTCATGACCTCGCCGACAGCTCTCATCTGAGTGCCGAGCTTGTCTATCGCTCCGGGAAACTTCTCGAATGCCCAGCGGGCGAACTTCACGACAACGTAATCCCCGGAGGGCGTATACTTGTCCAAAGTGCCCTCCCGCCAATACGGAATCTCGTCAAGCGTCATACCGGCGGCCAGCTTGGCGGATATGAGGGCAATGGGAAACCCCGTGGCCTTCGATGCCAGTGCGGAGGAGCGAGAGGTGCGCGGGTTGATCTCGATGACTACGACCCGGCCGGTCTTCGGATCGTGGGCAAACTGAATGTTCGTCCCGCCGATAACGCCTATGGATTCCACGATGCGATATGACATCTCCTGCAGCCGCTCCTGCAGTTCCTTCGAGACGGTAAGCATCGGCGCGACGCAGTAGCTGTCGCCGGTGTGTACGCCCATCGCGTCCACATTCTCGATGAAGCAGACGGTGATCATCTGGTTCTTCGAGTCACGGACCACCTCGAGCTCAAGTTCCTCCCAACCGATCACCGCTTCCTCTACAAGCACCTGGCCCACAAGACTCGCTGCAATCCCGCGGGCGACGATCGTGCGCAGCTCCTCAATGTTATAGGCGATGCCGCCGCCGGTGCCGCCGAGGGTATACGCAGGCCGAAGCACCACCGGATAACCCAGCTTCTGCGCGATCCCCTCCGCCTGCTCCACGCTGAACGTCGGCTCGCTCCGCGGCATCGGTATCCCGAGCTTGTTCATGGTTTCCTTGAACGCTATTCGGTCCTCGCCCCGCTCGATCGCATCCGCCTGCACGCCGATGATCCGCACCCCGTACTTGCCAAGTATGCCCTTCTTGTACAGCTCCGCGGTCAGGTTCAATCCCGTCTGCCCGCCCAGGTTCGGCAGCACGGCATCCGGACGTTCCTTTGCGATCACCTGCTCCAGGCTCTCGACGGTGAGCGGCTCGATGTACGTCGCGTCGGCCATTCCCGGGTCGGTCATGATAGTCGCGGGATTGGAGTTGACCAGCACGATCTCATAGCCGGCCGCGCGCAATGCCTTGCAGGCCTGAGTGCCCGAATAGTCGAACTCGCAGGCCTGGCCGATCACGATCGGCCCAGACCCGATGATTAAGACCTTTCTGATGTCACTTCGTTTTGCCACTTAGCTCCTCTATTCTCAGCCGATTCTGTACTTAACGGCCGCTCGCCCGCCGGCCTGCCGCCGTCCTCTGCCGGATGACTGCTCGTTCGCACTCTCTCCCACTAGGCACTCCTAGAGCTTCACCACCTTGCCAGCGCGGGCCGACTCGATTGCCGCCTCCATCACTGCCAGAGCCGCGCGTCCTTCAGGGCCACCTGTCTCCGGCCGCCTCCCGGTCAGGATGCACTCGCCGAACTCGCGAAACGCGTCGGCGATCAAGTTGATGGACTCCACCGGTATGTCCTCGGGAACGCCCTCCACATCAAAACACGTCAACTTGTCTCGCAGGAAGTCGAACTCCAGCCAGCCGGTCGTTCCGTAGACTGCTATGAAGGTCTTGGCAGGCGTTATGTAGGTATCGCCGATCTGACCGAGCATGCCGTTCTTGAATCGAATTATGACCTCCGTGATCTCGTCTATCTCGCACTCAAGGCATCGCTTTGCCGTCATGGCGGTGACCTCTGCGCTGGGGCCGATCAGATAGTGCATGTTGTCTATCTGGTGGATGCCGAGCAGATTCAGCGGTCCGCCGGGACATTTGTCGTTATACCAGCGCCACATCTGCGGGGTGAGCGTCCAGCCTCCCCTGTGGGATTGATGGGCCTCGATCACCGCCAACTCGCCGATTGCGCCGTCCTGAATCAACTTCTTGATCCGGCGCATGCCGGGAGACCGGCGCAGGCTGTGACCCACCTGGAGAACGACGCCTGCGTCCTCCGCTGCCTGAATTATGGCATCCGCCTCGGCCAGAGTATTCGCGATCGGCTTCTCAACCCACACGTGCTTGCCGCGCCCGGCCGCCTGAACCGTCAGCGGCGTATGCACGTGATTCGGGACTATGAGAATCACGCCCTCGACTTCCGGGTTCTCAAGCACCGCCTCGAACGAATCAGCCGGCGGAACGGCAATCCGATGCCGATACTGCGCCACCGTCTCAGGATTTGCATCGAACCAGGTGACCAGCTCCACGTTCCGGGTTTCCATGATGGCAGGCAGACTCTCGGTGCCGCCCCAACCGCCTAAGCCTACCAGCGCGACTTTGGCCCTTCTCATCCGATTACCTCATTGTTTCGCGCGACTGTTTTCCCGCCCACGATCGTGAGCACCGGCGCGCCGACGAGCTGCCTGCCCGCGAGCGGCGTGTTCTTCGATCTCGAATGGAAACTCGAAGCATCAACGACGTACTCCGCCGCCGGATCAATGACCGTGATATCCGCCGGTCTCCCAACCTGCAGGCTCCCGCTGTCCAGGCCGAGAATTCGGGCTGGAGCGGCGGTCATCTTCTCGACTGCCTCAGAGAGCGAGAGGATGCCCGGCGACACAAGCTCCGTCATCACCAGACCGACCGCCGTCTCGAGGCCGACCATGCCGTTCGCTGCGACCGCGAACTCCGTCTCCTTCTCCTCAATTGCATGAGGCGCGTGGTCTGTCGCAATGACATCTATCGTACCGTCTGCCAGACCCTCCTTTATGGCCGACAGGTCCTCCACCGTCCGAAGCGGCGGGTTCATCTTTGCGTTCGTGTCATATCCCTTGACCGCTTCCTCGGTCAGGCTGAAGTACTGAGGACAGGTTTCGCACGTAACCCGAATGCCCGCTTCCTTCGCCCGGCGTATGATCTCGACCGAACCCTTCGTGCTGACATGCGCGATATGCACGCGGCACCCCGCCAATCGGGCGAGCATCAGGTTTCGAGCTACGGCGATTTCCTCCGCCTCGTCCGGAATGCCCTTCAGACCGAGAATGGTGGAGATCAAGCCCTCGTTCATCAGGCCTTCGTCGCTCAGCGACTCGTCCTCACAGTGCAGGATCACGGGCACATCGAACATGGCGCAGTAGTCCATCACGCGCCGCATGAGACCGGAATTTGCGATGGGGAAAGCATCGTCGGAGAAGGCAACCGCGCCGCCCTCGATCATATCGCCGATCTCCGCCATCTCCTCGCCCTTCAACTCCTTCGTAAGCGCCCCGATCGGATGCACCTTCACGAGATTAGCTTCCTCGGCCCGCCGCAGGATAAACTCCACGACAGAGCGGCAATCAGTCACCGGATTCGTGTTCGGCATCGGACACACGCCGGTGAATCCTCCTGCCGCCGCCGCACGAGATCCGGTGGTGATATCCTCCTTGTACTCGAAGCCCGGCTCTCGCAGGTGAACGTGCATGTCAATCAGGCCGGGGAGAACCACCTTGCCGTTGACGTCCTCTATCTGCTCTGGCTTCAGACCGGCGGCCTTCGGGTCCATATCCCCTACCTCGGCGATTCTTCCGCCCTTGACAAGCAGGTCAGCAACTCTGTCGAGACCCTGGGACGGGTCAACGATCCTGCCACTCCTAAGCAGCAATTGCATCTTCCGTGCCCCCTATCAGCAGGTAAAGCAAAGCCATCCTGACGGCCACGCCGTTCGTGACCTGGGTGGTAACCATCGAAATATCCGAATCAGCCACGTCGGGCATTATCTCGACGCCCCGGTTCATCGGCCCCGGATGCATCACGATCACATCGTCCTTGGCGAGTTTCAGGCGCTCCCGGGTGATCCCGTAGAGCTTCGAATACTCGCGGACGCTGGGGAACATGCCTGTCTTCATGCGCTCGAGCTGGATGCGGAGAACGTTCACCACGTCGGCGCCCTTGATGCCGTCTTCCACGTTCGTGCAGACCTTGACAGGCAAATGCTCCGCCTCGGGAGGAATGAGCGTCTTAGGGCCGACGAACCGCACCTTCGCCCCCATCTTCGTCAGGCCCCACATGTTCGACCGTGCGACGCGGCTGTGGAGTATGTCGCCCACTATGGCCACCGTCAGCCCTGCGAGCCGTCCTTTGTTTTCCAGGATCGTCATCATGTCCAGCAGGCCCTGGGTGGGATGCTCGTGCATCCCATCGCCCGCATTTATGACCGATTCCGGGATGAGCCTGGCCACAAAATGCGGCGCGCCGGAAGCCGAATGCCGCATGATGAAGACGTCCGGCTTCATGGAGCGGAGCGTGAGAATCGTATCCTTGAGCGACTCTCCCTTCACGACGCTGCTGGTAGACGGCGCGATGCTCGAGACATCCGCGCTCATGATCTTCGCTGCAAGCTCGAACGAGGTTCGCGTCCGGGTGCTGGGCTCGTAGAAGAGCGTCACTATCGAGCGGCCCCGGAGCGTCGGCACCTTCTTGATCTGCCGACCGAGTATCTCCTTGAAGGAGATCGCAGTCTGGAGGATGAGCTCTATCTCCTCCGCCGTGATGTCCTGCAGGCCAAGGATGTCTTTCCTTTTCAAACGCATTTTCCTACCCCCATGAAGGCCTTGATGGGCAATTACCGACACGTGAAAAGCAGCCTCTCACGAATCGTGAATCAGTGTTGTTTCAGGATGTAAACCCTGTCTTCGCCCTCGAACTCCTTGAGCTGCACGTCAACCGTTTCCTTTCGCGAGGTCGGCAGGTTCTTGCCGACGTAGTCGGGCCGAATGGGAAGCTCCCGGTGTCCGCGGTCTATGAGGACCGCGAGCTGGATCGCCGCCGGGCGGCCAATGTCCATGAGAGCGTCCAGCGCGGCTCGGACAGTGCGTCCGGTATAGATCACCTCATCTACAAGCACGACTGTCCGCCCACTTACCTCGAAAGGGATCTCCGTTTGGCCCACTGTGGGCTGTCTGGTCATGAAGTCATCGCGATACAGGGCGATATCGAGCGCGCCCACGGGCACCTTCGTGCCCTCTATCTCGCCGATGAGTTTTGCCAGCCGCTCCGCGAGCGGAGTTCCCTTTCGCCTCACGCCGACGAGCGCGAGCTTCTCCGCGCCCTTGTTCTTCTCTATTATCTCGTGGGCGATCCGGGTAAGTGCGCGGCGGATCTCGTCGGCATCCATAACCTGCGAGTTCTGCTCAGCCATGCGTCCAAGCCCTCCCTGTGTTTAGGCACAAAAAAGCCTCCCTGCTGAGGTTAGCAAGGAGGCGTGAACTTCCGTCACAACCCTGTGAAAACTGCACGCACCCTTGTCGGCCTCACAGGACCAACTTAAAGGCGTCCAATCCAATTTTCGGCAGTATATCAGGGAGCTGAATGCCTGTCAAGAGAAATTTTCGTGACGGTGGTATGTGCGCGGTTGGAAAACGCCGCGACCGGGTATATACCCAACGCTTGCTCGGCAAGCATCTCTGGAAACGAGGGCTTCAAGTTGCCGCTCGACATGTCGGTGTTGAGCAAGCAGAAAAGGAGGCAAAAGTAGTGACAGCAAGAGTAGGCAAAGAAGCGCCTGACTTCGAGGCCAAGGCTTTCGTGGACGGCGGCTTCAAGAGTGTCAAGTTATCCGACTACCGCGGCAAGTGGGTAGCGCTCTGCTTCTACCCGGGCGACTTCACGTTTGTGTGACCGACCGAATTGTCGGCAGTTGCCGTCAAGTACCCGGAACTCAAGAAGCTCGGCGTTGAGGTGCTCTCGATGAGCACCGACAGCCAGTTCAGCCACAAGATCTGGCAGGAAGAAGAACTCTCCAAGATGGTCGAGGGCGGAGTGCCTTACCCCATGCTCTCGGACCAGGGCGGGCGGATAGGCACGCTCTATGGCGTGTACGATGAGGAAGCAGGCATCAACATCCGAGGGCGCTTCCTGATTGACGCGGACGGGATCATACAGGCGATGGAGGTCCTGACGCCGCCGGTTGGGAGAAATGTGTCCGAGCTCTTCCGGCAGGTACAGGCGTTCCAGCACGTGCGCGCCACCGGCGAAGTTACGCCTTCCGGCTGGCAGCCCGGGAAGCCGACTCTGAAGCCCGGCCCCGATCTCGTCGGCAAGGTATGGAAGGTCTGGAAGCCGGAGAACGCGTTCTAAAGCCCGGCGTCTGTTCTCATTCTGAGCGAGGCAAGGAATCCCGGCTTCGACGTCCGGGATTCTTCGTTCTTCTGCTCCTCGGAATGGCAACAAGGTCTCCACGCGTAAGGCTTCACGATTGTTCATACTAGAAGACCCAGGTTTGTCATTCTGAGCGCAAGCGAAGAATCTCCCAGGCTGCGAATGAGATGCTTCGCTTTGCTCAGCATGACATTACTATCAAGGAGCGTGAATTGTTTCCTCCACACCGAGAATTTGACATCTGACGCCCTTTCATGTTAGATTATTCGCGAACCAGTGAGCATCCGTGCGGACTGGTTCGTTTTTTATGTGAGATTCCCGTCTCGGGCGGACGCAAGGAGCAGAGGCATGATGCTTTTCGGCACTCAGAAGGTAAACTCAAAAGGCCACCTGGAGATCGGCGGATGCGATGCCGTCGAGCTGGCTCAGCGTTTCGGCACGCCGCTGTACGTGATGGATGAAGCGCTTCTGCGGCAGAACTGCCGGGATTACCTGAACAGCTTCAGGTCACGGTACGCGAATACCGATATCGCCTTTGCCGGAAAAGCGTTTATGACCGCCGCAATGTGCAGGATCGCATATCAAGAGGGCCTCTATCTCGACGTGGTCTCGGCAGGCGAGATGCACACAGCTTTGGCGGCGAAGTTTCCAATGGAGCGCGTGTACTTCCACGGGAACTTCAAGTCAGAGGCGGAACTCAGGATGGCGTTGGATCACGGCATCGGCAGGATCGTCGTGGACAACATTCAGGAGCTCGATCTCCTGAACTCTCTGGTGGCGGAAAAAGGGAAGAAGGCTGATATCCTGCTCAGGTTGACGCCGGGAATTGACCCGCACACGCATCGCCTCATCAGGCTCGGGCAAGCGGACACGAAGTTCGGGCTCAACATAAAGGACGGCTCGGCGATCTCGGCGGTAAAGAGAGCGCTCGAATGCCCCGGCATCTCACTGCGGGGAATCCACTGCCACATCGGGTCACAGCTCCTGGACACAGAGGCGCATACTGCCGCCCTGCAGGTCATGGTCGAGTTCGCGAAACAGGTGCTGGACGAGACCGGATTCGCTATCGAGGAGATCAACACCGGAGGCGGGCTCGGCATTCGGTACGTCGAGGATCAGCGGCCGCCCACGATTGACGAGTTTGCTGATGTCATGACGCGGACTTTCATCAGTGCGCTGGATGAGTTCGGCCTGACGCACGAGCCAAAGCTCGTACAGGAGCCGGGCAGGTCCATCGTCGGCACGGCAGGGACGACGCTTTACACGGTTGGGACGATGAAGCGGGTGCCGATCACGGAAGCGCCGGGATATCGGATATACGTCGCGGTAGACGGGGGGATGAGCGACAATCCGCGCCCTCTGCTGTATGATGCCGTCTACACGGCCGTTGCGGCAGGCAGAATGGACAAGTCGACTTCACAGGTAGTCACTATTGCCGGAAAGCACTGCGAGACGGATACCCTCATCCAGGATGCGCGGATGCCGGAGGTCGAGGCCGGGGACATCCTCGCCGTCCAGTGCACGGGAGCGTACAACTACTCGATGGCGAGCAACTACAACAGGCTGCCGCGCCCGGCGGTTCTGCTCGTCGCCGACGGCCGTGCGGCTGTGATCGTCGAGAGGGAAACCCTGGACGACCTTGTCCGGCACGACGTGATCCCGGAGCGATTGGGCCGTTGATCGCGAATTCCGTGTGCCCCGGACCCGCTCCAACCTGCGCGTCGTTGGGACTGTGTCGTGGGTATGCAGTAATGATTGCAGTCCTGCGGCCGGAGACAGTCGGCGGGAGTTGGGCCGCTCTGCGACGGTCTGCGGCAGACCGCTGCTTCAGGCTGCAGTCAGGCGAGGTGAGCGATGCGGAAGAGACGCCGACTTGTGAGCGGGATGCAGCCCACCGGCATGCTTCACCTGGGCAACCTGGAAGGCGCTCTTCGCAACTGGGTAAAGCTCCAGAGCGAGTACGAGGTCTTCGTCTTCGTGGCCGACTGGCACGCGCTCACGTCGCTGTACGACCACCCGGACGAGATTGCGAAGTACACCCGCGAAGCGGCGATAGACTACGTCGCCGCCGGCATGGATCCCGAGAAATCGGTGATCTTCAGGCAGTCGGATATCAAGGAGCATGCTGAGCTTCACCTCCTGCTCTCGATGGTGACGCCGGTTCCCTGGCTTGAGCGTGTCCCTACCTACAAGGAAAAGCGTGACGAACTGAAGCTGGAGAGCGCCTCTTACGGGCTGCTCGGCTATCCCGTGCTGCAGGCCGCGGACATTCTCATCTACAAAGCGGACGCCGTCCCCGTAGGGCAAGATCAGCTTCCGCACCTGGAACTCACGCGCGAAATCGCCCGGAGGTTCAACCACCTCTACGGACCGATATTCACGGAGCCCGAGGCGCTGCTGACGGAGATTCCCGCGCTTCTCGGCCTCGACGGGCGGAAGATGAGCAAATCCTACGACAACACGATTCTCATCGCCGATCCGCCGGATGTAATCGAGGCAAAGGTCCGGACGATGTACACGGATCCCCTGAAGATATACAAGACTGATCCCGGCCAGCCTGAAGCCTGCCCGGTATACGGGCTCCATTGTGTGTACAACAAGGAGGAAGCTGCCAGGGTGGAGAGCGAATGTAAGCGTGGTGCGCTCGGCTGCGTGCAGGACAAGCAACACCTGGCTCAGGCGATTATCCGGGCGCTGGCTCCAATACACTCGCGGAGACGGGAGCTCGAGCAGCACCCGGAGGAAGTGGAGCGCATACTCCACGCGGGTGCAGAACGCGCGCGGGATGCCGCCCGAGAGGTGATGGAGCAGGTACGCGCGGGAATGAGGTTTGCTGCCGAGGGGCACCCAGGGTTCTAAACCCTGGGCTAATGGAGGGCAAAGTCCTAGCGGACTGGGATCATCCCAACCCGGAGGGTTTTGCGCCTGTGTAGCCCAGGAATTCATTCCTGGGCGTAGCCTGAATCGGCGATGCGGGCGCCCAGGGTTAGAAACGCCTGCGCTAGACGCGGGCAAAGTCCTGCCGGACTAAGACGGTCCCAACCCGGAGGGTTTTGCCCGATGCCAGCCCAGGAATTCATTCCTGGGGATTCCAGGCTATACAAGTACGAGGGGCACTCGCACGGTGCTAATGCCACTATGTCATCAGAGGTCGCAGCACAATCTGGATACACGATCAGGCTTCCGGTGTTCGAGGGCCCTCTGGACCTTCTTCTCCACCTGATCTGCGAGCACAAGCTGGATATCTATGACATTCCCATCGCGGAGGTGACGGACCAGTACCTTCGCTACCTCTCGCTGATGGAGTCGCTCGACCTCAACGTGGTCGGCGAATTCTTCGTGATGGCGGCCACTCTGCTCGAGATAAAGTCCCGGATGCTGCTGCCTTCACCACCCGGCGAAGATGAAGGCGACGAGGGAGTTGATCCGCGAGCGGAGCTGGTGGAGCGGCTTCTGGAATACGAACGCTTCAAGAATGCCGCGGAGTCGTTCCAGCAGCTTGAGGATAATCGCCGGCAGGTCTTCTGGCGGATGACTGACGAGCTTGAGAGTTATGACGCGCCCGTGATTCCGCTCAATCTCGAGGCGATGGACCTTCTCTTCGCACTGCAGCAGATGCTCGAGGAAGTCGGCGAGGGCAAGGAAGAGGTAACCAGCATCGAGCGGGAGAAGATAACTCTCAGGATGAAGATGAGCGAGATCTGGCGGAGAATTCGGTCCTCAGCGGACGGAGTAGGTTTCAGAGACCTGTTCGCGGGGCCTCGCACCAGACTCGAAGTAGTGATGACTTTTGTCGCGCTGCTTGAACTGCTCAGGTTGGGAAAGATACGGGTCAAGCAGCGGCAGGCCCTCGGCGAAATCCGCATCTGGGCGTCGCAAGAATCATAAGCTATGGATGAACAAGAGCTCGCACTTTCCGACGGCAAACTGAAATCCGTGCTCGAATGCATGCTGTTCGTCTCGCCGCAGCCTCTCTCGGCGAAACACGTCGCGGACTCCCTCGACCTGGATGAGCTGAATGTGGAGCGCGCGATCCACGAGCTGCGCATGGACTACGCGGAACGGGGGCTGCAGATAGTCCGAATCGCGGGCGGATATCAGATGTGCACGCGGCCTGAGTATGTGGAACATGTCTCCGCGCTGCTCAAGCCTGAACGCACCCGCCTTTCCCGCGCTGCCCTGGAGACCGTTGCGATCATCGCATACAGACAGGCCGTCACGCAGCCGGAGATTGACGCGATACGCGGCGTGAACTCCGACGCGGTGCTCAAGACCCTGATCGAGCGCAACCTGATCCGACAGGTCGGCAGACGGGAAACCGTGGGTCGCCCGATACTCTATGCGACGACAGACGAGTTCCTGAACCACTTCGGTTTGAACGACCTCGCGGAGCTGCCGGAACTTGCAGACGCCATGCTGACGACGGCCGGGCACCCGGTCGAGTCGCCAGAACAGGATGAAACGCATTCGTCCCGGCGACAGGCGGCTTCCGAAACAGACCTGGTCGAGGAAGGAGCGCAGTCGTAGCATGAGGAGATTGCTCCCAGTGTGGCTCTGCGCGCTGTACTTCACAGCGGCGTCATTCGCCGGCGCAGCTCCGGTGCCGCCGGTGATCGCCGGAGAGTCAGCGATACTCGTTGATGCGGTGACAGGAAAGGTCTTGTACGAGAAGCACTGCCGCACCCGGCGACCTCCGGCAAGCACGACAAAGGTGATGACCGCGATCCTGGCGCTGGAGAATGGCAAGCTCGACGACACGGTTCGGGCCTCCGCACGGGCGAGCAAGACGCCATTCAGCTCTCTGCACCTCAAGCCCGGCGAGGAGTTGACACTGAAGAATCTGCTATATGGTCTTCTTCTGCGGTCGGGGAATGATGCGGCGGTCTGCGTGGGTGAGCATATCGCGGGTTCCGAAGGCAAATTCGTCGAAATGATGAATAAGCGGGCGAAGGAGATCGGAGCGGAGCACACGCACTTTGTCAACCCGCATGGCCTTCATGACGCCAAGCACTACTCCACGGCATACGACCTGGCGCTGATGGCAGGATACGCCGTCAGGATGCCCGCGTTCAACGACATAGTCAGAACGAAAACAACTCACATCGAGCGTTCCATA
>Ga0315289_10006814_pt1 | contig 16742 bp, 19 predicted proteins | sample YL17G11_40_MG_FD_203452 | JGI IMG/M metagenome (GOLD analysis project Ga0315289, IMG submission 203452) | Sediment microbial communities from Yellowstone Lake, YNP, Wyoming, USA - YL17G11_40 | ecosystem: Environmental > Aquatic > Freshwater > Lake > Sediment | place: USA: Wyoming | collected... | reverse complement strand
CCCTCGGAAGACCTGAACGCGATCTTTGGAAAGGTCGGGTTCGCGACAGCCGAGGCGGCGGTCAAGTCTAAGGGACTAAAGTTCGCCCTCGATACGGTGATGGAAGGGGCGGCCGGTAGTAGCGGCAAGTTGACGGAACTGCTCGGGTCTGTTGAAGCGGTACAGGCGGCGCAGGTCCTGGCGGGGACGGGCGCATCGAAGTTCGCCGCCGACCTCAAGAGCCAATCCGAGGCCGCTGGAGCAGCCGACGAAGCCTTCAAGAAGATGGAGCAGTCGCAGTCCTTCGCCAAGCTCAAGGAGGCGGGGCTCGCTCTAGCGCGGGTAGGCAGTGATGCTGTACTGCCGATGATGCGCGAGGCGGCAGACTGGGCTGGCAAGGCAGCTAAGGCTTTCAAGGAGTGGATGGACAAGCACCCTGGCCTAACGAGTGCGCTGGGCAAGTCGGCGCTCGCTGGGGGGAGCCTCCTGGTCGCGGTCGGTGGGATTATCTTCATCGTAGGGAAGGCTATCGCCGCTTACAAGATATACGCGGAGACGCTAGTCTTGGTGCGGGCAGCTAACAAGGTGACAACTGTTAGCTTCCTCAAGATCATCCTGCCGATACTGTTTCTTACGGAGACGATTGGCAACTTGATTCGCCTCTATCACCTCTATGGTGAAGCTGCCGAGGCGCTCAGAAAGGGCGATTGGAAGGGGCTTGAGGAACTAAGCAACGAGGCCAGGAGGATTGCCTTCTCATTAGCTCCTGGTGCGGCCGTCTTTACTGGGTTCCAGGGTATCAAATCGCTCTTGGATGAGGTAGATAAGGCGTTCGACGTGACCGATATCTTGGGAGTCGATACCTTCGACGACCTCAAGGCCGGCGCCGACAAGCTCAAGGCCAGTATCGGCAACGTACGTGGTGAGATACAGGGGCTAGCAGGGGACATCAAAGGAGTGGCTGCAGAGGCAGGCGGAGGTGCTACTGCTGGTGCCGTAGGAGCAGGTCCGGCGGCGGCTGCTGGTGGTGGCGGCGGCATCACAATGGGTGGCATCGCTGCGGCTGCGGGCGCCCTCGCATCAGCGTATAAGGCGGCCAGTGGCGGAGGGTACGGAGGGGGTCCCATTCGGGAGGTCTTCGGGCCGGGCATCAGTGGGTACGAAGTGCGCAGTGCCGCAGGAGGGACCCGGGGTGCGGCATTCCAGCCAATGCAGGCACAGGGGCCGGTCGGCAACGAGACCCTGGCGCCACGCAGCAATGCGGAGATGGCTGCTGCTTGGCTGGCGCAACACCCAGGGCCAGCATACGCCGCAAGAGGTGTGGGGGCGAAGCCCATTGGCATCGGGCAACTCTACGGAGACTTCGGTCGCGAGGTCCTGGGATGGGCGCGTAGCCCGGCTGGGCGGGCAGCACTAGTAGGAGGCACCTTAGGCGCGGGAGTAGGTGCTACTGCAGGCGGAGGCATTGGTGCCCTACCGGGGATGGCAGCCGGCGCAGCGGCAGGCTACTGGGGGCAGGCGCGCCGAGACCATCAGGTCCGGCATTCCGGTACAATCAACGTGCGGCTAGATGGTGATGCCGCAAATCGCCAGTGGACGCCGGAGGAACGCCGACGGTTCGAGCGGCAGCTAGGCGAGGCTATACAGGCGGCAGCCTATGGTTACTAGCTGGACGCGCAACCGAGGGCTGCCGCGACCCGAGCCGCCGTACCGCATAGTCTTCGCCTCGCCCATCTGGTATCGCGGCGGCTTGGAAGTCGTCACCTGCACGCACCTCAAGCTGCTACCTCGGGACCTGTGGCAGCCCATTCTCCTCGTGGGCCACGTAGACGGCATGGAGTTCCCGCCGGACTGCGAGGTCCATGTCAACGAGACCTGCTTCGAGTGGCCGCCGAAGGCCGAGAGTCCGGCCAAGGTCAAGGCGGCGCGCGAAGCCTCGAAGACCGTCCTGCACAAGCTGCAGCCCGACGTGGTGGTGGGGCAGCTCTGTAACGGCCTCCTCTGGGCGGCGAACGACCTCGGCATCCCCTGCATCGCGGAGTACTGGCACTGTGGCTGGGGGCGCGATGCGAACGAGCACCCCTCGGACTTCATCGTCTCGGTGAGCAACGCGACCACCGAGAAGTGCACCAAGACCTTCGGGCGTCAGCCGAGGGTGCCGGTACACGTCATCTACAACGGGCTCGAAGAGGGCGTCTGGAAGTTCGTCAGTGGGCGACCAGACTACGACCCCGGCCGCCACTGGGGTTCCCGCGAGACCATCCGCGACAACTGCTGCAAGGTCTACTCGCGGCAGCAGATCATGGGGTTCGTCGGGCGCATCAGCAGCGAGAAGGACCCGCTCAGTTGGCTAGACGTGCTGGCGAAGGTTCAGGCAACCCTCGGCAAGGTGGAGAACGACGAGGTAGCGCCGCATACGGCGCAGGTCCCGCGTGTCGTCGGCATGGTGTGCGGCGCGGTGTGGGACCAGGAGACCTACCGCCAGGTAGTGGACCGCTGCCGTTTGCGCGGGATGGACTGGAGTCAGATTCGGCACGTCCTCTGCGCCTACGACCGGATGCCCGGTTACTACAGCGCGATGGATGTGCTGGTGCACTGCCGGCAAGATGAGCCGTTCGGCATGATTGTCCCAGAGAGCTTGTCTTGTGGGACGCCGGTCGTGGCTTTCGACGCGGCCGGCATCCATGAAATCGGCGAGGTGCTGGGCTACCCGGAGGCCCTGCACCTCGTAAGGCCGGGAGACCTGGACGCGATGACGCGGGAGGTCCTGGCCGTGCTGGAGTCCGGGGAGCGCTGCGACAACCTGCGCCCGTCGGTGCTGGAGCACTTCGGCGCGCAGCGTATGTCAGACCAGTTTCAGGGCTTGCTCCTGAGACAGTTGCACGGAGGCTAGAGTGAAGGCGCTACGGCCGGGGAAGGTCCTGTTCGGCAAGCGTAACGATGTGCCATACGTTGACCCGCCGTTCCCTTTGGTCTGTGCCGTTATGGAGGATCTCCTCAATGACCTAGATGCCGAATGGATGGCTCGTGGTGGGATCACTCTGACGAAGGATCGCCTCAGCGTAGCGGCCTGTTCTTGCGGCGACCCGACTTGCCCTGCTGCGGAGCCTGTAGTCAGTTGGCGCAGCCTCGGCTACGACTACGAAGCGGGCTACCTCATCTATGCCCGAGGGTGGGCATGGTACGCCCTGCGCGCATTGCGGTGGCTCGGCAATAGCTGGTTCATGGAGCGGCGCGTCTGGATACCGTTCAGCGCCCTCATGCTTCGCCTATACCTACATGGCATTATCGCTGACCCCTGGCACGCACCACGAACGACGCCCTGGCGTCTCCGTTTCAACGTGCCCACGAGGTGGCGCTGCCGCCTCTGAACACAGCGGGTGCTTGAGCACCTGCAACCTGACCGAAGGGACGTGATAGCTTGACGCAGACATACCGCCCGGACCGCAATCGCCTTGGAGGTGGTGCCCGCCGCAAGGGTTTCACGCTGATCGAACTGTTGGTCGTCATTGCGATCATCGCCATTCTGGCGGCGATCCTCTTCCCCGTCTTCTCCAAGGCCCGCGCTAAGGCGCGCTCCGCGACCTGTGTCAGCAACCTCAAGCAGTACAGCTTGGCGATCATCATGTACTGCGGCGACCACGACGGCTTCGGGCCCTACAACACCTGCGGCCACTTCGTGCCGCGCCGTCTGGACCAGGGAGGTTACGGCCCGCGTGAGGATTCCGTGGTGTACTCCTGCCCCGAGAGAGGGTCGTATGGCATGAACGGCTACCGGGGCGGGAACTGCATCTATCCGAGGTGCGGCAGCACACCGTGGAACCTGGAATACAACGGTTGCGGCGCGGTCAAGCACCCCGAGGCCGTGATGCTCGTAGCCGATGCGCGGAGCCCCCTCGTGCCGGGTGGTCCGGCCGGACAGGCCTACTTCTACGACCTGGACGGCAGGATGACGCCCCGGCACCATAGCGTCAACAACCTGGCCTTCTGCGACGGGCATGTGAAGGGCTACTCTCCGAACTGGTTGCTGAACGAGCTGGTGCAGGGTGATGCCGACAGCAACGGCGACGGAGTATCCGACGGCAACGTCACCGGGCAGGGCAGTTGGTACGTCTGGACCCGCTGAGGGCATTCTAGGGGTCGGTTGGGCGCTTGCGGGTCGGAACACCCCTCGGGTGCCCGTCGTTCGTCTCCGTCCACCCACGCCCCCCGCGCGGGGCCTAGGAGCACAGACGGTGCTGCTGTGTGAGTTCGCCGACGAAGGTCAGCCCGAGGGCGAGCCGGTCGAGTTGCTCCTGGAGGTCGGTCGCCCCGGCGCGCTCCTGGCGAACCGCTGCGAAGGTACGCCTACCGTGGAGGCCTCGGTCGGCATCGAGGCCCGTTTGCGGCAGGTCTACCACCGGGGCGAGCACCCGATCCTGTTGCACCCCATTCCCGCCGGGTCGCAGTGCGCCTACTGGTGCGTTGAGGTACGAGCCGAGCAAGACGGCGAGGTCGTGATCGCGAACGACGGGGACCGGGCCGTAGTGCCCGTTCGGGTGAGGCCTTCTCTCCCACCTCCGCAGCAGGCCCTCGGCCTGTGGATGAACGAGAATCACGGGGACCCGGAGTGGGCTGTCTCTGCCCTACGGCACTGCGCCGCCCACGGCTGTAACACAGCCACGATGCAACAGGCTGCGACCCTGGAGTTGGCGTGCGAGGCCTTCGCCCCGAGCAAGGTGCCGATCATCGCGGCAAGCATCGGAGCCGAAGTCCTGTCCCGCCTACAGCCGGGCATCCGCGAACGGTGGGGGCGGGAGCTGTTGGGCTGGTGCTGCGACGAACCGGGGATGAAGGCGGAGCCGGAGATACGCGGTAACGCCGCCGGGTTCCGCGATCTGGGCTTTCGGACTGTGGGTACGCCGGGCCTCAAGCAGGTGCAGAAGTTCGGCGACGCATTAGACGTGTGGCTGATCTGCTATGACCGCCTCGTGCCCGACCTCTGGAAGTGGGCCGAAGTACGTGGCGGGGCGGAGGTCTGGGCCTACTGCTCAGAGGGCGGGGCTGCCGGGGCGACGTGGCATCGCTACCTGAGCGGGGTCTTCACTTGGGCGTGGCGGCTGAGGGGCTTCTTCTTCTGGGCGTACCGGCACTTCAACGCGGGCCACGACATTGGTAGTGAGACCCTGCACCAAGCGGGGATGCTGAACAACCGCGCTTTCACCTCGCCCGACGGACCCGTAGATACCCCGGCGCTGATCGGGATGCGCGAGGGTGTCGCCGACCGGGCGTTGCTCGAAGCCTTGGAGCGGGAGTGCGCAGGGCGCGAGGATGCCGGGGCGGCCGCGCGCTGGTTGGATGAGGTGAGGCAGGGCGTCTTCCAGGCCTCGCCGACGAACGCGACGAACCGGCCGCCGCGAGGACTATCGGCCATGCGGAGGCAGGCCTTGCGGCACCTAGAGACACTACAGGAGGGGCGACGTGGCGGTACTAAGCAAAACAGAGATGATGGTCTTGGGGGTAGTCTCGGAGCGCCTGAAGTCATTGCGGTCTGACCTGCGCGAGATGTCTGGGGAAGAGAAGAACCTAGCCGTCTCGCCCGGTAGTTTTGCTCCGCTACATGAGGCCATAGCCGCTATCCTGGGGCCACTTGAGGACCTCTACGGCCGGGTCCTCATATTCGAGGGCGAGGCCGTGGAACAGCGGTACGACTAGGGGCCAGCATGAGAGTCCTCATCACCGGGGCGGCAGGCCAGGTCGGGCAGGCCATCATTCCGCACCTGACCGAGCACGAACTCATCCTGGGCGACATCGCCTACTGTCCGGGTTATGATACCCGATGGCGCTACCTGGACGTAACTGATCGGCGCGAGGTCATTGACGCGGTAGCCGACTGCGACGCTGTAGTTCACCTGGCAATGATGGGCGGGACACTAGCGGTGTGGGATGAACGGTCTTGGCACCTCGCCCAGAGGCGCCTGCCTGTTGACCTCGTCGGCACCTACAACGTCCTGCGAGCAGCAGGCGAGGCGGGCAAGCAGGTCGTGTACCTGTCTTCCGGCAACGCCTTCTTCGGGTACGGTCTGGACGAGACAGTAACCGGAGACATGCCGGTCAAGGGCGGCGCGACCTACGGCCTCATCAAGCTCTGGGGCGAGGGTCTTTGCCGAGTCATCCACGAGGACTTCGGCGTGCCCGTTGCGGTCATCCGTTCAGGGGCTGCGCAACCGGCTTCGGGTACATGCGATAAGGAGTACCATGACCTGTTCCCGGCCTTCCACTGGGTGTCGGTCGGCGAAAACCTCATCAGCGCAGTGCGACAGGCGCTAGTTCATCCCGAACACGGTCACACGGTCACCTTCTGCGTGGGGGACAATCCGGGCCGCACCTGGGACATCGAGACCGCGTGGCTCCTGCACCGTTGGAGTCCGCGCTACTCGATCCAAGCGAGCGGGTGGCTCCGCGAAGATGCGTGGGAGTTGGGGACGGAGGTCGACTGCGCGCTGGTAGACGCGGCGATCTTGGGGGACGTGTCGCTGTTGGTGGAATGCGGCGGCAACCCGACGGCTATGAACAGCCTCGCCCTGCGCTGGTCCTGCCGACTAGGCCATGTAGAGCGTACCGATTGGCTCATAGAGCGGGGGGCTGATGTGAATGCCCTTGGCGGTGACCCGCTCCGCAAGGCGGCGGCAGGCGGGCATACGAACCTGGTGAATCTGCTAATCGCACGGGGCGCCGACCCCGAGGTGGACGAGGGCGAGGCCCTTGCCTGGGCAGTGGCTGGCGGGCACCATGAGACCGCGCAGTTTTTGCTTGACTGTGACTTCGTCTCGCCAACGCAGAAGGCAGTAGCCCTCTACTGGGCCGTCTACCGTGACGACCTGCCGATGATGGAGGACCTGCTGGCCGCCGGGGCCGATCCCGACTACGGCTTCGGGCAGATACTGCGCATAGCCGTGTACAGTCGGCACATGGACCTTTCCGGCAACCCGGCGGCAGCCGAAATGCTGCTGCGTGCAGGGGCGAACGTGAACTTCCTGCGAGGGGGCTGCAGTCACAGTACGCCGTTACTCGGCGAGGCTATTCACTGCCCCCCCTATTCGCCCCACTGGGTGCGGTTCTTACTGGACCACGGCGCCGATCCTGCGCTCGTTGACCCGATCTACATCCGCGTAGCTGTCCGTTACGGCTGGACGGATATGCTCGCCATGCTCGGCCTAGACGCGAAGGGAGAACCTCTTGAGACGCCGGTTCCGTAGGCTGCTGCATAGGTGGACTCACTACCACTACCCAGATGAGTTGGATGAGACCGGGAAGGGGGTGATCTGTTTCTGCCGGTCGGTGCGCTGGTGCCTGTACCATAATGCCTACTGCGACGCCGATCCCCTTTCCTATCCTGAGGTCCAGGATGCTATCATGGCCGATGGGGACCTGTACCAATCCATGCACGAAGCTGAGGCGCAACTACGGGAGGCCCATCTTGCGACGTAGCCTGCTGGTCGTGTTCCTGCTGTTGGCGTGTTCGGTAGTGGCCCTTGCGGACGAGACCCTCTACGGGTTCTACGAGCCGGTCTGCCGCAGCATGTACCCGGACCTCGCCCGCCTCTGCTATCGGGACATGGTACGGCACGGCTGCCGGACGGCTGCTCCTAGCGGCAACGCTTGCCACGCCTTCGGCCCTGCGGAGATGCCGTGGATCGGTCTTGCCCGGCAGGTGGACATGATGGTCGAAGAGGGCTTAGTTCAGCCGGGGGTGCCGATCCTGACCCTGAGCTGCGACCCGAAGTGGTTTGCTCAGGCCAAGGCCATCGCGGCGCACCCCGACCAGTGGCCCGAGCTGGTCTGCGGCAACGTGGACGAACCGAGCTACACCAAGATGCAGGACGTGCGGCAGATCTCCTGCCGAGCCCGAGAGGTAGGGGTGCGCAACGGGACGGCCATCGCGGGCTACAGCCTCTTCCAGCGAGGGCCTACCGCATTCAGCGATGGTGTCCTGGCCGACTGGCTGGACATGTGGATCGTGCTGGCGAGCACTTGGCGGGAGGACCTCTACGCCAAGGCGTTCGAGCAGGACGCTTACCTCGCCGCGTACTGGGCCTTCGAGAGGGACCCTGACCGCGACCGCTACCTGACCGGCCTCTGGTGTGCGCGCTGGAACCCGAAGACGTTCCTGTTCTGGGCATACAAACACAGCATCCTGGCGGAGCTGCCGAACGGCCAGCCGCTGGTCGCCGAGGGGCTGCCGGTAGACAACCTCAGCTTCGTGGTGGAGACGGTTGGCGGGCCGAAGACGACCGAGGCTTACGAGCAGATGGCCGAGGGCATTCGCGATCACGCCCTCCTTGATCGGCTCGCCGAGAAGGGCGGGAACGAGGCGTGGTTGCACCAACTGCTGGAGACCGTGCCGTGCGCCATGCCCTGCCCGCCCAAGCCGGTGCCCGCTCACCCGGACTGGAAGACCCTGCGCCGTCAGCTTGAGCGGCGGCTCGCGGAACGGTAGGCGCTACGGGGCCAATAGGAGCCTCTCCTGGCCTAAAAAGAAATCCCGGCTTTCTTGGCCCGGGAGGTTTACAACCTCCCCCTGTGTGGTATAATAACACCGTAACACACACCGGGGAGGATAAGACAATGGGACGCAACCGCTACAAGGGTAAGATCATAGGGCGCTGCTTCATGTGCGAGGGTCCCATTCATGGCCCCAGCATGAGCATGGTCGAAGTAGACGGGGAGGAGAAGCCGTTCCACCCGCAGTGCGCGCGGCGCTGGTACTCGCTCGACGAGGAGTCCGAGGCCAAGCGTACCGAGGCCCTGAGTCAGAAGCGCGATGACCTGTTCGCGTGACCCCTCCCGGGGTCGGGGCGCAAGCCCCCTGACGAGGCGGAAGCCGAAACCCCGGGAGGCGGAGACGATGACTGCGCGCAAGTACTACGCCGTCGAGTGGCCCTACGGACGGATTGCCTGGTCGTCTGAGTATGGGACGCCTAGCACGGCACTGGCGTTCGCCACCCGCGCCGCGAGGGATGCTTGGGTGGGCGCCGGCAACGCCTATACGACGCAGGCCGGGGCGCGGGAGGCCTTGACCGCTGCCGAGGTACAGAGGCATCACCTGGAGATCGAGGACGGGGACGCGGCGGTCGCCGAAGAGCAAGCCTACCGCGCAGGTTGGGAGGTCTACCTTGACCTCCCCTAAGGCTACAACCGTAGGCATCTCACTGCGCCTGCCAACCGAGCAGGTCTCTCGGCTCTGCCAAGCCATCGGCCGGATGCAAGTACGGACGGGGCGCGACATCACCAGGACCGAGGCCATCGGGCAAGCCGTCGAGTTGTGGATCGCCCGGGTGGAGAGGCAGAAGACCAAGTAGCGAAGACGACATAGCAGACCCCAGGCCCTGGCCCGCGCCGGGGCCTGTTGCTTTGGGGACCGAACTAGGTGACCACCCTGCCCGACACCCCGTTCATGTGGGAACTGTCCGACCCGATGCAGTTGCGAGGGCGCACGGTCGGCGTGGCCCTGCCGGTCGGGGAGTACACGACCCTCGCGGTGGAGGGCGCGGCGAAGCTCACGGTCCCTCCCGACAAGCGCCTGGAGTGCGAGCAGTTCGCGCTCTGGAAGGACAACCGAGGGGTCGCTCTCTACCTGTTGCCGTGGGAGGTGCCGGGCAACCGTCTCTGGGCGCTGAGGTTCCGGCCGCTGCGCTCGGGCCTCTACGAGGTGCCGATAGACGCGGACGGGCAGCGCCTCCTCGTGACGCTGCGGGCGACGGGGCCGCTACCTGAGCCGGACATCGGGTTCGGGTTCTACATGGGCGGTATCCCCTACCCGGAGAACTGGCGACTGTACGCGCGGCACATGGCGCAGCACCGCTGTAACTCAGTGAACATGGGGGAGTATGCCGCCCCGGACGACTCGGGCGAGGGCTTCGCGTGGTGGATGGATGCCGCTATCGAGGAAGGTCTTGCGCACCGCGACATTCCTTGGGGGGTCACTGGTGCGCGGGAACCCCTTGAGGACAAGCTGGCGAAGTCGAAGTACCCTCGGCGCTGGCCGGAGTTGGTGCCGAGCGCCTTCGAGGAGCCCAACGCCGAGCAGTCGGATCGGGTGCGGGCCGAGACGCAGCAGTGGCACCTGTTCGGTTACCGGACCCACTCGCCGGTCTGGTCCTACTCCACCGGGTACTTCGGTGGGGCGCTAGACGTGTTTCAGATGCTGGCCCGAGGCTTCCATCGGTGCCGCCATGCGGAGTGCGCTGCCCTTGAGGCCGAGGCGTGGTCGTTCATCGTGGGTCTGCGCGGCAGCAACGCCCCGCTGCATCGGTTCGCCTGGGGCGCGTGGGCCTGGGCAGCCGAGCCGAGAGTGCTGTTCACCTGGGCCTACATGCACAACGACGGGCTGTCTCGACTAGACGCGCAGCACCGGATGTGGCCGTGGGAGCAGCTGCCGGTCCCGCTACAGGCGATACCGCACAGCCATGTTCTTGCCGCGCCCGAGGGGCCGGTAGACACCGTAGGGCTCGAAGGCTACCGGGAGGGCGCGGTAGACTTCATGGCGCTACGTCGGCTGGAAGTCCTCTGCGGCAGCACGCCCGATAGCGAGACGAACCAGAAGGCGCGGGACCTGCTAGGGACGGTCATGCGGGAGAGTAGTGGGCGGTTCTACCCGAGGGGCGAACCGTTCGCCGGGTGGGGGCATCAAGAAGACCGGGACCAATATGAGAGTGTAGACAAGGACCTGCCGAGCTGCCAGCAACTACCGACCATGCGCACGGCGGCCTTGCAGTTCATACAGGAGTTGGGGGGCGAGGTGGCGGAGGGGGACCCGGTGCCGAACCCGGTGCGCCCCGAACGCGCGCCGTGGTTGACGGCGGCGCAGAGCAAGATCGGCCGCCCTCGTCTGACCAGGACGGGGTGCGGATAAGGAGAGGGACTTGAGCGCGCCGCGAGATCTAACCGACCTCCCTGCCGAGGGGGACCTGTGCCTTGCCCTGCCGCTAGGGACGCGGGCGGCCGTCCGCGTGGAGGGCCAGCCGATACCGGGTAGCGACCCGTGGGCGATCCGTGAAGTGGACGGTCTCCCCTATTACCTGCACAAGGACGCGACCAACGGCACCTTCGTCTTGGAGTTGGCGCCCGAGGCGGTCGGCACCTTCGAGGTCCCGGTAGCCGAGGGGCAGACGGTCATTGTGGAGGTCGGCGCAGAGGTCCCGTTGGGGACGCTGGGCTGCGGCTTTTATACCGGCTCTAGCCGCAACACCTACCCGGAGACCGAGGAGGCGTGCCTGCGCCACCAGGTAGCATATGGCATGACGACCTGCACGCCCGGGCCAGCATGGCCGGGGTTGGAGCCTAGCTCCGAGGCCTTCGCGCAGTCTATGAACGCGGCGGTGCGGGCGGGGATGACCGGGCCCTTCTTCACGCAGAGCCTCCCGCCGAAGTGGGGAGTGCAGGCGCAGGCGCTCGCTGAGACGGAATGGCCCGAGTGGTACATTCCGCCGCGCGACGAACCGATGCCCTGCGACGAGGCAGAGGTGCGGGAGAAGGCCCAGCCGATCATAGACGCCGGGGTGAAGACCTGCGCCTGCACGGGCGCGGAGTCCATGCTCATCTACGGCGACGTGATCGACTGGTGGCTGGTGCGCCCCGAGGGGCTGACCAGGACGCTACAGGAGAAGGCGCGGCAAGAGGGCAAGCTGCTGTGGGTCTACCTCTCGCAGATACGAGGGACGAACGCGCCGCTACACCGCTACCTGACGGGACTGTGGGCGTGGGCCACGGGCATCGAAGGCGTGCTGCTGTGGACCTACATGCACAGTATCGCCTCGTTCCGCGACGCGGCGGGCGGGTGGCACAACCAGTCAGCTTCCGATCATGCCCTTGCTACGCCCTCGGGGCCGCTGCCGACGGTCGGGCTCGTGGGCATGTACCAGGGCCTCGTTGACCACGCGGTCCTCACGGAGTTGGAGCGCCGGGTGAGGGACGAGGCCATGCACAGCCCGAGGGAGGCGGAGTTTGTGTCGGTGTGGCTGCAGCAGGTGCGGGAGTGTGTGCAGTGGTGCTTCTGGCCGGGGCGAAGGCCCGACAGCAAGGCCTTCGACCGCAGCGACATCATGCTGCCCGAGGTGCCGAGCATGGGCGAGGTACGGAGGCGGTGTCTGCAGCACCTGACCTCGTGGGGTGACTACGCGCCGGGGCCGCAGATCGGACGGAAGAGGGTAGGCCAGGGGGCCTGCGGCTAGGAGGAACGGTGAGCAAGCTCCACGCGCTGGAAGCCGACGGTGATGGCCTCGTGCGGGTCGTCCTGCACAGCCCATGTCCCGAGGGGGCTAACTGGAACAACGTGCCGTGGCGCGACGTGTTCCGTGAGGTCGGCATCCTGGGGGTCACGAGCACGCTGCCGGTAGACAACGGCATCGCCTCCATCACCACCGAGGAGGCGCGGGCACTAGAGGCAGGCGACCTGGCCGAGTTCTACGTGAACATGGAACTCGACTCCTGGGACTTCCGTACGTGGGCCTTGGAGCTACTGGCCGAGGTCCTAGTGGAGCAGAAGTGGGGCGAACTCAAGACGCGGTTCGGCTGGTACGGGTATGTGGTGTATGCCGTGGGCTAGGTCCTGGCTGCTCCTTCTGTTGTTGTTGTCCGGCTGCTCCGTTGACCCAGTAGACACCGCGCTCGACAACCTCGAACGTCAGGACCTCGCCACCCAGCGCGAGGCCCTTCGTGTTCTGGGGCACAGCGAAGACGAACAGCGAGCCCTGCCCGTGCTCCTGGAATCGCTCGAAGAGGAGGGCCTGCGGGACGAGGCGGCGCGGCAGTTGGTGCTCTGGGGGCGACGGTGGGAGGCGCACAACCAGCGCCCGACCGACCTCAAGCACAACCCGGTGTTGGCGGGCGTCGGGCTCCTGGCGGCGCGGGCCGACCCAGAGGTCTCGGTGCGCTGCAAGGCGGTGTGGGTCTTGGGGGAGCTTGGGACGAGGCGGGCAGCCAAGGTGATTGGCGCGGCCTATGCCGGGGACAGCGCGAAGGTAGCCCACGAGAAGGCCTTGGCGTTGAGGAAGCTGGGCTTCACGGCAGAGGCACAGAGGATGGACCTGACGCGGTAGCAGACAAGGAGGGGCACAGTGATCGTCTTAGTGAAGCGGCTCGGAGAAGGCACTAGCTACCCACTGATTGAGACGCGCAAGGAGTACCCGTTCGGCGGGGAGCAGCCGCCGGAAGAGATCGTGGAGATGTTCCGTGAGGCGCTGAAGGAAGGCTGCGTCTACTTCTACTACGGGGTAGATCATCCCGAGGCGCACTTCAGCCGCTGCCGACTAGGGGAACCCGAGCCGGGTACGGTGGAGATGTAGTGATCGGCACCGACCCGAACGACCTCTTCCTGCAGTACGCGGGGGCGATCCTCATGGCGGTGGGGACGGTGCTGGCGGTTGCGCCGATACCGCTGTTGGTACTGCGCCCGGCTTGGCAGAAGGATGCCTTGCGCCCGACGGTCCTGCGGCTCCTGCAGTGGGGCTTTGGCAGCATCATCTTTGGCGGCGTCCTGTTCCTGACCGGCTACACCTCCTGGAGGTAGGATGACTCTTCGTTGCCTGTCCGAAGGCTACAGCGGCTACGACCCGGTACTAGGGAGGCCCATTCGCGTGAAGCGGGGCGACCTCTTCTTCTGCGCGGACAACACAGGCGAGCTGCTGCTCACGACGTTTCCCGAGAGGTTCGAGCGGGCGAGGCTAGCGCCCTACGACTCGGTGATGGACAAGAACGAGGCCATGCACCAGGCCGACCTGGTAGCGAAGGCGGCGGCACGAGAGAGGGAGGTGTCAGCCACCGTGGGTGACCAGTCCCAGTGAACACGAGACTCCGACCCACGCCTTATCGCGATTGTCACGTGGGCCATGCCCTCTGTGCCTACTATAACTGGTCGGCAGCCAAGCGGTCGGGCGGGGACTTCGTCCTCATCATTGACGACACCGACGGGTGGCTAGGCGGCTGCCTCGTCACCGGCACCTTCACGTTACAGCACCAGGAAGACCGCTGGGTCGAAGACCTGACCTGGTTGGGCATGAAGCCCGACCGCGTAGTCTGGGCGCAGCGGGACAACGGGCACCGGCACCCGCTGATCGAGGAGAAGCTCGGTATCCGTAAGCCGCAGATGCTGCACCACTTCAGCAACGTCCTGTGGGAGTCGTCTACCGGCCGGGTACTCTCCCTCCTCGAAGGCGACTACGACAACGAGATCGCCGAGACCTGGGTGAACCCTTACGAGGGCAGCGCCTACAACCCGTGGTTCGTGGCGAGCGTGGTACTGGACGACTGCGACTTCGGGGTCAATGCCTGGTGGTGTGGCGTAGACTGGATTCAGAACGCCTGCCTGTACCACCACCTCGGGCGGCAACTGGGGCTGAACCCACCGGAGGGGCACTGGCATCCGGTAGTGCGCTACGCCAAGGCGCATGAGAAGGTCAGCAAGAGCGCCGTTCCCAACACGTCGGTGCGAATGCTCAAGGAGGCCGGGTACAAACCCGAGGCGATCATCGAGACGCTCCTGGAGTGCCGGCGCCGCAGCTACGAGGCGGGCTATGAGACGATAACGATACCGGCAGGAGTGCTATCCCCGGAACGGGTCAAGACCCTGCGGTGGCGCCACATCAGCGCGGAGCGCATGGCGAAGGGGCTCATGTACCCGAACGACCCGTGGAACGAAGACGCTGCCCAGCACGCCGGAGAACTCCTGAGGAGGGCGCGACGTGGAACCGCTGTGGCTGCCGCGTAAGGCGGCCCTGCCACTCTACAGCTTCACCGAGGAAGCGGACATCGAGCCGTGGGAGGAGCAGGAGCCCGACGAACACGGGAACGCCTGGGCGGGCCGGGTACTGCACTGCGGCTCGGCCACGTACCACGGCCTGATGCCGGGGAACGTGATCGAGAACGTCGGCCCGAACGACGTGGTGTGCCTGGCTCTCTACAAGCAGACCTACGCGATCCCGCCGCAGCGGCTCGACAACTGGGACGCGCGCCTGGAGGTGCTGATGGAGGTGGCGCCACGGGCCAAGGCGGTGCTGATGGGGAACCAGAACGCCGAGGTGACGTGGGAGCCGAAGTTCATGGTGGGCGAGGTAGACGCGGAACAGTGCTGCCGGAAGGTGGCGGCGTTCATCCGCGAGACGGCGGAGTTGGTGCGCGACTGCGGGGGGAGGCCGGCATTCGGCGTCGAAAACTTCGACATGCTGATGGATGCCTACCGCTTCCAGGGGGAGTTCATCCTGGCCGCCCTCAAGGAGTGGGATGCCCTCCAGGTTGCGTTCATGGCGCACCACCTTCTGAGCGACATGCGGGCGCTGACCTGGCATGACCGGGTAGACAAGCGGGTCCCTCGGGAACTGTGGGACCCGCCGGAGTGGCAGACCTTCCGGGACTACACGCGGGAGGGCGGGTTCTGGGGCTCCTGCGAATACCGGCCCAATGTCTTCGCGGGGCTGGACTTCGAGGTAGCCGAGTGCGGCTTCCAGGCTGGGGTGACCGGCTGGTGGGACGGACAATCCGAGTAATGGCGTGCGCTCCCTCCCTGGGCAGGGTATAATGGGGGTACAGGACAGGAGGGAGGAGAAGGAGATGAGGCGCACAGTCTTCGCAGTGGCCTTGCTGGCGCTGGTCGCGGGTTGGTCTTGGCCTCAGATGATGTCCGGCGGGGTATCGCAGGTCGGAATGCCGACGGTCGCGACGCCGACGGTCGCGAACCTCGGGCTGTTGACCGGGGGCATGACAAGGGCGCAGGTGTACGAGGTGATTGGGCGGTCGGGGACCGTGGTATCGTCCTACCAAGGATCGAATGAGCACTTCGGCGGATGGACGGTTGACCTTGACGCATGGTATGCCTGGAACGTCCCTCGCGAGTGGCGGGAGCAGGGAGCGGAATACATCTTCGCCGTCTTCTGGAGCAACGACGCGGTGCTGCCTTCGGGAGGGCAGGGCAACGAGATAGATTCACTGGGGCACATGTGGGCAGCCGATGCGAAGATGCAGCCGATTGCCTGGGTGGTCCTTCCCTGGTATCCGCGCCAACTTCCTGTACCATCGGGACCTGCGGGAGGATCGCCATGAAGACCGCAGTGATCATACTGGTGCTGTTGGTGGTGGTGCTCGGGGTGCTGGTGCTAGCGCAGAGGATGCCGGGGCCAGTGGTAGCAGCGCAGTCGCCGGATGCTATGCAGGCTAGCGGCGTCTACTGTCAGCAACACAACCTGCGCACGCGGGCAGACGTACGCAAGGCGCTCGGGGAACCCGAGTGGACGATCTGGAAGTACGGGGACATTGAGGTGTACATGAACCCGGTAACGGGCAGGACGCCGTTCGGAGAGTTCGCCTCGGCCAAGTAGCAGAACCGGAACGCGGAGCACTAGCGCCCCTCGCATTAGCGGGGGGTGCGTTGTTTTGGAGGCGACAGTTGGGGCTTGCCAAGACCGACAGAAGCGGTGCCGTAGGGCTCTCGGGGACGGCTACCCTCTCGCAGGTGAACGCCTGGGCGGCAATCCAGACCGGCAACGTTAGCTATGGGCCAGCAGCAGCCCTGATAATCATAGGGGGCGGCCAGGCGGCGGCGGCCTCCTGGTATATGTACCAGACCACGCTTGATGGCGCGCCTAACTACTGGGCCCGGGCCTACTGTCTGGCGACCGCTAATCATGGAGGGATCGGCGGGGGCACCACTGCCGAGGATACGTTCGGCACCTATATCAACATGCCGCCCCTGTGGACGTGGACCAAGACCTCGGATGCCTATGATGGTAGCG